>WNGR01000432.1_pt1 | contig 49905 bp, 38 predicted proteins | sample 5407581 | NCBI WGS metagenome assembly WNGR01 (sample SAMN13153383, study PRJNA577476) | soil metagenome | isolation source: 80 cm soil or saprolite under Garry oak tree replicate 2 | place: USA:California | collected 2016-06-15 | reverse complement strand
CGCCTGGTTGCGCCAGTGGATCGACTCCTCCTTTTCGGAAGCCAATTGATCGTAGATTTCGATTGCTCGCCGATAGTTCTTCGGATCGCTGCCACCCATTTCGAAGAAAATGTCGCCCTTGCCGCAGAGCGCCTCTCTCTTCTCGGACGGCCGAGCATCGCCCATCAATACTTCGTCATACAATAAAAGTGCATCCTGTGGTTTCCCCAGTTTGCGTTCGATAACCGCTTGTTCGTTGCGCGCAGCCCACTTCAAATCGCCATTCAACCGAACGACCTGATCCAGCAAGACAATCGCCCGGTCGAGCGAATGCGCGCCCATGCTCGACATTGCCGATTCCGCTGCGAAAAAAAGTGCTTTTTCGCCAAGTGGGCTGTCCGGATTCTGCTGTGCGAGACTTTCAAATTGTGTTTGTGCGTTTGCGAAATCCTGGCGCCGGTAATAAATCTCCGCCAATTTCATCCGAACATCTGGCGCGAACGACGAGGCGCCATGTTGCTGAAGAAAACGATTTGCGAGTTCGATCACCCTCGCCTCATTCGCACTGGCCGAGTCCTCAATCCAGATCATCAGATAATCACCGCGCTCCGTCGCCGCTGCTGTTGGCTTCGAATCCAACGCGCGAGCGAGGTTTTTCCGCGCTTCATCGAGACGAGGCGGCGTGGCATGAAAGACCAGCTCGGCCAGGCCAACCCACGCCTCGGAGACGCGTGGACTCCCGGGGAAATCGCGCAAGAACTGTTGCAGTGATTCCGCCGCTTTCTTGTCTCCCTTTGCCGCTTCCATCAAACCTTTTTCCAACCGCAATTCGGCGCGCGATTCTTCGTCGCCGCCCTGCTTCTTGAGTTCATTGTAATCGGCCAAAAAGCGGACGGGATCGCCGAGTTGCAACCAGCCGACGGATGCGTTGAAAAGAGCAAGCTTTGCCAACGGTGAACTCGAATGCCCGATTTGTTCATAGGCTTGTGTAGCCACATCAAATCGCTTTGCGCGATACTGCCCTTGAGCGGCGAGGAGATTAATTCGATCGAGCAACGGCGCTTCAGGATGAAGCAGCTGCGCATCGCTTAATACCGCCATCGCACTGTCAAGATCTCCACCTTCCATCTCTAATTCTGCAAACTCCAAGAGAGCGGGCACGAGCGCCGGAGACTTTGCGTCGGTGCGGCGCAGATCGCTAAATAACTGCAGAGCGCGCTCGTGGCGCCCCCCGCGAACTTCCAGGCGAGCGAGGTACCATCGCGCAAACGCACGCCGTGGTTGTTCCGGACTGCGTACCCATTTTTCCAGTTCACTCCGCGATGGTTTATGCTCCGCGCGATAAAGTTCATCTAATTTTGCAAAGATGACTGGCAGATCCGGATCCGACGGGTGGTGCTCGATAAACTCCTCAATGGAGTTGTCTCCTGCCTCCGGCGTTTTTAATTGCAGATTCGCATCAGCAATGCCGAAGAGCGCCGCTATCAGCGCGGCGTGAGTCACTTTCTCGGGTCTTTTCAGAAGCGACTGAAAGGCGCCGATTGCTCTGTCAGGCCGCTGCAAAATCAGCTCCAGACGGCCACGCAAAAGGCGTCGCTCCTTTCGTTCTGCGACAGACTTTGGCTGCATCTCATCAAGAACGCGCCGCGCTTCGACGGCGTCGCCTTTATCGAGGTACAACTCGGCTGATTGAAGCTGCGCTTGGGTCGCCAGTTCTTTGTCGCGAACCAGAACGGACAGCTTTGGCAGCGCTTCGTCCCACCTTTTCAACGCGCGCAACATTTCCGCCGCTCCGAAAATTGCTGCCCCATGAAGCGATGAACTCTCGTCCGCGGCGAGTTCCTCGTAGAGCGGCAGCGCTTCGGCCCAGCGATGCAAGCTCGCGAGAGCCTGGGCGCGCCAAAACTTTGCCGATGGAATTTCACGCAAGCGAGAATCCGCGAGCAACACCAGCGCGTCGGCTGGCTGCTTGGCGGCGACCTGAGCTTCGGCGAGCTTTTCCGCGACCGCGCGCCACTCTTGATCGGGCAAATCGTCGTCGAGAAGGGATCGCAAGCGGACAACCGCGACTTCTGGAACGCCTTCACGCAACGGTTTTGTCGCCTCCTCCAGCGCCGGCGAAATTTCTGCGCGCAATGATTGCGAAAGCAAGATCGACAATCCGAAGAGGGCGATTATCCGCACGCCTACCTTGCATCGAACCCTGAGACTTCGCCGTTCGCTATCTGGCGTTTTCATGAAACTTTCAGGATGGGTCGCAAATATTTGCCTGTGAAACTATTTGGCAGATCGACAATTGTTTCCGGCGGGCCGGTGCCGACGATCTCACCGCCGCGTTCACCCCCTTCAGGTCCGAGATCAATGATCCAATCTGCGCACTTAATCATCTCAAGGTTGTGCTCGATCACAATCACCGTGTTGCCCGCGTTGCGTAGCTTCATTAACACTTGCAGCAATTTCTCGATGTCGGAGAAGTGCAATCCGGTCGTCGGCTCATCGAGAATGTAAACGGTGCGGCCAGTCGCTCTTTTCGCAAGCTCCGTCGCGAGTTTCACTCGTTGCGCTTCGCCGCCGGAAAGGGTTGTTCCAGCCTGACCGAGTCGTAGATAACCGAGGCCGACATCGAGCAACGCATTTAACTTATCCGAAACGCTCGGCACATTGCGGAAAAAGCGGGCCGCTTCATCGACCGTTAAGTTGAGAACATCGGCAATATTCTTGCCTTTATAGGTGATCTCGAGTGTCTCGCGGTTATAGCGCTTGCCATGACATACCTCGCATTCGACGTAAACGTCCGGCAAAAAATGCATCTCGATTTTGATCAACCCACCGCCTTCGCAATTTTCACAACGGCCACCTTTAACATTGAAACTGAAACGTCCCGCGTCGTAACCGCGCACCCGGGCTGCGGGCAATTGACTGAATAGTTCGCGGATCGGTGCGAATGCGCCGGTGTAAGTCACTGGATTGGAGCGCGGTGTCCGACCGATCGCGCTTTGATCGATCACGATCGCCTTGTCGATCTGTTCTACTCCGCGAATCGCCTGGTAACCGCCTGGTTTTTCTTTCGAATTGTAAAAATGCCGAAAAAGAACTCGCCGCAGAATGTCATCCACCAGAGTCGATTTACCGCTGCCGGAGACGCCCGTTACGCACGTTAGGCAGCCGAGAGGAAACGGAACATCGATCTTCTTAAGGTTGTTTTCGTTCGCCCCAGCCACCGTCAGCCAGCCGTCAGAGTAGTTGTCGCTTGATGGCTGATGGTTTATTGACCGCGGCTTGACGCGCTGTTTGGGAATCGCGATGCGCGCGCGCCCAGAAAGATAGTCTGCAGTCAAAGAATTTTTCGCGCGAAGAACTTCCTCGATGCTGCCCTGCGCAACAATCTCGCCGCCGCGTGGGCCAGCGCCCGGGCCAAGATCGACAATGTGATCCGCCGCACGGATCGTCTCTTCATCATGTTCAACCACGATCACGGAATTGCCGAGATCGCGTAGTCGCCGCAGCGTTCCGAGTAACCGCGCGTTGTCGCGCTGATGCAACCCGATGCTCGGCTCATCGAGCACATAAAGAACGCCCGCAAGCCCAGAGCCGATCTGGGTCGCCAGCCGGATCCGTTGCGCTTCTCCACCAGAAAGCGTGCCGCTCTCGCGATTGAGCGCGAGATAGCCGAGTCCAACCTCAACGAGAAATTGCAAGCGCGATTGAATTTCGCGCACCACCTCAATCGCAATCACTCGTTGCTGCGCGCTTAAGTCGAGATTCTCGATGTAACGCGCGGCAGCCTCGGTCGTCAGCTCACTGAATTGGTGAATGTTCAGTTCGCGCCCACGTCGATCTTTGACTGTGACCGCAAGAATCTCCGGTTTAAGCCTCGCGCCACCGCATATCTTGCAAGGCTCACGCGTCATAAATGCGCGAATGCGATTGCGAGTAAACTCACTTTCGGTTTCCTCATAGAGACGTTGCATCTGCGGCACCAGGCCTTCGAACGGTCGCGCCGTCTTGCTGGAACGACCATTGCTGCTGAAGGTCGTCTCAATTGATTCATCACCCGTGCCGAAGTAAAGCGCTTCCTTGAATTGCTGAGGCAGTTCGGCAAAAGGCACGTCTTCATCGACACGGAAATGTTTCACGAGCGCACCCAGTAAATGACGATAGTACGTCTGCATTCGCTTCGTCCCGCGCCGCCATGGCGTTACGACGCCCTCCGCGAGCGTTTTGCCCGGATCAGAAATCATCAACTCTGGGTCGCAAACCAGTTGCGTGCCAAGCCCATGGCAGGCGGGACATGCGCCGAGATGGCTGTTAAAAGAGAAATGCCGTGGTGTGAGTTCGTCCAGAGTGAACCCGGTCTCTGCGTTGCCGTAATCGGTCGAATAACGGAGTTCTTCCCATTTGCCCGTCGGAGTGAGGGAGGGCTGGAATCTTGGAGTGGTGGATTCTTCATTACTCCATTTCTCCATCACTCCATCGCCGGGTCGTTGTCGCAAGACGGCGACACGGTTCCCGCCCCATTTGAGCGCAGTTTCAATTGAATCCGTCAGGCGAACGCGGATTCCATCGCGCACGACCAGACGATCGACCACCGCCTCAATCGTGTGTCGCTCGTTTTTTTTGAGCCGGAGCGGGTCCGAGCGATCGAGCTCGATGATCTGTCCGTCAATTCGAACGCGGATAAATCCTTCGCGCTTCACTTTTTCGATGACATCCCGGAATTCGCCGGATTGGTTTTCAATTAGCGGTGCAAGCACAATGATTTTCGTCTCCGACTCGTAGGCGAGGATTTGATCGACAATTTGTTGCGGTGTTTGCCGGTAAAGCGGCTGCCCCGTTAGCGGATCGTGCGGCTGGCCCACTGCTGAAAAGAGGACGCGCAAATAATCGTAAACTTCTGTCGTGGTCGCGATGGTCGATCTTGGATTCGCCCCGGCGCTGCGTTGCTCGATCGCGATCGCCGGCGAAAGGCCTTCGATGAAATCGACATCCGGCTTTTCCATCTGATCGAGAAATTGCCGGGCATAAGCCGAGAGACTTTCGACGTAACGGCGTTGCCCTTCTGCGTAAAGCGTATCAAAAGCGAGGGACGATTTTCCCGAGCCGCTCAAACCGGTAATGACGACCAGTTTCTCCCGTGGAATTTCCACGTGGAGATTCTTTAGGTTATGCTGGCGTGCACCGCTGATCTTGATAACTTGCGCAGGCATTCTGACGAGGAATGTCGAACCTTTTAGTTAAGCACAGCCGCTCTCGTTCTCCAGCGAAATTGCGCTGTCAGAACAAGGTCGAATACTTTACCACGGTGAAGTTCCGCCTGTGTCGAAAAGATGATAATGAGAAGGGTACGATGGAAGAGATTGTGGTGGACGATTGCTCGAAGGACAGAACAGAAGCTGTGCTCGAGAGGGTCTTCCCAATCGTCGACCGGATCATTTGTCATCGGGTTAATCGCGGTAAGGGAGCAGCGCTGCGCAGTGTCTTCGCGGTCGCGACTGGCGACATTATTTTAATACAGGACGTGGACCTCGAATACAGTCCTCAAGATTATCCCGTGCTTTTGGAGCCACTCAGGCCAGGCAAAGCGGACGCGGTTTTTGGATCCCGGTTCATGGGGGGGCGACCACACCGCGTTCTTTTCCTCTGGCACATGGTTGCCAACAGATTTTTGATTCTGCGGTGTGAAGCTTTGCGATGGATTCGGCAGAGACGCGATTTACAGCCGAGATTCGGATCGAGGGCGATATGGACGCCGTGCTAAACAAGTGCGAATCGGATAGGGGGAGCTGGGGACCGGCCGCTCTTGAACAAAGGCGCCACCGCACGCGGAGCCATTTGGCGAAGATTGCTTCCCGCCGCGAGGGCTGGATTCAGCGCAACAAATATTATTACCAACTGCTGAACCAACTCCTTCGGTTCTTGGTCGAACCTCAAAAAAAAGTTTTATCGGTACGCTGTGGCACCGGAACGCTATTGGCCGCCGTTGCGCCACTCGAAGGCAAGGGAACGGATATTTGCGCCGAGATAGTCGATATCGCTCGGCAACAAAATCCGGCCTTCAATTTCGCAGTCGTTTTCCCCGACAAGGATGAGTTCCAGCAGGCTTTCAACCGAGACGAGAAATTCGATTACATTCTCTTCAACGATATCGGCGACACCGTGGATGTACTTCAGGCATTCCAGAATTTAAGGCCGCTTTGCTGGCGGCACACTCGCGTGTTAATAACAACCTACAACCATCTTTGGGAACCACTCGTCACCTTTGCCGAAAGGATCGGGATGAAGGTCCCTCGCACGGAACAGAACTGGCTTTCCGTCGCTGACATCCGAAACCTAATGAAACTTGCCGGTTTCGAGGCTCTCGAAACGCACCGGATTGTGTTGTTGCCGAAACATGTACCGCTCTTGTCGTCGTTCTTAAATCGATTTTGCGCTCGCCTGCCATTTTTTAACAAGCTTTGCATGACACAGGTGATTGTCGGCAGGATGCTCCCTCAGCGAATCCCCAAGCGTGAGTTGTCGGTCTCAGTGATTATTCCCTGCAAGGATGAAAAAGGAAATGTAGAAGATGCCGTTCGTCGCATCCCGCGACTGGCTGGCCAAACAGAAATAATATTCTGCGACGATCACTCGACCGACGGCACTCTCGAAGAGGTGATGCGGGTGCGTTCGCTTTACTCGGAACAGCATATCCGACTTGAGTACGGACCGGGAATTTGCAAATCCAAAAATGTCTGGACCGGGTTCAACGCAGCAACAGGCGATATTTTGATGATCCTTGATGCTGATCTGACCACGATGCCTGAGGAATTAGGTTATTTTTTGGACGTTATTGCTTCGGGGCAGGCGGAATTTGTGAATGGATCGCGCCTGATCTACCCGGTGCCGAAAGGTGCGATGAATGCAGCAAATATGCTAGGTAACAAGGTTTTCAGCGTCGCTTTTACCTATCTTCTCGGGCAGAGGGTCAAGGACACTCTCTGTGGAACGAAGGTCCTATGGAGGAGCGACTGGGAGCGAATCAAGCCGATGTTGGGAAGTTGGGGAACCGAAGACCGCTGGGGAGACTATGAACTATTATTTGGCGCCGCGAAGTTAAACCTCAAGATTCTGGATCTGCCGGTGCATTACCAGGAACGTATCTACGGCTCCACCAAGATGACAAAAGTCTTCCGCCATGGACTTATCATGTTGAAAATGTGCTGGCATGGATTCTTGAAACTAAAACTCGGGTACTGAGTTGACGCCGGCCTTTAAGCTTTCATCAGACCGCCAGCGCACAGCCCAACTAATAACCACGAAGTTAGCGCGACCCGCAAAATTTTCGATGCAAGACCGCGTTATTAAAGAGATTCGACACGGACAGTTCCTGGCGAAGCATGGCGCTGGGGAGATTTGGAATTGGGAGAGTCCAGCCGGCAAACTGCGCTGGGCTCGGCGCGTAAAAATGCTGAGTAGTCATTTGAAACCAGGAATGACAATTCTCGAACTCGGATGCGGCACTGGCTACTTTACTGGCGAACTGGCGCGTTCGGGAGCGGACGTTATCGCGATTGATGTCTCACCCGAGCTTCTGGAAATCGCGAGGGCGAATTGTTCTGCGCCAAACGTTCGTTACGAAATCCAGAATGCCTACGCGTTGAGCTATTCTGACGCAATGTTTGATTCAGCTGTGGGCAGTTCGATTCTACATCACCTCGAAATCGAAGAGGCCTTGCGCGGGATTTATCGCGTGTTGAAACCCGGCGGCACCATCTATTTCACTGAGCCAAACATGCTGAATCCGCAGATCGCGCTACAAAAGAATGTCCCCTGGATCAAACGAAAACTCGGCGACTCACCGAATGAAACCGCATTCTTTCGGTGGCCGCTCCGGCGGCTGCTGGAACAAACAGGCTATCGTGACGTTCAGATCGATCCGTTTGATTTCCTGCACCCGAAAACGCCGGTACCTCTGATCGATCGGTCGAACGCCCTTGGCCGTTTTCTCGAGAACCTCCCAATCATCTCGGAGTTTGCCGGCTCGCTTTATATCCGTGGAGTCAAATGAGCAGCGCGACCGCTTGGACGAGCGAAGGGGCGAAAGACCGTGCGGCAACTTTGCGCAACCGCGCTCGTCTCAGCGCCAATCGAAATCTCCTTCTCTGGTATCGCGAACTTTACCGTGATCAGTTCAAGGACTTTCCCGATCCCGCAACTCTCTCGATTCTGGAGATAGGAAGCGGCACGTCACCACTGAAACAATTTCACTCAAACATCGTCACGAGTGACATCCTCGATCTTGACTATCTCGATCTTGTGTTTGACTGCCACGAGATCGACAAATTGGACTCAATAAAAAACAACAGCCTCGATGTGATTACACTCACGAATGTGTTGCATCACCTGAAAAGCCCAATTGCGTTTCTTAACCGCGCAGCCACCAAGTTGAAACCCGGCGGCAAAGTGATCGCGACGGAGCCGTTTTTTTCCGTGCTCTCGAGTTTAATCTTTAAATACCTGCATCACGAACCGGTCGATTTCGGGATTTCCGAGCCGGAGCTGGGCGAGGTACAGGGGCCGCTGGCATCGGCCAACATCGCATTGCCTTGGCTAATTTTTTGCCGGCGGCGCGATTGGCTCCAGCACTTGAATGAGAACTTCGATATTGCGAACCTCTCCGTCCGGCCTTTCACCGCGCTATCTTACATGATCACTGGGGGGATATCGCATAAGCTACCGATTCCTGGTTTTCTTTACCGCGGCATGTTTCCCATCGATCTCGCTCTGAGCCGATATTTCCCGCGGCTATGCGCGGCTTTTTTAACGATAACTCTAACGCGTCGCTAATGTCGGCGGCTTCAGTTCTTCGTCGTGCTGGAAACCAGCTATACGAACATGCCTTTCCAATCTACCGGCCGCTTTATGCCGCTTACAAGGCTTATGCGGACCGCGCGGAGCGAGAGCTACTTAGGCAGGTCTTGTTTCCGGGCTCCATCGTGGTAGATGCCGGCGCCAACATTGGAATTTACTCCGAATTTCTCTCCCGCTGTGTCGGTCCAAACGGCGTCGTCCATTCATTTGAACCTTCGCCCGAGAATTTTAGACGATTGCGTTCTGCCACGCGTAAGCTCGCAAATGTGCGGTTCTCCCAAGCTGCAGTGGGAGAGCGGAGTGGCAGGTCCGAACTCTATCTCTCGGATAATCTAAACGTCGATCATCGGGCGTACGCGGCGGAAGGAGATTCGCGCCGTGCCGTTCCAATCGAAATGGTAGCGCTCGAGGATTACTTCAAAACCGGCGAACGTGTCGATTTGATCAAAATGGATATCCAAGGGTTTGAGCTTCATGCCCTGCGCGGGGCAAAACGCGTGATCCAGGAAAATCCGGAGATCAAGCTATTGCTTGAGTTCTGGCCCTATGGCTTAAAGCAAGCCGGCGCGCGGTGGGAGGAGGTGGTAGAGACACTTCGAAACTTTGGTATGGACCTCATGCTCGTGAACAAGAAAACCTTGACGCCCTTCGATGTGGCCGATGTGCACATCGAAGTCTCTTGGTACGTTAATGTTTTCGCAGGCCGTAACCTTGAAGCGCGGAGTCTCGCCCTAACTGGTCGCTAATCGATGGTTTTTTTTGGGCTCCGGCGATGATCCCACTTATATCTCAGTTTTAGCCCGGAAAACTAAGATAGTGGGAAAAGGATAGGTCATATCTGAAGGGAAACGCGCAAGCCGAAACTCTTGTCCAAAAATCTTTGGGCGAACACTATAGTTTTTTTCATATTTAAATTGTCCTTGCGCCTCGACTCCCTTGATAGTTGCGTTCAGCTGCGCCGGATCAATCTGGCCTGTGAATCCTGCCAGAAGGAAGTCAGCTTTTTGCCCGGCATCCTGTAGTCGAATTACTACTTTGTCGCTTTTCAACGGTTCTACCGTCGGCATCACGGTGTGAAAATATCCGCCGAGGCGTAGAACGCCAATAGTCACTGGCGAGTTACCGATCAATTTCCCAAGGTCCTCGCGAACCACTGAACGCGAATCCCTTTGTTGCATCGCCCGAACATATGCTTCGTCAAAGGCTATGGATGGTAAAGTGAGTAAAAGCGGTGAAGTTATTAGAACAATCACAGCCGCTCGATGTTTCTTCAATGACAACCACAAATCCCTGAAGGCGAATCCAACGAGGATACAGAACCCCGGAAATAGAATCATTGTCGCACGAGCGAAATACGGCCCGAGATAGCCTTTGGCCATAAAGTAAAGGTAGAGCCCGGAGAAGATCAGTATCGGAAGGCTGCGCTGATAGAGGCGGCGCCTGAAGCCCAGATATAGAATTGCGCAGTAAGGAACTAGCCATAGAAAAGGATACATCGCGAAAGGAATCAAGTATGAGATATACTTCCAGACCACGGCTAAATTGACCAGCTGGCTTCCGTTGAACTCGTGTAACGACGCGTACTTTAGGGTTTGCCCTGTGATTGCTTTTGTAACGCTCAGCGGACTCAACAACAGCATCGGATGGCCCAAGAACAACCCAATTACAAATCCCAAAGCAATTAACCAAACTGGGCCTGCAACGAAGCTCTTAGCACGCTCCCGGAGTCGGATCTTCCAATTCGGCAAATCATCACCGCGATCAAATAGCAAGTATAGACAGGGAATGACGACAATGATCCCCGCAGGATAACGAGTCGCGCCTGCTAATCCCGATAATAGGCCAACTAGGACGAGCATCCACGACCTTCGAGCGTTTCGGAGCTTTAAAGACAGCCAAATCACCAGGGCGCACAGTAAATTGCTCAAGACGTGCGTCCTCATAAAATGGGCGTAAATGACCTGCATAGGCAGAACGGTGTAAACGAAACACCCGAGAAGGGCGGGATAGAAGTTGCGGGTTGCTTCTCTGATGGCGAGAAAAACGATGACAATGGTGCAGAGGTCGACCAGAACTGACATCCATCGACAGACATACAAAAGATGGGCATGGTCTTCCATTTCCAGCTTTGTCGAGGCCGTCGAGACAAGCCCGGCGGCGCTCATGAGCTTGAGCGCCGCTTTGGGGACTGCCCATAGGTAATAATTAAACGTACCTTCAAAATAAGCTGAGGGAGCCTTAATTTTTCCGCGTAGTAGATCGATTTCCAGCACGCCTCTCAGGCTGACGAATTCGTCAGGCTGAAAGTTTCGGTAGTGGCCGTAGCCGCTCTCAAGCCCCCACGTCAATCCGGCGCTGCGCAAATATCCTCCTAAAAGCAGAACCGAGCCGAACAAAATATACCGAGCGATCTTTCGTCGGATTATGTGCCGCATCATTAGCAGACGACGTCAGGCGACTGCGTCGAATGACTCCTTATAGCGGCAACGCGGAAGCTTTGTCATTTGTTTCAGAATCGCAAGCCGAGCGCCCCAAGCCGTCACACCAACCGACTCTTCCCTCTGTTCATGGCTCCCAACATAATAAGAAATTCCAACTTCAGGATTCGAAATTCTGCCTGCACCTCATTGTTCCTATTCCGGGTTCTTACCGTAACCGCGCGTTGCCAAGCGGTTACAGATCCATCCGTGAAGACGGTTTTTGCCGATCGATGGTCGACATTGCTATGAAAGGGCGCAACTGACTCGCGATTAGCCTATGACAACTGATCACAGCGCCAGAATTCGCGCGCCGGGAGCAATGTACCGGCGCTTGTGCGATTCGCCAATTTTGGAGCAACCGGTCGACGAAAATCATAAATTGCGTTCGGGCAGCGCGGGCGGTTTCCGCGAGGTCGTTTTCAAACCAAGTACACTCATGAAAAAACTGGCAAAAATAATTTGAATGCCCAGAACGATCAGCGTCACCGCCGGAATTAGCCGCCGCAAATTTTTCTCCGGGGACAATTTGCCGTAACCGGTCTGTCGCCAAATCCAAATTGAGCACGCGAGTAAAATAATTCCGGCACACAGGATGAACAGCCCGGCGAGGATTCCTTTTTCAAGGGTGAAAATTTTGAATAGGCGTGACAGTTTCGGATCATCGGGCAAAAGTTCTTCGGCGATCGCAAAAACTTTGGTGAAGAAAGCGAACGCGACGAGTTGAAAGCCGATGATGACTGTCATGCCCGCGACCGCCAGCGTGCCAACGTCGAAAGTGAGGCCGCCGATCTTGATGTTGCTCAGCGAAAGCGCGACGACAAAAATTATTCCAATCGCCGACAAAAAAATTCCCGGCGCAAGGAAAAGCCAGCGCGGCGAAAAGAGCAGCATGAAGCGCAAGTGCCGCCAGCCATCGCGCCATGGCCTCAGATGCGGCGGACGCGAGCGTCCGTCCGGGCGCAGCGTGACGGGTACTTCCACGATTTTGAGCTGTTTGAGAGTGGATTTGATAACCATTTCCGAGGCGAATTCCATGCCGGTCGTTTTCAAATCCATTTTTTCAAATGCGCTTTTCGTGAAACCGCGCAGGCCGCAGTGAAAATCGTGCACCGGACATTTGAAAAAAAAACGACCGATGAATGAAAGAATCGGATTCCCGATCCAGCGATTTTTCCACGGCATCGCGCCGGGCCAAATTTTTCCGCCGCCGACGGGTAGTCGACAGCCCATAACCAGTTCAAAGCCTTCCTGAAATCTTTTGACGAAACGGTCGGCCTCGGAAAAATCGTAGCTGTCGTCAGCATCGCCCATGAGAATCCACTTACCGGACGCGGCTTGGATGCCGCCGCGCAACGCGCTGCCGTAGCCTTCTTTCTTCACATGAACGACCTGCGCTCCGAGTTTTTCCGCGATTTGCACCGAATTATCTTTGCTCCCGTTGTCGGCGATAAGAATTTCGCCGCGCACGCCGGAGCGCTGAATACCCAGCCGAGCCTTCTCAATGCAACGGGCGAGCGTCTCCGCCTCGTTCAAACAGGGCATCACGATGGTCAGTTCAATGGAATCGGCCACGGCCAAAGTTTATTTCAGAGCGGGTCAGTTTGCGAGTGCAGGTCTTTTCCGTCTTAATTCTGATTTCTCCGCCTCTGGCACTGAAACACGAGGGGGCCGATTTCGAAAACCCGCTTTAGGCTAGATGTTCGCTTGTTCGCTCTGAAAGCTCTACGCGAAAGTTAGTGAGGACGGTTGCCGTTGCCGTTATCGCCGTGCTACCTTGACAGGTCTGCAAAGGATGTACCAATTCCTCCAGGTGGCACTCCCTCTTCGGATTCGGCTGGAGCAAGCTTTAGAATTACCGCTTTGGAGCTGGAAGCGAGAATGCTCCACTGGGACCCAAAAAGGGCAGGCAGGCGTGACTGCTGGGCCGTCATGTCTTTCTGCGAAACGAACAGCGCGTAAACCGGAAGCGATTGATCCAAACCGCGTTTAACTAGCGCTGCAGCTTCCGGCCGGTCATAGCGCCAAATTTTGCTATAGCGGTAACGGTGCTTTCCATCGAGAGGCGCCGCGACGAACGGCTTTGGCAAAAGTGCATTCAAATAAACAGGATCAATATTAGAAAGAACGATACCTGGTTGCTTTCCAACTCTGTCAACCATCTCTTTCGCGGCCGCAAACGCCACTGATTCTCTGGGTGGATCGGTAAAATGCAATGCATCCCACGTTTGTGCTCGTCCGCCTTTCGGCGGGAAACCAGATTGGGAAGGAAAGCCGATACAGGACAGTAGGAACAGGCCGAAAACCAGACAAGCTACAAGCACTCGTTTCCTGGCAAGGATCATTCTTGTAGCCCAGTCTACGGGCAAAACCGCGACAGCAATCAGCAAGATCAATATCGGTAGATAGTAGCGACACACCGCGAAAAAATTGGTTGCAGTGCCGGCGAAACCGCTAAACCCAGATAGCAGGGCGCAGAGCACAAATCGGCTCACCTTGATAAACAGAAAACCGATACAGGTCAAAAGGATGAAAGGAGGAACAAAGTGGGTACCGGTCCCAAAAATATTTGCGGCGCTAAAGATTTGCCAGCGGGCGGTCATTTCAACCCATAGCATTGCAGCGTGTTTGGGGATATTGTGAACGGAAAACAAGTTGTGAGCTGCTCCAAAATGGGGAACCCAAAAGTCGTACCCGGTGCTTAACGGGTTTTGAAACCACGCGTAATTTATCAAGAAAACCGGGCTCGCTGCTATGGCAAACACCAAAAGCACAGCAACGCAGTGAAACAACCATGTGACTCTTGATTGTGTCCCGGGAAACAACGCCATAGCCAGCAACAGCGGAGCAAAAAAAAGGAGTTGCGTACGAATGTCAAAGGCCGCTCCCAGGAGAATCGCTCCAAGATAAATTTTCCAGCGACGTTTCTCTTCCAACCCGAGATACACAAAAATGAACGCGAATACGACGAAAGCCGACCCGGTTATATCACTAAGCGAAGCCCGACAAAAGATGAAGAACGCGGGCATCGTTGCGAGCAAAAGGACCGCAAACCCTCCGGAGATCGGCATGGCGAGATAGGTATAAGTTACGAATACGCCTAACAGCAACAGCAAGCCGACCGTTTGACTTGTTCGAAAGGGCGCCAGGATGGCCTCCGACGTTGGAAGGAGCTTAAGCCACGGGACTATCAATACCGGGTAACCAAAGGGAAACCTCGATGGCAGTTTCTCGTAGCCGATCTGTATGGAAGGCGGCCATTTGCCGTAAAGCATCGCTTTTGCCTGCGCGAAATATTCCATCGCGTCCGGACCCGGTCCGAGATCGAGCACCGCTGTCTTATGGTAATCAATTCTAAGGACGGCAAAGTAATAGAAGGTTAGCGCGCACAAGAGAAGCAATGTGCCGACTAAGAACGGCGCGGTCGCGAATCTTCTCTCTGGAAGTTCTGTCACAAGATCTGATACCTTCGAACCCTAGTCCTCGTGGGCATGCGCCGCAGCTCATTCGTTGCGGGACCCTTCGGCCGGGTCCTATGGATTAGCCTTCGGTCGTACTCTTCGCAGGAACATCGTCAATCGCCCTGGGACGCATAAGATATTGTCCACCGGTAGGCCGCACAATCTCCTCTTCGATACACAAATGGTCGAGTAGCATAAGAATTTCAAATAGAGTTTTGGTATCTTCGTTCTCAAGGTATGCCGCGCGGGTTCCGGGCGGGGCGACACGATGCAAAAATGCATTAAACTCCATCTTCCATTCGATTGTAAACCAGCGTTGAAACACCGGAATGATTTCGCCCGATCGAATGGACTCGAACGGTGAAGCAAGGTGCCCCGGTTCGGAAGTTCTAATCTGCTCCGTTACCCGATCGTTCAATTTATTTTTGCGAAATTTTTCGGGAAGAATCGCGAGAAGTTGGTTCATGATTGAAAGACGCTTCGGATCGTATTGTCCTTGCGTCTCTCCGATGAAATCATGAATCCAAAGATAACCATCGCCTTTCAGAGAAAGCCACACCTGTTCCGCCACTCGCTCGAGAAAAAGGACATGATGGAGCGAGGTTTGGGCGACTACTAGATCGAATGTTTTCTCCGATAGTTCCAGGAAATTCAAGTCGGCAACTTCATACGTGAGCTGCAGATTTTCCTCTTTCGAAATCTCGCGCGCGGTTGCGATGGCTCTTTCCGAGATGTCAATTCCATGAAAGCTCTTACAGACTCCCCCATGGATGAGCGCGCGCTCGAGCCTTCCCGCACCGCATCCGAGTGTGAGACCATGTTCAAATTTCAGTTTCTTTTCCTGTGCGACCTGGAACAGAGATGACTGATGACGCGCAACGCCAAGCTTCGCGCTTGCTTCCGTGTCCTCGATTCTCGCTTCGGAACGCTCCAAAGCGGGCAGAATTTCACCCCACACTTCGTTTTCCCGCGCGGCCATCGCGTCGTACACCCGCCGATCGGCCATCGCCCGATTGATGATCTCTTGAGCTTTATCCCCACTCATAAGCCAAGGCGGACGGCCTATATCGCATCATCAAGGTAGGACTGCACGAACAGCCCCATGATATGCTGCGCGCCCGCGCCCTTTACGTGTCTTAGATCGGCCTCCCACGCAGCAGCGCGATCCGAATTCAGCACGATCTCGTAACTAGGAAAGTAATCCACATTATCATGCGCCGCCGCCCATTCCTGTGCGACCGTTCTCAAAAGAGATTTTGAATAAGTGTTGGCCACTACCACATCCATTGTGGAGAACGTGGCCATTAACGGCACCGGAGAAACCGTGACCACGAAGCGAAGGTCGGGGTGCCCGTACCGAGACAGCAGCGCGTGTATCGTCTCCAGATTCGTCCAATTTTCGGCGAAACTGGTCACGTGAAACTCATAGCGGTCCGGTTGAGTCTTAAACAAAGATGGGATGGGGGTAGAGTTAACGTACACGTCTGCTTGAACATCGCGCCAAACCTCGGCCAGCCCAAGCGTGATGATCACTGCGCGACACTCCGTTATGCGTTTGGTAACAGTTTGCAGTAACGCACGGCGCTCCAAGGTCTCCTCGAAACCGGACAGCTCGAGTACGGGCGTAATGTGCGGGTCAGACCATGTGGTTTCGGTCACTTGAGCAATCGACTCCACAGGAAATACGGCGTCCGGATCAAGCGCCCACCGCAACTCGTTCAAGATTGAAAACGTGTTATATTTGTTGGTAAATCCGAGCCCCGATAGCGCCTTGTTAACTGGCTGGAGCCTGGCAAACTCGGGCGCTGCACTTTCAACGGCGAATTTGCGTTTTCTCAGAGCGAATTCGAGACCGCGCGCGAAACATGAGCCGATCGCATAGAATTTGTCATCGCGTTGCAGTTTGAACTTTGGATCAATCTTTGGCGTGAACCAAGTTTGGCGCAGTCGCTGAAACGCATACTTGCCTTCCGGATCATTCGCATCCGCTTCATCCTTGTACCAGCGATTGGCACCGTTTTGGTCGTAATTCCGGAGCGCTTCACTCGCTGTCGCGAAATACGTGGAGGTCGACATCTGCGAGGAAACACTTGATGTTTCAGGCGCCGTTACTTCGCTAACGCATGCTTCGGACATGGGATTAAAAGAATTCTAAACAGACGGGCTGATGGCGAAAATTCTCGAAAATACTATCGTAGCGGCGTAAATGATCGGGCCATATGCTCGACTTATTCGTACCTTGGATTATGCCGAGACTTAAGTCGGCGTGGTTCATCGAATTCCGTTTTGTCAGAGATAATCCATAGGGCACGGATCGATCTTAGCCAGCGATTCTCATTAGACAAGTGCCCCTCCGGGGCTCCGGGCATAGGGTAGTGTCCTAATTTGACGTTCTGGGGCCGATTTCATACGATTCGCCGATCCACGTCTATTTTCATATGACATATAGCAACTTGACGAAACTAACCATTATTGCCCTGTCGTTCATGACGGCAGTGGGTTGTTTTGCGGAAAACTCTTACGTTGGCACCTGGAAGTTTAATGACGCGAAATCAAAAATGCGGCCCGAAGTGACTAGGAACTCGACGATCACTTATACGGAGCAGGGGGACTACATCAAAGTGACTATGGACGGCACGAACAGTGGCAAACGCATCCATGGCGTATGGGTCGGCAAATTCGATGGCAAAGCCTACCCGGTGAAAGGCAATCCTTTTCACAACGCAGAGGCCATGCGCATCATCAACGATCACACCGTTTTCATCCAGTGGCTCAAGGATGGAAAAGTGATGTGGTGGGGAACGGTCACGATCTCAAAGGACGGCAAAACCCGCACCGCGACCCTTCACTCGATCGACGCGCACGGGAAGAAGCAGACCGTCAAAAAGGTTTACGACAGGGCCTAAGAGCGATTCGCCATTGCTTGCTCTGCGTCGCCGCCTTGCGCGTAGTCAGCGTCTTATTCATTTCGCCCTTTCGCCGCGATTGCCACCTTAACGGCGCTTTCCGGCGAATCGACCGGCGGAATTTCCAAGACGGTCGTGTATTGCGGCTGGCCGTTTTCGACAAACGACCAAGCGTAGCAGCGTTTTGTTTTGGGATGCCCTTCGATGTCGAACGTTTCGACAACACCATCCCATGCCACTTCGCCGCGAAACAAATCAATAACCGGCTCCGAGCCGATATGCTGCGCTTTGCAATGATGCATCGTTTCGATTGCCTCCTTTAATTTCGCAATGCGCTCGCTCACCCTTCAATCATTTCCACGAGATCGCGAACTGTCCAGAACGTGTTTGTGACGCCAGCGGCCATCGCGGGCGTGCAGCGAACCGCGATGTTCGATTTCACGAAATTATAATAGGCATAGTGAAGTGCGACAGCGGCCTTGAAGTTTTCCAGTTTTTTGGAAAAGGCATTTGTCAGTCGCGTCAGTCTGCGGCAGTACATCCGCAAAGTGTGATTCTGCTTCTCGACATGACTAGTCGAGATCAAATCAATCTGCGGCTGGCCTTGTATCGGCATACGCCGGACGCCTGTAATCTTCGGCGGAGAATAGCGCCTCTGTTCTTCGACTTCCGCCTGTCCAAAGGTTTTGATGATTGAGCCGTAATCCACTTCCGCGCCGAACGCACGCTCAACTGCATCGGTGTAGGCACGTAAAGCATCAGTGGAAAGCTGCACGCGGTTGGATAATCGAGACGCTAAATCTTCAATGAAAGTGTCGGCCATATATCCAGAGCGGTCGCCCACTGCGAAAGTGGGGACTAGCTTCGTTTCGGAATCGAGGGCAACCCACGTCCACACATCGCCAACTCCGTGCTTTCTGTGGCCGCGCAATGCCGTTTTCTGTTTCATTCCGACATACCCCCACACTTCATCCACCTGCAAAAATCGGCAGGGCAGATTGCGCATTTTGTCGTCCATAATCTGACGGCAACCTTCGCCGATTCTGACACCCAATCGCATCACCGTATCGCGGTGAATGCCAGTGATTCGTTCAATACTGCGGATGCTACTCCCTTCGCAGAGCATTCCGACCGCTGCCGTTTTCTTTTCGATGTCGAGTTTATTCATTTTCTTTCCTTGCGTTCTTTTGAATAATGTAATACACTATTCAAAGTGGAAGGTCAACAACAAAAATCAAAAGAAAAAAGAGGCGGAGCGCGAGAAGGAACAGGCCCGAAACCTCTCAAGGCTTCCGAACGTAGGCGTAGAACCGCAATTGTGAGGCTGACAGACGGGGAAAAGGCGTCACTCAAACGCGCTGCGAGGCAAGAAAGGACGGTCTTTTCCGGGTGGATGAGGCAGGTCTTGCTTGCCGAGGCCTCAACCGTTTAACCTAGGAGACACGTCCAATGATCACAACCCTGAAGCCGCGAGTATTGCAATGGGCGCGCCGGCGCGCCGGCCTTGATTACGAGGCGCTTGCGAAAAAGGTTTTGGGCAAAAAAGCAGACCCGGATGAAGTGAAAGAATGGGAACGCACTGGCAAACTAACATTTCATCATGCCGAGCTTTTAGCTGCGAAAACTCACACCCCGTTCGGCTATTTATTTCTCGATGAGCCGCCGAAGGAGGAATTACCAATAAACGACTTCAGGACCCCGCGCGGCGCAGGCATTCAAAAGCCAAGTCCCGACTTGCTTGATGTCCTTTACCAGTGCCAGCGGAGACAATCTTGGTATCGAGAATATCTAATATCCACGCGCACGGAGCCGCCGGATTTTGTTGGACGATTTTCCGTAAACGACTCGGTTGAACGTACTGCAAAGGACATCTCGGATAGGCTCAAAATAGGCTCTCAATTATCGACGGAAATTCAGTCGTGGCGTGAGAATCTGACCTCGCATTTCGAGGCTGCGGAGGATGTCGGAATCTTGGTCATGCGCAGCGGCATTGTTGGTAACAATGTTTACCGAAAATTGTCCCGCGATGAATTTCAGGGCTTCGCGCTTTCTGACGATTATGCGCCGCTAGTGTTTATCAATACGCGGGACGCCCAAGCTGCACAATTATTTACGTTTGTTCACGAACTCGCACACATCTGGATAGGTGTGTCTGCCGTATCGAAGCCAGTGCGAACTTATGCCGAAACAAATCAGGCCGAACGATATTGTAATCAGATTGCGGCTGAGGTGTTAATCCCGCTTACCGAAATCCAACGTGAATGGAGATCGACGGCTGATCCAGAAAGCGAGATTAGGAGAATCGCTGTCCAGTATAAAGTTAGTACGTTGGTTGCTTCTCGCCGAGCGTTAGATGGTGGGTTCATCAATCGAAATGAGTTCCGGCATTTCTACGAGGCTGAAGTCGCACGTTACATGCGAAGCAGGCCTAAAGGGAGCGTCGATGAAGGCGGCGGCAATTTTTACAATAGCCTGAAAGCACGGGCGGGAGATCGCTTTAGCCGCGCACTAATTGCGAGTACACTCGAAGGGAAAACGCCATATAAAGAGGCATTTCGCCTGCTCGACCTCGCGAACACAAAATCATTCGAAGGTTTCGCGCGGGCACGTTTCGGCTATCTGCTGAATGAAATACCTGCTCGATAGCGACACGCTGATCAGGTCGAAGAATGATTCCTATCGGTTCGACACCCATCCCGGATTTTGGGAGTGGCTAGAGCAATCCAATATTCTACATATAATCGGCAGCATCGAAACTGTCTGGCGTGAACTTACAGGAGAAGACGAACTGGCAGAGTGGGCAAAAAAATAGGGAAATAGATTTTTTCTCGCCATAGACGGTCCTGCGAACGATAGCCTTGCCGAAATTGCTAAATGGGTGAATGGCCATCGCAGATTTTCAGCCGCCGCAAAGCAAGAGTTTTTCGACAGCGCCGATTTCACCCTCGTCGGCTATGCGCACGCGCACGGATGCAAAGTCGTCACGTTCGAAAAAGATCGACCCGATGCTATTCATAAGATTCAAATACCAACTGTTTGCAGCACATTTGGTGTCGAGTGCATGAACATTTACCAACTGATTGGCGAGCTGAAGCCGAAGTTCATCCTAGGGACTTCAAATTAGGACACTACCGGGCATAGAGACGCGTGGACCTTGTTGTTGAGTTCTAGTAAACTACAAGCTGGCTCTCTGGGCGTTGCACTATGTAAAAAATCGACCTCTCGAAATCGCAATTAAGGCTCCAGGCCAAAATCGCCGGCTTTTCAAAGAAGTCGTTCACGCGCCTCGGCATAAGCCTTAATCAGTGCGACCGCGCCGCCATTTTCGGCGAGCTTTCGGGTCAGCAACGCGTCGGCAACTTGGTGCAGACACATGTCGAGTTTATTACCTTCCAACAGGTGTTCCGCCAGCGTCTGGCCAAGCTCGTTTACCAAATCATCGAGGATCGCCGCCTCCGTGGTTTCGCCCGCGGTGCCCGTAACATTTTGCCGGGTGGCGGAAAGTAGGATGTTCGGGAATGCCTTGCACAAGATCAATTGGGCGAGTGTCAACCACTCACCGTAACGCTCGACGGTGCCGACAATGTCGACCCGATCGAGATTGGCGATTGCTTTGCGTAGATGGGCTTCATCAAGCCGTCCTTTATGCTGACTCCCCTTGGTTCGCGAACAAAAGTGCACCTGATAATTGCATAACATCGCGGGCGCGGTACTAAGCCGCCACTCGACGTAGCCCTTGAAATCAAGCTCCTTTGCCTTTAAGGCGCCGGGCGTAGAAACTTCCTGCTGACGTTCGAATGCGTAAATCGAACGAATCCGAGCGATCGGATCGCGAATAAGAATACTGGTCACAACCTCGCGACCGCGAATTATCGGCGCCGGGAAACTCGCCTGATGGCTGGAGAGCGCTTCGGTTTCGGGCCGCCGTTTCACGTATCTAATGATATCGACGGACGCAAGAATCTGATTTGGCGCCGTCAAATCATATGTGCAAAACCGCCTTCCAAGGGCCTGTTTCAAGGTCCACTCAAACGATGTTCCAGCGTTCTTGAAGATGTGATAATGAACCAACAGCGGACGTGTTCGCCGCGAAGTCGTTGAGCATGCCTTGCGTGAAGGGATTCTGCGCAATGCCCGTCGCTTGAAATCGCGTGGTGAGATTTGGAGGCGCAATAGCCCCACTTCAATTATGTTGGCAACACCGTGATAGAACTGCCCAAAATGGCGCCCGATCCTGGCACCATGCAGAAATAAGGATGGAAGATGATGGTGCATGGACCGAATCGCGCTAACAGACAGTAGTTAACTGGCGACCGTCATCGAAAATCAATCATTTTCCTCAGGCCGGCCCGATTCGAGCCGGGCTTGACGTCACGTTGTGGCGATCTCCCCCAAATCGAAAAGGATGATCGATCTGACGTAAGTGCGAGGAGTCTGTTTTCCCGCTCCAGAGCCAGCGTTTTCTTGTTCGCTGGAGCAGCCCCAAAAGGAGAAAGCCCGCTCGAAGAAGCTGCTGCTGGCAAATCCAATTACTTTCGGCGATAAAGCTGCTGGAAATGGAAACGGCTTCCGGCAAAACAATTCTGATCGTCGAGGATGAACGCGATGTTGTCGATCTTCTCACGCTTAGCTTGCGCAAAGCAGGTGGATTCATTGTCGCGACCGCTGCGGACGGTGTTAGCGGTTTGCAGAAAGCGCGCACCGAGAAACCGGACTTTCTCATTCTCGATCTCATGCTGCCGAAAATGCCGGGGCTGGAAATCTGCAAAATCCTGAAAAGCGATCCCGCGACGCGCCAGATCCCAATCATGATGTTGACTGCGAAGGCGGAAGAGATCGATCGAATTGTCGGCCTGGAGTTTGGCGCCGACGATTACGTGACGAAGCCGTTCAGCCCCCGCGAAGTGGTCCTGCGCATTCGGGCGATTATGCGGCGAGGCGACGCCAAACAAGAAGAAGAATATCTTACGGCCGGTTCAATCGTGATCGATCCGGCGCGTCACGAAGTTTCTGTCAATGGCAAACGCGTCAATCTGACCAGCCTCGAATTTAAGCTTTTGCGCACACTGATGCAGCGACGCGGTCGCGTCCAAGCGCGCGACCGTTTGCTCAACGATGTCTGGGGTTACGAAAGCATTATCGACACCCGCACGGTGGACACACACGTGCGTCGACTGCGCAAGAAACTCGGCAAAGCCGCCAATGTCATCGAAAGCGTGCGCGGTTTCGGCTACCGGCTGCGGGAAAATTAAGGCGAGATGTCGTGGTTAATTCTTGGCGTAATCTGCGTGGTGTTCGCGGCGGTCGCGCTCGTTACCTGGCGAATGTGGATCGCGCCCTGGGGAAAACTTGAGGAGATTCTTGGCCAAATTAGCCGGGGCAAAGCGCCGCGCACTTTTCTTATTGATGGCGCAGCGGAACCTCGCCGCGCTGGGCTGGCGTTAGAAAATCTCTTCGCGCGCCAGCAAGAGCTGGATCAGCAGATCACGCAACGCGAATCTGGGACGCAAACAATTCTTCGCGCGATGCACGATGGTCTGCTCGTCGTCGACGAGCGCCGTCACATCATGCTCATGAATCGGACCTTCGAGAAGCTGTTCGAACTCCGGGATGGAGCGGTCGGCGCTCCATTACTTGAGACCATCCGCCATGCGACGCTTGATCGGCTGATCGCGGAAGCGCTGCGAACCGGCAACGCGCTGCAGAGAGAATTGACCCTCACCGATTCGCAAACCAACGCCGGGCGCCACGTAGAGATCAGCGCGGTTCCGATGAAGGATGATGCCGGTCTAACAACTGGAGCCGTCGTTCTATGTCACGATATCACGCAATTGAAGCGGCTCGATCAAATTCGGAGCGACTTTGTCGCGAACGTTTCGCACGAGCTGCGAACGCCTTTGTCGATCTTGCGCGGGTACATCGAAACGCTCCTCGATAATCCGAAGACTCCTCGCGAAGAATTATCGCGCATTCTTGAAGTCATGGAGCGGCATTCCAAACGGCTCGGGCTTCTTGTCGATGATCTGCTGAACCTCGCCCGATTGGAAGCGTCAGACACAAATTTGGATATCAGCCAGGTTCGGGTGTCGGAACTATTCAACAACGTCATTCGCGATTGGAAAGGGAAGCTCGGCAAGAAGAACTTAAAAGTAGTTGTCGATCTTCCGCCGGACGCGCCGGTGATCCGCGCCGATGGAACGCGATTGCAGGAAGTGCTCTACAACTTATTGGATAACGCGTTGAAATATTCGCGCGAGAATGGAGAAATTCGCCTCCAGGCCGCGGGACGCGGATCTGAAATCGTGCTCAGCGTGAGCGATAATGGAATCGGCATCGGCAAAGATGATTTGCCTCGCATTTTCGAGCGCTTTTATCGCGCCGACAAAGCCCGCGGCCGCGAACTCGGTGGAACCGGTTTGGGACTTTCCATAGTCAAACACATCGCGCAACTGCACGGCGGCCGCGTCGAAGCTGAGAGCGAGCTGGGCCGGGGGACGACTATTCGAGTGTTGCTTCCGCTCGATTAACTGTAGCCGTCGCCCTAGCCGACGCGAGCGGGTCATTCGCGCGCCGTGCTGCGCTTCGTACAGCGAAGCGACTACAGCCGAGTGGACTCCTGTCACACAAAAGTAACACTAAACTTTTTGACCGTTCGGCGAGCGTTGCGGCAGGCTGGAAGCACATATGAACTCTCTCAGTTTTGCCCACAAAATTTTTACTGTCGTTCTGTTAGCCGGAGTCAGTGCGACTGCCTCAGCGCAGATGATGATTAACGGTGCAGGCGCAACATTCCCCTATCCGATTTACTCAAAGTGGTTCGACGAGTACGCGAAAGTCGATCCCTCAGTCCGCTTTAATTACCAATCGATCGGTTCCGGCGGTGGCCAGAAGCAAATCCTCGCGCAGACGGTGGATTTCGGTGCATCGGATGGCCCGATGAGTGACGACAATCTGGCGAAGGCTCCTGGCAAACTCTTGCACATCCCAACGGTTGCAGGCGCTGTCGTGCTTACCTACAATTTGCCAGGCAATCCGGCTCTAAAACTAGACGGAGATACAATCGCCGGGATTTATCTCGGCCAGATCAAAAAATGGAATGACCCAAAAATCACGGCCCTAAATCCTGGAGGTAATCTCCCCGATCAGGAAATCGTGGTCGTGCACCGTTCCGATGGCAGCGGGACGACCTACATTTGGACCGATTATCTGAGCAAAATAAGTTCAGAATGGAAAACCAAGGTGGGCACGAACACGTCGGTAAACTGGCCGACCGGTATCGGTGGCAAGGGGAACGAAGGCGTGGCCGGTCAAACGAAGCAAACCCCGGGCGCACTCGGCTATGTCGAGCTGATCTACGCAGTTCAAAACAAGATGCCCTACGCCGATGTTAAGAACGCGGCCGGCGAATTCGTGAAACCGACACTCGAATCAGTGACCGCCGCGCTCGCGACGGCGGATATTCCGGATGACTTCCGTTTCTCGATGACAAACGCGCCGGGCAAAGGCGCTTATCCAATCGCAGGCGCGACATGGTTGCTGGTTTACGAGCAGCAAAAGGATGCGACCAAGGGGAAAAAGCTGGTCGAATTTCTGAAGTGGGCCGCGAAAGATGGCGAGAAGATGGCCAAAGATCTTCAATACGCGCCCTTGCCGGAGAGCCTCCAGCAACGCGTTCTGACGCGAATCGACGAGATCAAAATGTAATGTGAGATCGCATGGAGATTGCCACACCTCCAGCATTCGCAACAGTTGAGCCGCACTCGACGCGGCGCGCGATGACGCCGCCGTCGCGCTTTGGGGACAAAGCTTTTGAGTGGCTCACGTTCTCGATGGCGCTGGCGGTGGTTGTGCTCGTCGTTCTTATCGGGTGGCAACTATGGCTTGGATCTTCGCTCGCAATCAAGAAGTTCGGGTTCCACTTTCTCACCACCTCGACTTGGGACCCGGTAGCTGAGCAGTTCGGCGCGCTGCCTTTTATTTACGGAACGCTGGTTTCTTCCCTGATCGCCTTGCTCATCGCAGTGCCATTGAGCATCGCGACGGCGGCGTATCTGACGGAGCTTGCGCCGCTCTGGATTCGGCAGCCTCTGGTTTCCTTGATTGAGATGCTGGCGGCGATCCCGAGCGTGATCCTGGGTCTGTGGGGAATTTTCGTAATGATTCCATGGTTGCGCGATTATCCGTTCCCGTTCCTGAAACGACTCTTCGGGTGGACGCCCTTCTTCAGTGGACCGATCTACGGGACGAGTATGCTGGCCGGCGGGATTATTATCGCGATCATGATTCTGCCAATTATCACTTCGATCTCCCGGGAAATTCTGCGCAGTGTTCCAAATTTACAGCGCGAAGCGGCCTACGCCCTCGGTGCAACGCGCTGGGAAGCAACGCGGATCGCGGTGCTCAGTTATGCCAAGAAAGGCTTGTTCGGAGCGGTCATTCTTGGTCTCGGACGCGCTCTCGGTGAGACAATGGCGGTCACGATGGTGATCGGCAACACCCCAGAGATTGCGGCCTCGCTCTTCAAGCCTGGCTACACGCTCGCCAGCGTGCTCGCGAATGAGTTCACGGAAGCGACCACCGACATTTATCTTCAAGCTTTATTCGAAATTGGGCTCGTGCTTTTTGGAACAACGATTCTGGCAAACCTTGTCGCGCAGCTTCTTCTTCAAACAATAGGCACGACGTCCACGACACGCGCTGTGCAGTAGCTATGGATCTTGGACGTACAGACAACCACACCTGGCGCAAAATCAAAAGTGCGCTCGCATCAACGATCGCGTTCGTTTCTGCTCTTCTTGTGATCGCGCCGTTGGGGCTCGTATTTTTTCATCTGCTCGCTAACGGCGCCAGTTCGGTGAACTGGGACTTCTTCACCAAATTGCCGAAGCCGGTCGGTGTAGTTGGCGGCGGAATGGTGAACGCAATTATGGGTTCGCTCGAGCTTCTCGGACTCGCTTCTGTAATTGGAATTCCGGTGGGCGTTTTGGGCGGAGTTTACCTTGCCGAATATGGCTCGGCTCGCGTGAATTCGCTGCTGCGGTTTGTGGCCGACGTGCTCAATGGCGTTCCGTCGATCACCTGGGGCGTGGTGGTTTACGGACTGGTCGTGTTGCGTTTCAAAGGCTTCTCGGCGTATGCCGGCGGACTCGCGCTTGGTCTGATCATGGTTCCGCTGATCATCCGCACGACAGAAGAAGTTATTCTGCTGGTGCCAAACGGCTATCGTGAAGCCGCGCTTGCCCTCGGCGTAAGCCGGTGGAAAACGATTGTACATATCGTGATGAAAACCGCGTCCAAAGGAATTATCACTGGCATTTTGCTGGCGTTGGCGCGCGTGGGCGGCGAGACTGCGCCGCTCCTTTTCACGGCGTTTGGCAATCGATTTTGGAACCATAATCTGAGTGAGCCGATCGCCGCTCTTCCGTTGCAGATTTTTACTTACGCCATTTCGCCCTATGACGATTGGCATCGCCAGGCTTGGGCTGGCGCGCTCGTGCTCGTCACCGGGATTTTTTGCATTAATGTGGTGGTTAGAATTCTGACTCGCGGGCGTACGGCATCGCTGGTCTAGCTTTCTTTTGCGAATGGTTAATTTAGTTATGGCAACTCCGGAGCGAACCGTTATCGAGCGTGAACGGGCGGCCGAGCGGCCTCGCACCCCCGAGCCTGCGGCAACATTCACTTTTCAAGTAAAGAACCTTTCCGTCTGGTACGGAGAGAAGCGAGCCATTGACGATGTAACCCTCGATATCGCATCGAACGCCGTGACCGCGATCATTGGGCCGAGCGGTTGCGGAAAATCAACCTTTCTTCGCTGTCTCAACCGTATGCATGAGTTGGTGCCAAAGACGCGCGTCGATGGCACGGTCCTTCTCCAAGGCGATAATCTCTATTCACATAGCGTTGATCCCGCGATGGTTCGCCGCCGCGTCGGCATGGTCTTCCAAAAATCGAATCCGTTTCCGACGATGTCGATTGGGGAGAATGTCGTCATTGGCTTGCGATTGAATGGAGTACGCAACCAAAAATTTCTCAATGAACGCCTGGAAAAGTCGCTCCGCATGGCTGCCCTTTGGGATGAGGTGAAAGACGATCTCCACAAACCGGGCACAAGCCTTTCGGGCGGCCAGCAGCAACGGCTTTGCATAGCGCGCGCGCTCGCGGTTGAGCCGGAAGTGATCCTGATGGATGAGCCCTGTTCTGCGCTCGATCCCATCGCCACGGCCAAAATCGAGGAACTAATCCACGAACTCAAAGCGCAGTACACCATCGTGACTGTGACCCACAACATGCAACAAGCCGGACGCGTGTCGGATTACACCGCCTTCTTTTATCTTGGGCGGCTGATCGAGTTTGGGCCAACCACAAAGATTTTCACAAATCCAAACGAACGACAGACGGAGGACTATATTACTGGCCGATTTGGCTGACGGAGGGGGAATGATCGCGCACAAACATATCTTGGGAACATTCGACGAAGCGCTCGCCTCGTTGCGCAACAACGTGCTCATGATGGCTAGCCTGGCCGAGCGCAGCCTCGATCGAGCGATGAAGGGGTTGGTCGACCGCGACAGCAATCTTTGCGCAAACGCGATCGCCGACGATGAGGAGATCGATCAACTCGAGAAGCAGATCGACAAGGATGGCGTGGATATTTTATTGCGGTTTCAGCCGGTAGCTTCCGATCTGCGCCGCGTCGTTTCCGCAATGAAACTTTCATCGAATCTGGAGCGGATGGCTGATCAGGCGACGACGATTGCGCGGCGGGCGCGAAAGTTAAATCAGCATCCGCCCTTAGCCGAAGTCGAATTGATCGGGCCGATGTACGAGCACGCCATGGCGATGTTTAAGGATAGCGTGGATGCCTTCGTGCGTGAGGATGTCGATCTTGCGCGTGCGGTCGTTCCGCGCGATCAAAAGCTGGACGACTTGAACCGCGCGGCCAGTCGCAAATTAATCGAGCGCATGGCGCAGGATCCAGAGCAGTTACGAGGCTACTTGAATCTGATTTTCGTTGGCCGTTGCCTTGAGCGCGTGGGCGATCATGCCACCAATATTGCCGAAGACGCAGTGTACGCGGCCGCCGCTGAAGACATCCGGCATCAATCTTTTGCAGCCACCACGTGATGCGGCGGGTGGAGGCGTGTCTGGCTCTTGCCTAATTTTCCAAGCAGTGGTTGCTTGACTTGCGTGCAGCGGTCATTTTTCGGCCGCCGACTCAACAACGAAGTTAATGCCGACAGCTGTTGCTAAGACGAGTGTTGCCGACGAGCCCTCCGCCGGGGTCGAGATCCTGCGGAAGGACGTTCCTGCAGAAAAGCGTTTTTCTGATCCGCAAAACTTTATTAATCGCGAGTTAAGCTGGCTCGAGTTCAATCGTCGCGTGCTCGAGGAAGCACAGGATCCGACCCAGCCCCTCATTGAGCGCGTCAAATTCCTTACGATTTTTAGCTCAAACCTCGACGAGTTTTTCGAGATTCGAGTCGCGGGAATCAAACAACAGATCGAAAGCGAGACGAGCGATGTTGGTCCGGACGGATTGAGTCCAACCGACACGTTCAACAACATCCAACGCGTGGTGCGCGAGCTGGTAGCAGCGCAGTACGCGCTTTGGAAGAAGGAACTGCTCCCGCAGCTTGCCAAGAATGGCATCCGGATTCCTGAAATCAAAGAACTCAGCGCAAAACGCGCTGAGTGGGCGCACCGCTATTTCCAGGATGAAGTTTTCCCGATGCTGACGCCGCTGGCGGTCGACGCCAGTCACCCGTTCCCGCAGCTCTTGAACAAGAGTCACAATTTACTTATTCGGGCCAAAACGAAGCGGGGCGGTGAACAGCTTCATGCGATCGTGCAGGTGCCACGCGTGGTTCCGCGGCTGATCGCAATGCCGCGCGGCAAAGGGGAGGACGAGCCGTGGGTATATATTTACCTGGCTTCCCTAATCAAGCAGCATATAGGCGAGTTATTCCCCGGCCTCATCCTCGATGGCGTGCATGCATTCCGCGTCACGCGAAACAGCGATCTCTACATCGACGAGGAGGAGGCGGAAAATCTTTTGCGCACGATTGAACAAGAGCTGCGGCGTTCGAGCCGCGGCAATGCCGTACGCTTGGAGGTGGAGGCCGATTGTCCGAAGGATTTCCGCGATCTGTTGCTCGAATTTTTTAATCTAACCGACGCGGACGTATACAAACTTGATGGCCCGCTTTCGATGACGCATCTCACGCCGCTCGTAACGAATGATGCGTTCGCAAATCTGCGCGATCGGCCGTTCCAACCGGCGCGTGATCCGGCGCTTCCACCACATGTAAACATTTTTGAAGTCATGCGTCGTCAGGACGTGTTGCTCCATCATCCTTATGACAGTTTCGATCCCGTCGTCGAACTAATCGAAGAAGCTGCCCAGGATCCACAGGTGCTTGCGATCAAGATCACTCTCTATCGCACGAGCGGTGATTCGCCGATCGTCGAGGCACTGATTAACGCCGCGGTCGCCGGGAAACAGGTTACTGCGTTAGTTGAGTTGCGCGCGCGATTTGATGAAGCAGCCAACATTCAATGGGCGCGCCGGCTGGAGGAAGCCGGCGCGCACGTGGTTTACGGTGTGGTCGGTTTAAAAACGCACTGTAAGGCGCTCCTCATCGTCAGACGCGACGCTGATCGCCTTCGTCATTACGTTCATCTCGGCACCGGCAATTATCACCCGCGCACTGCTCGCATTTATACCGATTTCAGCCTGTTCACTTGCGAGCCGCAGCTGACCGAAGAGGTGTCTGTGGTTTTTAACACACTGACTGGTCTGGCGGGCTATCCCGGTCTGAAAAAATTACTTGTAGCCCCTTTCGATCTCCACAAACGGTTGATCGGCTTGATCGAGCGTGAGCGCGATCACGCTCTGGCGGGCAAACCGGCGCGCATCATCGCCAAACTTAACGCGCTCGTCGATCAGGAGATCATCGAAAAGCTTTACGAAGCTTCCTGCGCCGAAGTGACGATTGATTTAATCGTCCGTGGCATCTGTTGCTTGCGGCCGAAGATTCCAGGCTTAAGCGAAAACATCCGCGTCTTTAGCATTGTCGGGCGCTTTCTGGAGCACAGTCGCATTCTTTACTTTGAGAATGCTGGCCAACGAGAGGTCTTTCTATCCAGCGCTGATTGGATGCCGCGGAATTTTTTCCGGCGAGTGGAGCTTGCTTTTCCCGTCGAGCAACCGGCGCTGCGCGATGAAATTGTCGATAAAATCTTGCCGAAATTTGTTCATGATCGGGTAAAAGCACGTGAGCTGCAGCCGGATGGAAGTTACCGGCGTCTCAAGCCGGAAGGAACGGAGCCGCGGGAGCAGGCCCAGTTGCAATTCCGGCAGCGTTCGCGTCGCCGGGCGGAAAAAGTCAATCAACCGAAGCGCACTGTGCGCGCCGCGAAATTGACTCCGATTACTTCCATCGCGGAAGCGAAAAAATCATGAAGAAAAAAATCCTGGTGATCGACATCGGGGGGACACACGTCAAATTGATGATTTCCCGCGGCATGAAACGGAAGTTCAAGTCGGGCCCCCGCATGACGCCGCGAAAAATGGTGTCCGAAATTGAAACCGCCATAAACGGGTGGAAATACGATGCGATCTCGATGGGCTTTCCTTCCCCGGTGCGTGAAAGCCGAATTATGAGTGAGCCTAAACACCTTGGCAAAGGATGGGTCCGATTTGATTTCGTGAAAGCGTTTGGCAAACCGGTCCGGGTCATTAACGACGCGGCCATGCAAGCGCTCGGTAGTTATCGGGGCGGCCGGATGCTCTTCCTCGGGCTCGGCACGGGACTCGGCTCAGCCCTTGTTTGGGACAATTACGTCCTGTCCCTCGAATTGGGAGATCTCCCCTACCGCAATGGCAGCATTATTGAAGATTATCTGGGCAAGCCGGGCTTGGCACGGCTCGGGGAAAAAGATTGGCAGCGCGACGTTGTGCATGCGCTTGTGCAGTTGAAGAAATCGCTCATCGCCGATTACATCGTGCTGGGCGGTGGTAATGCCAAGAAATTGGATGAGCTTCCGAAAGGCGTTGAGCGCGGACACAATCGCAACGCGTTCCTGGGCGGAACGCGCCTGTGGCAAATCGATTCGCGCACGCGGCGCCCAAAATGGCAGATTCTTTAGAAAGGCGAACAATTGATATGGAACTTTACTTCCTTAGACATGGCGACGCCGATTGGCCGAATTGGAAAAAATCCGACGATGAACGTCCCCTGACCAAACGCGGCAAAAAAGAAATGCACCAGATAGGCGCGTTTCTTGTCCGGCTTAAAGTCCGGCCGGACTTGATTTTGACGAGTCCGCTGCCGCGCGCCGCCCAAACGGCGGAAATCGCCGCCGAACATCTTGAATTGAAATCTCGCGAAGATCGCCGGCTCGCGCCCGGATTTGGGCTGCCGGAACTGGAAGAATTAATCGGCAAACATTCGATGGAAAGTTTGATGGTCGTTGGGCATGAACCTGATTTTACCAAGATGATTTCTGCACTAACCGGCGCATCGCTTAAACTGTCGAAGGCTGGTGTTGCGCTGGTCGACGTCGATCTCCCTTCGCGAAAAGGCAGGCTGCTCTGGCTTTTCCCGCCGAAGATCGCCAAGAATTAGTGAGGAGTCTGCGGCTTGCCCGGCGACAAGCACGAGGTCTTGTATGACGGTTTCGAGAGGAAATAGCCCAGCGTTTTAACGCTGGGAAAGCCATTACGCAAAGAGCAAAGTCCGGCGGCCGCCGGACGAAAGAACGAATGTCGGTTTCTTCCGGTCCCTAACGGGCTTAACAAGCGATCTCATAGGAAAATCGAAGGAGTTTTTGTGGGGCGCCGAAGCGGATGGACGGCCCAGCCTGCTCCGTCCCATTTATGAGACGGCTCCAGGCTACCAGACACGGTCCCAAATATAATGCGTGTTTATCCGCGTAATCCGCGGTCAAGTTATTTCAGCGCCAGCAGATAAATCGCGCTCAGTGCCAGCAGAAAGTAGGGAACGAGGACAGCTGCTCCGGCATAGTCCTTGGCCATCCGCTGACCGAAGAAAAGTGCGACGATCGCGATCGCCGCCATGGTTGCCCCGTAGAACGCGACTGTCGAATCGCGCGACAAGATTATCACGACACATCCAATGGCGCTTAAAGCTCCGGCTGCAATTTCCAGGATAGTGATCGCAGTCACCATCGCGGCTACAATGCCTGCCAGAGGACTTTTAGCGAAATGCGCTTGAAGCCATTCGAGATTGCCGCGTCGATCCACGACTTTATCAACGCCGGACTGAAGAAACAGAACCGCGAGAAACGCAGAAGTGAGAATCTGCAAAAAATATATGGCCCCCGTGAACGTGTGCGGATTTAGCATCCGCCTATTATAGCATCGGGATCAACCCAGACACCGGTGCATTACTGCGCGTCTGTGCGCAATCACTCGTAACGCAGCGCCACGATTGGATCGACCCGCATGGCACGTCTTGCCGGCAGCAGACAAGCGGTAAGCGCGGCGACGATGAGCACGAGTGCTACAACGGTCAATGTAAACGGATCGTGCGCGCCGACTTCGTAAAGGAAATTCGCGAGCAGACGACCGAGCACGAGCGCGACAGCCAGACCTGCGATTAGGCCGATTCCGACGAGGCTCATGCCCTCACGTATGATAAGCCGAAATACCTCAGCGCGCTGTGCACCCAACGCCAGCCGGATACCGATCTCGCGTGTGCGCTGCACGACCGCGTAGGCCAGCGTGCCGTAAAGTCCGAGCGCTGCAAGCGCGAGCGCGAGGCCGGAGAAAAGTCCCACCAGACTCACCGACAGCCGGCGAGTAGCGAGACTGCCCCTGAGCCGATCATCCATTGTGCGCACATTGAAAACCGATTGTCCGGCAGCATCTCCTCCGAGCACCGCGTCGCGAACCGCGCGTGCCAGCAGCAGCGGATCGCCGGTAGAACGCACGAGCAGGGTGCTATAAACGTCCGGATTCTGTCCAATCGGATAATAAGCCTGGACAAGTCTCGGTTGCGTCTCCGCGAGATCATCGTGTCGCACTGTGGGAACCACGCCCACGATCGTGTACTGCCGGCGCGGTCTGTCGCGGGCTATGTTATTGATCTGTTGACCGAGTGGGTTTTGGCGCGGGAAAAAACGATGCGCAAATGCTTCATCGATGATGACGACGTTCGGTTTGTCGAGAGAATCGCCCGCATCGAAGGCGCGCCCCTGCAGCAGCGCCATCGCCATCGCCTTAAAATAATCGGGCGACACGCATTGGGATTCCGCAAACGGTTCTTCGCCCGGTTTCGGATCTGGCCGGCCGGTGATCGCAAACGATTCTTGCGATCCTCCGCCGCCGCTGAAAGGCGCGTTGTCGCTCACGGCAACTGCGCCGACACCGGGCAGTCCGGCGATTCGATCGAGTAGCCGTCGGTAGAACTCGGCCATCTCCACTGGCCCGTTTGGATTGTCGCGGTATTTCAGTCCTGGCAATTTAATCTGCATCGTCAGGAGATGGCCTGGATCAAAGCCGAGCCGAACGTGTTGAAGCGCAGCGAAACTTTTCAACAACAGACCGGCGCCCGTAAGCAATACGCACGCGAGCGCGACCTGTCCGATCACGAGCAACGCTTGGCTGCGCTGCCGGCCGGGGCCGGCGGTGCCGCCGCGGCCAGTTTCCTGCAAAGCGGAATTGAGATCTGCGCCAGATATCTTCCAAGCCGGGAAAAAACCGAAAAGTAATCCCGTTCCTAACGAAATGCCTGCCGTGAACGCAAGCACCGCGCCATCGATCCGCACCTGCTGGAAGCGTGGACTATCTTGGGGGGTAAGACTGCCAATCGCGTCAATGCCCCAAATCGCGAGGAGCAGACCCAACCCGCCGCCGATCAGGGCTAGGAGCATGCTTTCGGCGAGCATTTGGAACGTAAGTCGCCCCCGGCTTGCCCCGAGCGCGGCGCGCACGGCGATTTCCTTGCGCCGTCCGGCTGCGCGAGCGAGCAGTAAGTTCGCCAGATTCGCACAAGTGATCAAAAGGACGAAGCCGACTGCGCCGAGCAGAAGCCACAGAGTGCCCCGGTATTCGCCCACCGCGCTTTCCAAAAGCTGCGTGAACTTGACCCCATTACCAGAGTTCGAATCTGGGAAACGCGCTTCGAGCCCCCTGCAAATGACGCTAAAATCGGCTTTCACCTGGTTGATGGAAACGCCTTCTTTCAGTCGCGCAATTCCGAACAGACCCGGGTGGCTGGATCTTTGGTTCAGATATGGCCGATTCGCGTAATAACCGAACGGCGCGTAAACATCGATGTTGGCCGGGTTGGCCAGCGCGGCAGGCATGACGCCAATCACTTCGTAGGAAATCCAGTTGAGCGCGACAATGCGACCAATGATCTGCGGATCGCCGCCAAACCGACGCTGCCACAGCGCTTCGCTGAGCAAAACGACGTTGGCACCGCCAACCCGATCGTCACGTTCGGAAAATACACGACCAAGCTTGGGCGCTACTCCCATCACTCTGAAATAGCTTGCGGTGACGAATGCGCCGCGCAGTGTTTCCGGCTCGCCATTCCCCGTCAGGTTGAAATCGTCGCGCCGATAAACCGAGATGTCTTCGAAACTGTGCTGCGCGGCGCACCAGTCGAGGTAATTTGGATAAGCCACGGACATTTCGCCGAATTCCGGCCGCGTTTCAGTAAGTTGGAATAACTGCGCCCCTTTCGAATATGGAAGCGGTCGCAGCAGCACGGCATTGACGACGCTGAAGATCGCGGTGTTTGCGCCAATGCCGAGCGCGAGCGTAAGCGCCGCGATCGTAGTAAAGCCCGGATTTTTTGCGAGCATTCGGAGAGCGAACTTTAGATCTGCGATCATTATTCCCCTTTGACGATCCAGCCGTCGCGCAACTGCACGATGCGCTTGCCGTAGGACGCGTTTTTCTCCGAATGCGTCACCTGCACGATCGTCATGCCTTCGCCATTGAGCTTGCGGAACAGCTCCATGATTTCCTCGCCCTGGCTCGAGTGCAGGTTTCCGGTGGGTTCATCGGCGAGCAGAAGCTTCGGTCCTGCAATGATCGCGCGGGCAACGCCGACAAGCTGCTGTTGTCCGCCAGAGAGCTGGCGCGGATACAAATCTTTTTTGCCGACGATTTGGAAGCGGTCGAGCATGTCGGCCACAAGTGCGGCGCGCTCGCTCTTACTGTAACGCCGGTACGACAGCGGAATATCGAGGTTCTCGTAAACCGTGAGATCATCGAGCAGGTGATACTGCTGAAACACGAAGCCAATCTGCTCGTTTCGCAATGCCGCTCGCTCCTTCGGTTTCAGATGGTGCACCGCGGCTTCGTCGAGAAAATATTCACCCGTCCAACCGTGATCGTGCATGCCGAGAAGGTGCAGCAGCGTCGATTTGCCAGCGCCGGACGGGCCCATGATCGATACAAAATCTCCCTCGGCGATATCGAGGTTGACGTCGCGTAAGACGTAAAAAAATTGACTGCGCCCGAGCGGATAGGAACGCTCGACGTGACGAAGGCGAATCAATGCGTCATCCATTGTGTCCAAGAGTGATCATTGGATCGGCGCGAGTAGCACGCAGCGCGGGAATATAAGTGGCGAGCAATGCGACTGCACAAAGGATCAACGCGACTGTGGCAAAAGTCGCCAGGTCGAACGCGCCAACATTGTAGAGCAATGCCGAAAGCGCGCGCGTCGAGAACATGGCAAGTATGAGCCCGGCGAGCGTCCCGATAGCAACCAATCTTAGCGCATGGCCGATCACGAGCGCAAGGACATCGCGCGGTTGTGCGCCGAGCGCCATGCGGACACCAATCTCGTGCGTCCGCTGAATCACGAAATAAGAAATGACTCCGTATGTGCCGACTGCGGCGAGCACCAGTGCGATTGCAGCAAAAATGCCGAGCAGGACAACCGATAACCGACGAGGCGCGACGGACTCTGACACGACCTGATCGAATGTGCGCACGTTTGCCAACGGCTGATCAGGATCAATCGATTGGACTTCCCGACGGATTGCTGCAGTCAAACTGCGCGGATCCTGCACGCTGCGGACGGCCAGGATCATCCCCCGCATCGGGAGTTGCGCATGCGGGATGTAATATTCCGGCTGCGGCTCGAGCTCGAGCGCGCGGTGTCGGATGTTTGCAACAATCCCGATAATCGTGATCCACTTCACATCGGGCTTACGCGGATCGCTAAACGTGATGCGTTTGCCAAGTGCGTCGCCGTTGCGGAAATATTTGCGCGCCAGAACTTCGTTCACAATCGCGACCTGAGGTGCATCCGCGTTATCAGCCTCGGTAAAGAAGCGGCCTTTCAGCAATGGCGTTTGCAAGACGCGGAAATAATCCGGGGTGATCACGCGAATTTCTTCATCCGGGGATGGCTCATTTTTGTTCATTTCCCGACCTTCGATCGAGAAGGACGAATCGCTGTTTGTTCCGCTGAGTGGAAGAATATCCGTGCACGCGACGGCTTCGACTCCCGGCAGGCGAGCGATGCGGCGTAGACTTTCCTGATAGAAATTCCGCGTGCTGTCGCCGCCAAGATAACTTGGATTTGCTCCTGACGGATATTTGGCTTCCGGTAGCGGAAGTTCCATCATCAGCACATGGCCCGCGTTGAAGCCTGGATTGACGCCCTGCAATCGCGCGAAGCTCTTCATTAGCAAACCGGCGCCAACCAACAGAACCAATGCCAGCGCAATTTCCGCGATCACTAGCATGCTGCGGACACGATTGGGTCGCGCCCCGCTAGTCGATCCGCGACCGCCTTCTTTCAATGCTTCCGTCAACTCCGGTTTTGCGCTCGCCAGCGCCGGAATTAACCCGAACAGAATTCCGCCCCCTATGGCGACCACTGCGGTCACAAGCAAAACCGTCCAGTCGAGCGTGACTTCATTCAGTCGCGGAATCGTTCGCGCCCCAACGCGCTTCAGAAGTTCCAGGCCCCACACGGACAGCAGCACGCCAGCCGCTCCGCCTGCCAAAGCCAGCGCTATACTTTCGGTTAACATTTGCCGCAATAATCGCCATGTGCCAGCACCGAGTGCCATTCGAATAGCGAGTTCGCGCTCGCGCGCGCTCGCCCGAGCCAGCAGCATCGTCGCCAGATTCGCGCACGCGATCAGCAGCACAAATGCGACGGCGCCGATCAAAATAAAAAGACCTTTGCGCATTCCACCGACGACTTGTTCGTGCAACGGATAAATCTTCGCGCCGAATCTGCTGCTGGCGGAATAGTTATCAGGGAATGATTTCAGCCAGTTCGCAACAACCGTGTCGATCTCGGCCTGCGCTTTTGCCGAGGTCACATCCGGACGCAGCCGCGCGATAACGCCGTAAGAACGGTTACCCCGCGATTTCAGTTCGCCTTGGGAAAACGCGACCGGCTTCCAAATATCGACCCGCTCGGCAAATTGGCCACCTTGGAGATTGAAGAGCGGAATTGGAAATTCAAACTTCGCCGGCATGATGCCGATCACGACGTAATTCCGGCCGTTTAAGAGCAGAGTTTTACCGACGAGCGACGGATCGGAACTGAAACGCCGTTTCCAAAGCCGCTCACTGATGACAATAAGGTCATCGTGTCCTTCCCCTTGTTCTTCTTGTGCGAAGGTGCGGCCAGCAATCGGCTCGATGCCCAACATTGGGAAGAGAGCTGGCGAAACGACCGCGCCCGAGATTCGCTCTGGAACATTGCCGCCGGCCAGATTGAACGTGGAGTAATTGAACGTCGCGATCTGCGTAAAGCTGCGTAATCCTTTTTCAAGATCGATGTATTCGGGCACTGAAACAGGAATCCGCTCCAGGCCTTGTGCTGGGAATTGTTCCCACAGCAAGACCAACTTCGAAGGATCGTGATACGGCAGTGACTTAACGAGGAGCGCGTTAATCAAACCGAACACGGCGCTGTTCGCGCCAATGCCGAGCGCGAGGGTGATAACCGCAATGGCGGTAAATGCCGGCTTCTTGATAAGCTGTCGGATGGCGAAACGGAAATCGTTCACGTTATTCGGTACGCAATGCTTGAATAGGATCGACACGCGCGGCGCGGCGCGCCGGCAGCAAACAGGCGAGGAACGCGATTCCGCCGAGCAAAAGCGCGACGCCGAGCATCGTCGGCACATCGGTCGCGCCGATGCCGAAGAGCAGACTTTGCAGCAAACGCGTGAAAGCGAAAACGCCGACAAAGCCCAAACCAACGCCCATGGCGACCAACTGCATTCCCTGCCTAACGACCAGCCGCAGCACGTCGCCGCGTTGCGCACCGAGAGCAAGACGAATCCCGATCTCCTGGGTCCGTTGCGCGACAGAATAAGTCATCACTCCAAAAATTCCGGCGGCGGCGAGCAGCAGAGCGATGAGCGCGAATAATGCGACGAGTATCGCGTTCAACCGCGGTTGCGCGATCGATCGCGCAGCGTAATCGGCGAGTGTGCGCGTTCGATAAACTGGAACGTCTTTGTCAATCTCGCTAACCGCGCTACGCAGTGCGGCGGTGAGCAATTGCGGATTGTTGTCAGTGCGCACGAAGATCGACATCGACTGAATCGCGAACTGTTGATGTGGAAGGTAAATCTGCGGCTTCGGCAGCAGGCGCAGGCTGATCAAGTGCGTATCGGCAACCACGCCGACGATCTCGCGCACGGGCGCATCCCCGGGATCAACCGATCCATTGGGCGTGATGCGTTTGCCAATCGGATTCTCACCTGGAAAGAATTGTTTGGCGAAACTCTCGGACACGATGGCGACGGACGGCGCGCTTCTGTCGTCGCGATCGGTGAAAGCGCGACCGCGCAGCAGTGGAACGCGCATCGCCTTGAAATAGTCAGCCGTAACAACGTTGAGCTGCGCAAGCGGCTGCTGGCCCTTTGGGATCGGACGTTCTTCGACGTCGAAATTGAAAGTAATCTCGCTGCCGCTCAACGGAATCCACCACGCCGCCGCGGCGGAATTGACACCAGGCAGAATCGAAACGCGGGCGAGCAGCTTTTTGTAAAACTCACCTGCTTGCTGCGGCTTGCCATAATTCGCATCCGGAAGCGCAACACGCGCCGTTATTACATTTGTCGGATCGAAGCCGGGCCGAACTTTTTGCAGGCGAAGAAAACTCTCGACTAGCAATCCCGCGCTTGCGAGCAAAACGAGAGCGAGCACGATCTCGACGACCACGAGCGCCGCGCGAGTGCGGCGGCCTCTCACCCTTTCACTCGAGCCGCGTGAGCTTTCGTTTAACGAGCCGGCAAGATTCGGATGGGATGCGCGCCACGCCGGCAGCAGACCGGCGAGAATTCCGACACCGAGACTAACGCACGCAGTGAACGCGAGAACACGAATATCCGGAGAAATTTCATCGATGCGCGGAATGCTCGACGGCAGAAACGATTTCAACGAATCGATACCCCAGATCGCGATCAGCAATCCGGCGAGGCCGCCGAATACGCCTAACAACGCGCTTTCGGCGAGGAGTTGTTTCACGATGCGCCAGCGGCTGGCGCCGAGCGCGGCGCGGATGCTGATTTCTTTGTTGCGCGAGAGCGAACGGGCCAGGAGCAGATTCGCTACGTTGACGCAGGCAACGAGCAGAACGCAGCTCGCCATCGCACACAACATCAGCAACGCAGAATGGGCGCTACCGATCATTGCATTCAGTTCCGGTAAAACTTTCGCTCCGACATTTGCCTTCGAATCTGGATATTGCTGGCGCCAGTTCGCAGTAATGGTGTCGATGTGTGCCTGCGCCTGTTGGATCGAGACGTTCGGTTTCAATCGCGCGATGCATTGGAAAAAATCGTTGTCGCGTTGCTCGGTCATTGGCTGCGCGCCGTTTTTCGATTCGCGCAAGATCGACATCGACGTCCAAAGTTCGGGCGAGACCGAGCTGATCGGGAAGGTGAATCGCGGCGGCATGACGCCGATCACCTGGAACGGTTGGCCATCGAGTGTCACTGATTTTCCGATGACGCTCCGATCAGCTCCGAATCGCCGTTGCCATAACCCGTGGCTCAAAATCACAATGTGATTTCCAGGTTCATCTTCGCGAGGCAAAAATGCGCGGCCCAGAATCGGTTGAATACCAAGGAGCGCAAATAAATCGGCCGAAACAGCTTCACCCTGGATGTGCGTGGCCTCACTTCCGTCGGTGAGCGTGCTGACGCTTTGATTCGTGTAAACAGCAACCCGCTCGAAAACCTGATTTTGCGCGCGCCAATCGACGTAATCGAGATAGGAGATGCTATTGATTTCTGTTCCGGGAGCGGTCCTCTCGCGGACGTCGTATTCGCCCAAGGCGACCAGATTTTGCGGTTCGCGAAACGGAAGCGGGCGTAGCAGCACCGCGTTGAGCACGCTGAAGACGGCGGTGTTCGCGCCGATGCCAAGGGCAAAAGTCAGAATGACAATTGCCGTGAAGAGCGGCTGCTTGCCGAGAACACGAAATGCATAACGAAGGTTTTGCATAAGCTACTCAGATCGAAGAGCGATTATTGGATCGACCCGCGAGGCGCGGCGCGCCGGAATCCAGGAGGTGAAAAGCGTTGCGCCGAAAAGAAGAAAGCCGACTCCGAGATAAATTTTCGGATCGACCCCTTTGACTTCGAAGAGCACGCTTTGCAATGCGCGCGACAGCGCAAAAGCGCTGAGCAGACCAATCACCGACCCGACCAAAAGCAAGTGCATGCCATGCGAAAGGACGAGCACGCGGATCTGGGCCGGGCGCGCGCCGAGCGCGAGCCGGATACCGATTTCGCGGACACGCTTGAGCGTGGTGTAAGCGAGGAGGCCGTACAATCCGACAGTGGCGAGCAGAAGCGCGAGACCGGCGAAGATCGAGAAAAGAAAACTGAGGAGACGCTGGCTGCCCCAGGTTTCGTGAACACGATCGATCACTGGCGGCGCGTCGAACACGGGCTGCGATGGATCGATCGAGCTGACGATGTCGCGGATCGATTTGTTGAGCGACGCCGAGCTGAGGTTCGAACGAACAAAAAGACCAAGACTGGTCCGTTGCGCCTGGGCCATCGAACAATAAATGACCGGCAGCGGCGCCATTTCGTCGATGGCGTGAAATCGCATGCGCACCACGACGCCGACAATCTCCGACATGACGTAGCCTTCTTCGTCGTTTCCAGCGTCGACCGAGAGACGTTTACCGATCGGGTCCTCACCCGGGAAAAATTGTTCCGCCATTGCCTGATCGATGATGATCACGCGCGGTGAATCTTTTGTGTCGCGTTCGTTAAAAGTGCGGCCGCGAAGAAGTGGCGCCTTAAACGTCGCAAAATAATCGCCGGTGATCACTTCGAGGTCGGCCGAGGGCAAATTACTGGGCGACGGCGCCGGCACGCCTTCGCGGACAAACCCTGTTTGCCAACCACCCATCAAAGGAGAATTGGAGCCGATGCCGGCACTTTGAATCCCGGGAAGCGCACGTACTCGATCGAGCAGAGCTTTAGTAAAGGTGCCGATCTTCTCGCGCCCGGAATAAGTTTTCCATGGTAACTCGAGCCGAGCTGTGAAAAGACCGCGCGGTTCGTAGCCAAGCTGGAGCGCCTGCATTTTCGAAAAGCTTTTCAGAACAAGGCCGGCCGCGACGAGCAAAGTCAAAGTGACGGCGATCTCGCTGATGACGAACCAATCACGCGCGCGTTTGGCCGAAGGTGGGTCACCGCCTCCGGCCGAGCCTGTCTTTAACGCGAGCTGAACGTCAGTGCGTGAAGTTTGCCAGGCCGGCCACAACCCGAAAATCATCGTGGTCAGCGATGCAATCAGAAATGTGAAACCGAGGACCGGCAGATCGAAGGAAATTTGCTGGAATCGAGAAACGCCTTCGGGACCCAACGCAATCAAGACATCGCGCAACCAAACGGCGATGAAAAATCCGAGCGCTCCGCCTAGGAGGGCAACCAGAAAACTCTCGAGTAGAAGCTTGCGAATAATTTGCCCGCGGGTAGCGCCCACCGCAGCGTGAATGGCGAACTCTCTCGCCCGCGCGGCGCCTCGCGCGGCAAACAAATTGGCGAGGTTCGCGCACGCGATGAGCAACACCAATCCAACTGCGCCAAGGAGCAGAGCGAGATTGGTTCGGTATTTGCCAACGAGATTTTCGAGCAGCGGTGTAACGACCGCGTAGACTTTCCCGTTTGTGTCCGGGTACGTTTTCTCCAAACGCGCGGCGATGCCTTTCATCTCAGTGCGCGCTTGATCGACAGTTACGCCCGCTTTGAGCTTGCCCCAGACGAAAATCATCGGGTGATGCGAGCGATCCATCCAGGCCGGGTTGTTGCTGCGCCGCATGATCGAAAACCACGCGTCGCTGTCCTGAGGCGATGTCATCTGCGGCGGCATCACGCCGATGATGGTGAAATTTTGATCGTGTAAGTTTATCGAGCGACCAATCACAGCGGGGTCGCGATTGAACGCGCGCTGCCAGAGACGGTCGCTGATCACGACCACCGGTGGGGCGCCGACTTTGTCTTCGTCTTCGCTAAAGGTGCGTCCGATTTCGGGCGGCAAACCGATCACGTTGAAAAAATTGCGCGTCACCGAAGCGCACGACACGCGTTCAGGCTCGCGAGCAGCAATACCGCTAAGATTTCGCGATTCCTTGTGAGTGGCGGCGAGATGTTCGAACGTTGTGCTGTCGTTTCGCCAATCGAAGTAATCAGGCAGCGCGACCGAGAAATCCTGCTTCGGACCAGACGATTCGTTCAACACCATGATCCGGTCGGCATCCGGATAAGGCAGCGGCCGGAGCAGAACCGCATTCACAATGCTGAAGATGGCAGTGTTGGCGCCGATCCCGAGCGCGAGCGTGAAGACCGCAACCAAAGAGAATGCCGGATTTTTTATCAACTGCCGAAAAGCAAAACGAAGATAGTTCATAATTATTCGTAACGGAGCGCGATTATCAGATCGACCGGCGTGGCGCGTCGCGTTGGGATGAGGCAGGCAACGAGTGACACCGCGGTCATGACAAGCGCAGTGCCGAGAAGAGTGGCGATGTGCAGCGTTGGCACGTCGAAGAGAACGCTCCGCATCGCTCTTCCTGCTAGCCACGCGCCGATCAAACCGAGGATGGTTCCGGTGGCGAGAAGTCGCAGGCCTAACGAGAGGAATTGTGTCCCGATCTGGCGCGTCTGCGCGCCGAGCGCCATGCGAATATCGATCTCGCGCCGGCGTTGCGCCACGGCATAACTCAAGACGCCATAGGTTCCAATGGCCGCCGAGTGAGGGTGCGGAAAGGCGCTGAGGTTAAGCGTATTCACCTGGCTCACTCTTCCCGCAGGAGTTTGGATGGATCGACGGCAAGCGCTCGCAGGGCCGGAATGGCCGACGCCGCAACGCCCAGCAGCGCCATCGTTAGCACTGCGCCGACCACGACCACGGGATCGCGCGGATTCGCTTGATACACAATCTGCCCCAGCAACGAACTGGCGAAGACTCCGATCAGCAGCCCCACCAACGATCCGAGCCCGAGCAGCACGATTGGCCGCCCCACCGCCACACTCATCACGTGCTTCGTTCGCGCGCCCAAGGCAACGCGGATACCCAGCTCCTTCATCCGACGGCTCACGTTGTAGGTGGCCATGCCGAAGATGCCCGTTACCGCCACCACCGCCGCCAGCAGGCCCATCACGCCCAGTGCCGCTGCCGCCGCCCGGGCTGGGAAGAGCGCACCCGCCATCGCATCGGGCCAGCTCTGCACCGTCAGTATCGCATTCGGCTCGAGGCCGCTCAGGGTGCGTTCGATCGCCGCCGCCATCTCGTTCCGCGCCCGGTCCGACCGCACAACGAAAGTCCCCAACCACTGCTCGCTTTGCGACAACGGCAGATAGACCACAGGTTGGGGCGGATCCTGAATCGCGTGGTACTTGCCGTCCTCCGCCACGCCCACCACTTCTCTCAAGTGATCCAGGAAAATAAAGCGTTGCCCAATTGCCGGCGTGTCGCCCCACATCTTCCGAGAAAAAGTCTCGTTCACGATCGCGACATACGGCGTTTGGGTGGTGTCACGCCACGAGACATCCCGGCCACTCAGCAGCCGGGTGCGGGCAGCTTCGAGATAGCCCGGCGATATCGTAAACCGGTAGGGCGCCAGCACAGAATTATTCAGTGTGAACTCTGTCGTCCCTGGCGGGAAAACCGGGATCCCCCGGATCCCGCCAGTAAAGGGCAATTTGCTCAGAGTTCCCGCTGCCGTCACCCCAGGAAGGCTTCGCAGGGCATCGATCATCGCTTTCGTTTTCTCAACCGGCACGTCGCCTTCCACCTCGCTCGGGTCCATCTCGGCCACCATGGCGCCCTGCGGCTGGAAGCCCAGTGGTGCGTGCAGCAGGCGCACCATGCCTCGCACGGCGACAAGTGAAGCGATGACCAGCAGCATGCAGATCACAATTTGTGCGCCGAGGAGCAGGTCCCGCAGGGCTAACCGGCGCCGCGGCGTTGCATTCACTGGCCCGCTCTTCATCGCCTGCAATGGATTGCTCTGCCAGATTTGTCTCGCCGGAATCATCCCGAACAGCAGCCCACTTACGAGTGCCAGGATCAAGGCCGCCAGGTAGGGAGCTACATCGACATCCACTACCAGATCGCTATAGGCCGAATGCATCCCGTAGCCCGAAAATCCCCACCGGCCAAGCGCACCGAGCAGCAGACCTGCGATCCGGCTCGCTCCCAGGGCGACACGGAGCGCCAGTTCCCGGCTGCGATCCGCCGCGCGCGCCGCAAAGAGGCTGGCCAGATTCGCGCACGCCGCGAGCAGCACCAGCAGCGCGAGCGCGGTCACGCTGAAAAGAAATCCGCGGATGAGGTCCCCTTCGTCGGCATAGAGTCCTGGACGGATCAGCCGTAGCGGCGCTCCCGTGTCCGTCTTCGGATACTCCTTCGCCAGCTGGGCCGCGATCGCACTCAGATTTTCCGCAGCCTGCTGGGGCGTCACGCCTGGCTTGAGCCGGCCAAGCACTGTCAAAGGATGGCCCGTCCGATCCCGCAGGTGATCCGCGTCGAAGTGGTTCACAACCGGTATCCAGTAGTCTGGCCAGACAAATCGCTCCGTGCCGTGAAACCGCGCCGGGGCCACGCCCACCACCGTGAACGGATCTTTGCCGAGCCGCACGGTAGTCCCGACTACGCCGGGATCGGCGTTAAATGCGCTTCGCCAAAGACTATCGCTCAACACCATATAAGGGGCCGAATTCGGACCGTGCACATCCGGCTCGTGGAAGAACCGTCCCACCTCCGGCTGCACTCCCAGCAGATCGAAATAGTTGCCCGTAGCCGAATAGCCGGAGACAATTTTCACCGTGTCACCCCAGCGCAATCTCCCCCCTGAATATCCATCATACCCGGCCAGGCCGCTGAACGTCGTGTTTCGCTGCCGGTAGTCTTCAAACGCAGGATACGATGTCGTCAGTAGTTTCCAGGCCGTCCACGGCTTGAGGCGAAGCTCGTAGAGGTTCTGTGGCTCGCTCACATCCAGCGGGTGCAGCAGCACCGCATTCACTACTCCGAAGACGAGGACGTTTGCCCCAATCCCCAGCATCAAAGTGACCAAAGCTACGAGCGTGAACGCGGGAGACTTCCAAAGCACGCGCAGCGCATAACGGACATCCAGCAGCAGGTCATTCATGAGTGGTAGGCCCTCTTCGACGTGGAGTGTTTCCAAACCGACTCCACAAAATCAGGGATGGAGATGTTACTGTCAGTAATGCGGGCAGCAATATTTTGTCCTTCAAAATAAACGATGCGATCAGTGTTCGGGTACGGCAGCGGCTTCAAGAGCACCGTGTCAACAACGCTAAAGATTGCGGTGTTCGCACCGATGCCAGGCGCAAGCGTGAGCACGGCAACGGCAGTAAAGCCGGGGTTTTTTACGAGCATTCGCAATGCGAACTTTAAATCCGCGATCATTGTTCTCTTTTCACAATCCAGCCATCGCGCAGCTGAACAATGCGTTTGCCGTAGGAGGCATTCTTCTCTGAGTGCGTGACCTGCACGATGGTCATGCCTTGTTCATTCAGCTTACAGAAGAGTTCCATGATCTTCTCGCCCTGACTGGAGTGCAGGTTTCCCGTCGGTTCATCGGCGAGCAGAAGCTTTGGCTCGGCGATGATTGCGCGGGCAACACCGACAAGTTGTTGTTGACCGCCGGAAAGCTGGCGCGGATACAAATCTTTTTTGCCGACGATTTGGAAACGATCGAGCATGTCGGCCACGAGTGCGGCGCGCTCGCTTTTGCTGTAGTGGCGATACGACAGCGGTATATCGAGGTTCTCATAAACAGTAAGATCATCGAGCAGGTGATACTGCTGGAACACGAAACCAATCTGCTCGTTTCGCAAGGTCGCTCGCTTTTTCGGTTTCAAATGGTGCACTGCTGTGTCGCCGAGAAAATATTCACCCGTCCAACCGTGGTCATGCATGCCGAGAATGTGCAGCAGGGTCGATTTGCCCGCGCCGGACGGGCCCATGATCGAGACAAAATCGCCTTCTTGAACCTCGAGGTTGATGTCGCGCAAGACGTAAAAAAACTTTTCCTTCGCCAGAGGATAGAAACGCTCGAGGTGTTTGAGTTTGATCATGATGAATCAGCCGTTGTGACCAGACGCGATCATTGGCTCGACGCAATTGGCGCGCAGCGCGGGAATGTAACTGGCGAGTAAATCCTTCATCTCATTCGGACCGCAGCGCCTCGATTGGGTTCACCCTGGTGGCTCGCCGCGCTGGCAGCCAGCAGGCGAACAAGCCAATCAACGCGAGCACGACGGCAACCGCGGCAAAGCTCGCGGGATCGAACGGCGACACTTCGTAGAGAACGGTGCGGAGTAGGCGGGTGAGCGCGAAGGCCGCCGCCGCGCCGAGCAACAGGCCAAGGCTGGCGAGCTTGAAGCCATGCCGGACCACCAGGGACACGACGTCGGCCGATTGCGCGCCGAGCGCCATGCGCACGCCGATCTCGCGCGTGCGCTGGCCAACGCTGTAACTTAAAACTCCATACAACCCGACGGCGGCCAGCAGGAGCGCGAGCCCGGAAAATGTGCCGAGCAGCATCATGGTGAGCCGTTGCGTGGAAATGCTGGAACGGAACACTTCGTCCATGGTGGACAGGTCGAAGATTGGCAGATCGGGCGCGAGCTCGGCCATCGCGGAACGCACCGAGGCGATCAGCGCCGGCGCCCCAACGTCGGTGCGTACCACGAAACCCTCGCTCCACGGCTGATGCTGCGTGTGCGGGATATACGTTTGCTCCCGGGTCGGATCGCCGAGGGTGTAGTTCTGGATGTGCGCGACGACACCCACGATTTCGAGCCAGTCAGACCCCTGTTCCGGCGGACGACTCTTATAGACGATGCGCTTGCCGATTGGATTTTTGCCGTGAGCGAAGTTCTTTTCTACGAAGAGCGTATCGACGATGATCACCTTCGACGAATGCTCCGTGTCGCGCTGATCGAAGCCGCGTCCAGCGACGAGCGGGATTCGCATCGTCTCGAGATAATCACCGCTGATTTGAATTCGCTCGGCCGATGGAGAGCGTCCCCTCTCCGGCAACGGCGCGCCTTCCACGTAATAGCCCTCTTGGTTGCCGCTGTTTTGATAACCGCCGCTGAGCGGGAGTGGGTCGATGAAGGCGACGTGCGTTACGCCCGGTACCGCGGCAAGACGCGTGAGCGCGCGTTCCAGCATGGCGAAGCGGGCGGTCGCTGTTGCGTAGGCGTCGCGCGGCAGATCCCAGCGGAAAGTAACGATGCGTTCCGTGCCAAATCCCGGATCCGCCCGGTAGAGCTTGTCGAGCGTGCGCAGCATCAAGCCGGCGCCGATCAGAAGCACGCAGGTGAGGGCGAACTCGACGACGATCAACCCGGAGCGCCAGCGGTTGCGGCCGCCGCTGCGGGGACCCTGCGCCAGCGTCTCGCGCAAATCTTGTTTCGCCACGTGCACGGCCGGCACGAGCCCGAAGACGACGCTGTTGAGCACGCTAGCAGCGACCGCGAAGGCAAGCACCCAACCGTTCAACTGAACCTGGTCGATGCGCGGAATGTTGGCCGGCAACACGGCGCGCAGCCCTTCAAGCGCCCACTGACCCAGGACGAGTCCTCCGACGCAGCCAAGCGCGCCGAGCAGCAGGCTCTCGACGAGCAATTGGCGCACGATACGTCCGCGGCCGGCGCCAAGCGCGGCCCGCACGGCGAACTCGCGCGCGCGGCCGTGCGCGCGGGCGAGTTGCAGGTTTGCGACGTTGGCGCACGCAATGAGCAGCACAAAGCCGGCGGCGCCGAGCAGCACGTAAAGCATCCGACGCACCTGCCCGAAAGCCATGCCACCGTGAACCCCGGCTTCAAGCGCGCGATGGCGGAGAGTCCCGGGTGGTGGTCGCGCTGCTGATAAGTCGGTTGATCGGCGGACAGGCCGACCGGCTCCCACACCTCCGTCCGGGGAGTTGGCAACTGCATCCCATTCGGCAACACGCCGATGATCGTATAGGGGCGTCCGTTGAGTTGAATCGATTCGCCAATCGCCGAATCGCGACCGCCGAAGCTGCGATGCCAGAGGCTCTCGCGGATGAGCACAGTGCGTTCGGCGCCCGGCTTATCATCGCCGGCCGTGAAAAGGCGTCCGCGCAGCGGCCGAACCTTAAGGGCAACGAACAAGTCGTGCGTCGCCATGGCGCCCGAGATGCGCTCGGCCCGGCCCACGCCCGTGAGGTTGAATGACTGCTCGCGCACGACGCCTATCGCGCTAAAGCTCTGCTGGCGCTCCCGCCAATCGAGGAAGTTCGGGTAACTCACTGACATGCCCGGCACCTGCTCCGACCACTCGCGGATGAACATCAGTTTCTCCTGTTCGGGAAACGGCAGCGGCTTCAGCAGCACGCCGTAAACGACGCTGAAGATCGCGGTGTTCGCGCCGATGCCAAGCGCCAGCGCGAAGACCGCGATGATCGTGAACGCGGGATTCTTCAAAAGCTGTCGAATGGCAAAGCGGAGATCGTTCATGGAAAAGTCTTCATTCCGCGCGGAGGGTTACGATGGGATCGATGCGTGAAGCGCGTCGCGCCGGAATCCAGCAGGCGAGAATTGTCGCTGCCGCGAGAAGAATGCTAACACCGGCATAGATCACGGGATCAACTGGTTTGACCTCGAAGAGAAAACTTCCCAGCACACGCGACAACGCCAGTGCGCCCGCGAGGCCGATGATCAATCCAAGCCCGAGGAGCC
>WNGR01001207.1_pt1 | contig 49957 bp, 29 predicted proteins | sample 5407581 | NCBI WGS metagenome assembly WNGR01 (sample SAMN13153383, study PRJNA577476) | soil metagenome | isolation source: 80 cm soil or saprolite under Garry oak tree replicate 2 | place: USA:California | collected 2016-06-15 | reverse complement strand
AAAATTCTTATAAATAAGTTAATAATTATAGTTATATAATTAATAAAAAATAATTAATAAAAAGGGGGTTCAATAGAACCATAACACTAAATTTGAAACATTACGAACAAAGAGACTTGAACTCTTAAGGGTTTACACCCACTTCTTCTTAAGAGAAGATTGTTTACCAATTTCAACATGTTCGTTTTAACTTTTGTTACTAATAATAAGAAGTAAGTAACAAAATAAAGTAAAAGCGGAGACTCCGAAGTAGGCAGTAATGGAATAAGTTTTTGTATCCATAAGATTAAAAGCAAGGTCTTATGGAATCCTAGAACTTAAAATCCAATTTTATTAAAAAATAAATAATATGTTACTTTTACCTCCTACTTTTATATTTTCCCTATTTTGGGATTGGGAGAAAAAAATTGTTACTGACTTATTAGTAACAAAAAGGTATTTTTAAAAAGTAGAGTAGAAAAATATTATAACGGAAACTGTAGGATTCGAACCCACGGCTGATTTTAATCAGCATTCGTTTTCAAGACGAACTTATTAAACCACTCTAACAAATTTCCTAAAAATATAATTTGTTATTACCTATCCAATTTTACCTTTCCTTACCTACTCTTACTTTTGTTACAAACAAATAGAGACTTTATTTTACATATGGATTTATTAACTAGTAAGTAAGGGAAATATTTATTTTATTTTACTATGTAAGTAAAAGTTAATTCTAATAAAAGTGGAAATAAGTAAAATAAATAAATCTATAAGACCTAAGGGAGTTGAACCCTTATAATATCCATTATGAGCGAACTGCATTAACCATTATGCTAAAGTCTTTAATTCGAAGAACTTACCCATTTTTATTTTTTATTTTTTATTTTTTATTTTTAATAGGAGTTTTTATTCATTATTTACGATGTAAATAAGAGTCCTTAAAAGATTTAAGTTTTAGTATTAATATTAGGGTTGACTCCTTCGCAGTCTAAGTATAAAACAAAGGTTATTTTAAAAAATAGGATACCACTGTTATACAAAATATATGAGAAAATTTTAAAATTAAATATAAAAAAGGTTACTTCGTAACAAGAGTGAGGTGACTCGAACACCTACCTTCAATTTTGGAGATTGTTATACTAGCCAATTAATACTACACTCTTTATTATTAAATACCCCACTTCCTTTTGCTTTGAAATTTTATAAAATAAAAAGGCAAGGATAGGGTTACTACTTTCCTAATCCTAATTGGAGGGAGTTCGCTGTTAATAATGACGTAAACCAAGCAAGAGTGAAATTCAATTATAAATTTTAACTTTTAAGTTGTAAGCCTTAAGTTTCTACCTTTAAATTTAAAATTAATTTTCATAGTCAATAGCTCTCCTCTCCACCTCTTTCTAATTATTTTCTAAAAATTAGAAAGGCTTGGTACTCAGTGGTGTATGTATAGTCTAATTATAATTTTATTGCCCCGGGAGAGAATTGAACTCCCATATCTATATCTTCAGAATAGCGCTTTGACCACTAAGCAACCGAGGCTTTAACCTTTATTGAATTTTATAAATATATAATTTAAATAAATAATATAAATTTTATTTACTTTTACTCCTGCTATTCTTACAAAGCAAAGCTACTGCCTCATTTTTATTCATATTTTGCTTTTAAATTTTATTTAACTTTTTTGTTTTGGACCATAGATACTTATAAGACAAGGTTAAATTTTTATCAAGCCTTAGTTTTATCTTAGATAAAAATTTTTTAATTTAAATTAAAAATTTTAAAAGAGGGGAATAATTGCTTCGTTATAATAGCAAAGGTTTACTCTATCCATTAGGGAGTCTTGTGTTTAAGTGAAATAAATGCAACCTACAATCCATTTTTTAGAGATATTTTTTACTTTTGCCTACATTCTATAGGGAACTATAAGAACCATAGGCAATGGAGTCCCCTTTGCCTTAGTAGACATAGGACGAAAAGGTAATAGTAAAAATGAATATTAAAATTGAAAACATTTGGTCTCGAACCAAAACTTTCCCATTAAAAGTGGGACACTCAACCACTCGAGTTCTGCTTTCTATTTTTATATATAGGATAGGTTAGCTTAATTAATTAAGTTAAATACTAATACTTTTAAAAGTGTAATTAATATTTATTTAGTTATTTATAAGGTTCGATTCCTTATAAATATATAGATTGTACAAAAAATTTAAAATTTTTAAACTTAGAATTATAAAATTACAAGGTACAAGAATACACTCAAAGACTTAATCTTAAAATGAAATTATAAAACTGATTTTCATTACCTTTTGCTCGCATCTTTGTTACTTAATTATTAGTAACAAAAGCAAGAGACCATTCCTTTTTCCCACGTCTCTTAAAATAACAATAGGGGAAAATTTTTAAATTAGTTATTAGTTAATTTTATTCGCTTAAATTATTTTAGCCTCATTTCTTCTTTCTTCTAATAGTAAGATGCTGAATTCTAAAATAAAATGTTAATTAAATTAAGATTAAAAATAAATTAAAAAATGATAAATTATTTAACATATTTAACAACTATTTTTAATGATGCAGCTCAACCTTGGCAATTAGGTTTCCAGGATAGTGCTGCTCCAGGTTTCACAGGTATAGTTACTTTACACAATACAATTGGATTTTATTTAATTGTTATAAGTTTTGCTGTTTTCTGGGTAATGATGTCAATTATTTATTATTATAGTTCTTCTAAAAATCTTATAGCTTATAAATATTTAACACATGGTACTGTATTAGAATTAATTTGGACTATTACACCAGCTTTAATTTTAATAGCTATAGCTTTCCCTTCTTTTAGACTTTTATATTTAATGGATGAAGTAATATCTCCTACTTTAACAATAAAAGTTGTAGGTCATCAATGGTATTGGTCATATGAATACTCTGATTTTATTACAGATTCTGGTGATTCTATTGATTTTGATTCATATATGATACCTGAATCAGATTTAGAATTAGGTCAATTTAGATTATTAGATGTTGATAATAGATTAATTATACCTGTTGATTGCCATATTAGATTAATTATTACAGCTAATGACGTTTTACACTCATTTGGTGTACCTTCATTAGGTTTAAAATTAGATGCTGTACCAGGTAGATTAAATCAAGTTTCATTCTTAGCTGAAAGAAGTGGTACATTCTATGGACAATGTTCAGAAATTTGTGGAGTTTGGCATGGATTTATGCCTATCGTTGTGGAAGCAGTATCATCACCTGATTTTATTGTTTGGTTAGATTCAGCATCATCATAATTAATATAATTAATATTTTATCCGTTTTTCATTTATTTATACCCTACCCCCATAGGGACTCTGCTATTTTTATAAATAAGAAATACATTTGTTTTCCTAAAAATACGGAAGAATAAAAAAAGGTGGAAACTTGTGGGTTTTAAACAAGATAAAAATTAAGAAAAGATTAAAATTTATATTTTATTATATATAATTTTATATGTTACCCCCTTCCCTTATTTTTCTTTCCCTATGGCCTTTATGACCCTATGGGAGGGAGTTAGTTTGTGAGAGTAGGTGTTAATAATTCCCCCTCTATGTTTAATAGTATTTATAAGTAATAATTAATTGATATACAAATTAAAAACAAAAACTAAGGTTAAATATTAAAAGGTAAGGTTCTTCTTGCTAAAAATTATAGGAGTATCTAGTATAGTATAGTATAGTATAGTATTATCCTACTTTAATTAAATTCTGATTAGAGTATTAAAAATTTTTAATAAAATAAAACTTTTAAATATAAATAAAGAAGATATCAATGGATATATTTTCACGAATTTTGTTAGAAGTTTTGATAAATATCATAATTCAAATAATAGAAAAATCTGTATTTGCAGGTGTTGAAAGAAATACTCTATCATTTTCTGATATTAAAATTTTAGCAAATGGTGGTAAAATCACTAAAAATATTGATAATAGATTTCTCAAAAGTTTAAGTAACTTATCAATTAATATTAACTCTACAAAAGTAACTATTACACAAAAATTGATAAAAGATTAATAAGTAATAATTATCAAGCAATATCTCTTAATTTAATTCGAATTAAAAACAATCTATTTTAATTAAAATGTTAAATAAAAATAAAGATTAAATTAAATAGAATTATAAAAATAAATAAAATGAATTTATTTAAATAACCCATTAGTTAGAGTAATTATAACAGAATATAAATTGATTTTTACTTTAGTAAGTTTTATTTAATTATTAAAAAACCAACCCTTCTATTTTTATTAAATTTATATCATTTAATAATAAATATTAAAACAATTTATAATTCTAATAACTAAGGGGGTTGTGATTGTTAATTTTAAGTAATAGCAAAGTCTCTACCTTAATTTTAAATAAAGCGTAAATGGGCTGTTAAAGATAAAATAGTAATAAATAAGGCCTTCTTCTTCTTCTTACGAAGAAATGTAGGGTTTAAACATTATATAATAAAGAAGAAACAGACATATGTAAAGAACTTAAAATAATATTAGGGATTATACCTAATATTACAGTAGGTAATAATAAGGTAATTAATAATATAAATTCTCTTCTATTAACATCTTTTAGTGGAGGTAAATAAGGAGATAAATTACCAAAAGATAATCTATTATAAAGGAAAATAGAATAGCAAGCACTTAATAAAATACTCGTTGCAGCTAATGAAGCAATAATAGGATTTTGTTCAAAAATTCCAATTAAAGATAATTGTTCCCCTAAAAAATTTAAACTTAATGGTATACCAGTATTACATAAAGTAAATATAAAAAATAATATAGTAAATACAGGCATATAAGAAACTAAACCTCTGATATAATTAATATTTCTTGTTCCAGTTCTTTCATAAATTATACCACCCACACATATAAATAAAGCTGGAGAAACAAAACCATGTCCAATAGCTAATAATATGGCCCCTTCAATACCAGGTAAATTATTAGAAAAAAGACCTAAAACAACCACAGCCATATGAGCCACACTACTATAAGCAATTAATCTTTTAGTATCTTGTTGTATAATAGTAGAGAAACTAGCATAAATTAAAGAAATAATAGCAATAGTTTGAATTAAAGGACTAAAATAATTTGTAGCATCGGGTAAAAAGTTAATTAATACTCTTAAATAACCATAAGTTGCTAATTTTAAAATTGTTCCAGCTAATAATATAGAACCTGCTAAAGGTGAATCACTATGAGCTTTAGGTAACCAAATTATGAAAGGATATAATGGAGTTTTTACTGCAAAAGCTATAAAAAATCCTAACCATAATAATTTTTGACTATGTAAACTTATTTCACTTAAAGATATTAATTGAAAATCTGTACTTCCTATATAAGAATTAATAGTTAAGATACTTAATAACATAGGTAAACTTCCAGCTAATGTATATAAAAAGAATAAAAAAGCAGATCTAAATCTATCTTTACCATGTCCAAATATTACTATAACAATAAATAATATTGGTAATACACTTTCAAAAAATATATAAAATAATAATAAATCTAAAGATACAAAGGCACATATCTGTAATGTTTCTAATACTAAAAATGAAATAAAAAATAATTTTACATATTTACTATTTAAATTATATGAAGATAATAAGGCTATTGCTGTAACAAATGTTGTCAATAATACAAAATATAATGAGATACCATCTACTCCAAAATTTAAATTTAAATATTTGAATTGAGTATATTCATTTGTAAATTGATAGTGTGTAATACTTGAATCAAATTCATACCAAAGGAATAAAGAAATATATAAATTAATTAATGATGTTATAATTGCTATATTTTTCATTTTTTGTTTCCCTTCTTCTGTATTAGACATAGGTAATAAAATTAAAGAACCTATTAAAGGTATTATTAATAATAATGTTATCATTTCTATTTTTTTTGTGTTGTTTTAATTTATTTGGCCATTTTTAGGCACTTTAATAAATTATTATTCTATTTCTTGAGCTTTCTCTCCCGTAGGGATCCCTACGGGATCCCTACTCCCTATAGAACCTTTATTTTTAGAATATTAATTGTTCCATTTAAACCATAGGTGTCTATAAAACCTACTTTTTAAGTAAATTTTAAACCTTTTACTGTCATTATTATTTACTTATAAATAATAACTCTTGCCTCTCCTACCCCTCACAGTTGTGAGGGATCCCTATGGGATGGAGAGCAGAGGTAGAAGAAATAGATAAAGAGAAATATCTGTTTATTTATGTATTAAATAAATATAAAATATATAAATAAACAGAAAAAGGTTAGAATAGTTATAATTACTATATAAATATTTTTAAATTAAATTTTCATCCTTGTTATGCTTTTATGTTTTTATTTATGTTTCTATATTATTTGTCTTTTACTTTTTCTGTTTTAAAGATATTATATCCCATATATTATTTCAAAGAAAAATAAGAGAAAAACTTCCATCCTTATGGGGAGTTATAATAATGTTCACTTTTGTAAATAAATTTGTAAGTAGTTAGAGTGCTTAAAGAGTAAGAGTGGTGCTTGATACATAGAAATATAAGATTAGTGGGGGTCATTAATTTATTAAATAATAAAAAATACATAATAAATTATATATTTTTATTATTTTTAGATATAATAATTGTAGCTAACATTGCTAATAGTAAAATTATACTTAATTCGATTAATAATATAGCACCATAAGTATATAAATTGTGACCTAAAACTTGAATTTGTTCAAATTGTGTTATTAACATATCTGATTGAGATCTATTTATTAAAGTGGTTAAATCAGAAAAATTGAATACTTGATTAGATATTAAACTATATTCTCCTCCCATCCCCAAAAATTTAAATGGAAGTGCAATATTATTGAAAGAAAATGGTAAAGTTTGAAAAATTAAAAATATAAATAAAGTTACTATTAATATAGCTAAAGGTAGATTTTTAGTATAATTATATCCAGTATCTAAAATATCTGTTAATTTTATATTTATCATCATTATAACAAATAAGAATAATACAGCTATTGCCCCTACATATATTACTATATAAGATATACCTATAAAATTGATTCCTATTAATATTAAATAAATTGCTGCACATACAAAAGTTGTAATTAAAAATATTACAGATATTACAGGATTCTTAGATGTTATAGATAAAACACTAGAAAATAACATACCAATTACTAATAAATTTATAGAAATACTTGTCATTTTGTTGTTTTTTTTTTTAGCTTTCTTGAATTAATTTTATAGTTTTTATTTTTTATTACCTAATACTTATTACGCCAAACTATTTTATCCTATCATAAATTTACTTTGTAATAGAAGAAAAATGTAAAGTAGTTAATTCTATAGGAAAGAAATAAAATATTAAAATTGAAGCTTTAACCAAAAATAATTAATATTAATAAAATTTGTAATTATATTTTGTAGGTTTAACCTAGAAAGTGTGTCCTTTAATTAAATATAATTTATATTTTTAAAGGCAGGATGTTTATAACATACTTAAAGATTCTTTTATTTTTAATTAACCTCTGCTCTTTTTCTTTCCTTACAAAAGTTAAATAGGCAATCCTACTTCCACGTAAGGTCAAAGGCAAGAGTAAAAATTTATTGTTATTGTATTATTATAAATTAAAGGGGGTAAGATATAAGTTTTATTTTTTATTTTATTTCATTTCTATTAATAAGGTGAGATATCGAATGTTATTAAAATACTTGGTATTAAAATAATAAATGCAACAGCTACAGGTAATAAATTTAACCAACAAAGTGAAATTAATTGATCATATCTTAATCTAGGAAGAGTTGCTCTAAACCAAACAAATAAGAATGTGAATATACAAGTTTTAAGGCCAAGTATAATAGCTTGTAAATTAAAAATTGATTCATTAATAAATATTTCATTGAAATTATAACCACCTAAGAAAAATATAGCTGTTATACAACTAAATAGAACAATAGAAGAATATTCACCTAAAAAGAAAAATACAAATGGTACAGAGGAGTGTTCAGTAAAAAATCCGGCTACTAATTCAGATTCAGCCTCTTGTAAATCAAAAGGTGTTCTAGAAGTTTCAGCTAAAATAGAAATAAAATAAAAAATAAAAACTGGAAGTAAAGGAACAATAAAATAAATAGATTGTTGAATTTCAATAATTTCTATATAATTTAAACTTCCCGTTAATAAAATTATAATTAATATTGCTGAACTTAATATTAATTCATAAGATATCATTGCTGCTGTTGATCTTAATGAACCTAAAAAGGCATATTTAGAATTAGCTGACCAACCTGCTAATAATACACCATATACACCTAATGAAGATAAAGCTAATGTATATAAAATACCTAAACTTAGATCAGATAATACTAATCCTTGACCAAATGGTATTACAGCCCAACCTAATAAACTAAACACTAATGTTGAAACTGGAGCTAAATAAAATATTATTTTATTTGATTGAGATGGTATTACTGTTTCCTTTAAAATTAATTTTAAAGCATCGGCAAAAGGTTGTAGTATTCCATAATAACCTACTGTATTGGGACCTACTCTTCTCTGATGAGCAGCTAATTGTTTTCTTTCTATTATTGTCATGAAAGCTACACTTAGTAAAACAGGTAATATTATACTTAAAACATCAGCTAAATTAAAAATTAAGCTTATCAGATTTTCTATTAAATTGCTATGAGTCATTTTATTTATAAAAAAATTTAGTTTTTGTTTCTCTTAATTATAAGATTTTTTTCAATAATACCATTTATTTTTTTTTCTCTACTTTTGTTATTTTTAAAGACACCTTTGCTTTTATTCCTTATTCCCATTTGTCTATGCGAGTCTCCCTTGTAGAGTAGATAGGTTCTTCCTCCCCATAACCATAACCGTAATGGGAAAGAGTAAATCTTATTCCTATTCATACGGAGCCTACTCCTACGGAGATTAAAGAAAGAGAGAGTAAAATAAATAATGAGTTGTTAGATTCTTGTCTTGGTCTTGCTTGATTTTATTTTAAAAGTTAAAAATAGAGTAATCTCTACCTTCTTAAAGCTTAAATAGGGGTGGAAAGATTGTATAGTAAAATTTATAGTATTATTTTACATCTTTTTAAGAGACGTTTGTATTTATAAATTAAATACATTCATTTTATTTATTTTCATTTATTTATTATTTTGTTAACTTCGGTCCATATGTTAACTTATCTTTTTTATAAATTAAATGTCTTTTATTAACAGTAATTTTAGTGTATAAATTTGCTCTTTAATATTTATATTTCCATTACTTATATCCTTAAACCATTTATTTATAATTTGCTTATAATTTTATTATTTTTAATTAATAAATCTTTCAAATTATAAATACTAATTCCTTCGAAGATATTGATTCATTACTTAAACCTTTAATATTTATTACAACTTATTATATGATACTAAAGAATATACTCCTACCCCTCACAGTTGTGAGGGATCCCTATGGGACGGAGACTCCGAAGGAGGCAAAAGAGAGAAAGACCATTTTATTTATTTTTATTCCTTTTTATTCCTTTTGTTTATACTTTTCCTTATTTACTACGATGTAAGTAACATCCCCTTTCCCATTTCATAAAGTATGGAAAGTAAACCTTTGTAAACATAGGAGTTTTTTTAATATCACCTCTGCCTTTTAAGGGGGTTAAATAAGGGATAGTTATACTTTTTATATAAAATAAAAAAGATAAATTTATCTTTTTTTAGAAGAAGTAGCAACATCAATTAAAGTATTTTCACTTAAACCGATAAATGGTACAATTACTAAGAACCAAGCAAAGTAAAATGCAGTTGCAAATTGACCTATTTCAACATAAGGTGAATTAGGGTGTTGTGAACCAATCCACATTAAAATAAAGAAATCTACTACAAAGAACCAGAAAGCTATTTTCATAGCAGGTCTAAATTGGTTACCTCTAATTCTAGATAAATCTGTTAAAGGTAATATTAATAAAATTAATAAAGAACCAAACATAGCTAAAACTCCTAATAATTTATTAGGTATAGATCTTAATATAGCATAATAAGGTAAAAGATACCATTCGGGTACAATAGATGCTGGTGTAACCATTGGATCAGCTGGTATATAATTATCTGAATGTCCTAATAAATTAGGATAGAAGAATACTAGTATAGATAATACTAAGAAAAAAGCAATTATAGTTACTAAATCTTTAAATAAAAAATAAGGATGCATTGCAATTCTATCTCCACTAGAAGTCACTCCATTAGGATTATTTGAACCGTGAACATGTAAAGCAATTAAATGTGCTACAGCTAAAGCAGCTAATACAAAAGGTAATAAATAGTGTAATGAGAAGAATCTATTTAAAGTGGCATTTGAAACTGAGAAACCACCCCAAATTAATTCTACTATATCTACCCCAAATACAGGGATTGCAGATAATAAATTAGTAATAACTGTTGCCAAACTTTTAATTTGCTCATTCTAGCAAAACATAGATAAATTATTGGATACCTATATTTTTGCTTTATATGTTTTAAACAAGCAAACCATGTGCAGTACACTCATCTTATATTAAAATGATTGTAATTTAATACTTGTGTAAAGCCTTGTGTGACGCTATTAAAGCGAAAAAAAATTCCGACTGTACATTAAGCATCATTTCAGACACCCACCGATGGACCAGTCTGTAGCGATAGTTTACTCTACCGACGGTCTTAATGCAAAACAAACATTTTTGACCGTTTTCATCAGTATTGCTATATGGTTAATTTAATTAGACAAATTTTTAGTAAAAATTTCTTTGTTTATTTCCATATAACTATATTTAACTTATTTTGTATTTCATTTCAGGTATTATGTACGGAGATACTATATTTCTAAGATCATTCATAGATTCTTTTCAAACATATATAATGTATTGGTTTTTGCTTCCTGCTGACTGCACAGAAGCTTTAATATTAAAATTTTCACTTAAAACATTTACGAGCATTAAACACTCATTATAAGTAAATGAATTAGTAGAAAACTTTAATCCTTTATTTACTTTAGAACCATCATCCATTATTCAAATGGCTAAAGCTAAAGGAGTTAAATATTCACCTATACAATTTGGAACATGTTTTATATTATTTTCATCATACCAAATATCTCTAATTCAATTAAAACTAGTATAAGTTCAAGTCTTAAACCTTACTATTTTTCTAAGTTTACCTTTACTTCCTAATCTTCTTCCTATTATAGGTTTTTTTGAATTACAATACCCATATTCTGATAACAATTTGTGTAAAGATAAAATATATTCTACGTGAGAATCTTCCTGAAAAAAGGAAATTCTAGTACCCATACCGTTTAATCTTTTTTCAGCATGAGCATTTCCTAGAAGAGATCCAAATATAATAGATAAAACATCTTTATTATGTGGACCTATCCTATATATACCTCTTAACTTACCTGTCCTATTTAAATTGACTAAACAATCTATAGGACTTATTAAAACTAAAATGAATAAAAATAAATATAAGTTAAACATTTGGGGCTTGATTATTAAACCCCATAATGACATTTGACCATAAGGTAACACATAACCTAAGAAGGCTATTGCCATCATTAAAACTAAAATTATTACTCCAATTGACCAAACTAATACTCTAGGTGATTTATAAGAACTATAATATAAACCTCTACCAATGTGCATGTAAACAAAAATAAAAAAGAAAGAAGCAACATTAGCATGTGTATATCTTAATAACCAACCATTGTTAACATCTCTCATTATATGTTCTACACTATTAAATGCTAAATCTACACTTGGTGTATAGTGCATTGCTAAAAAGGCTCCAGTTAATATTTGTATGATTAAACAAGTAGCTAATAATGACCCAAAATTCCATAAATAACTTATATTTGAAGGTTGAGGGGAATCAACTACGTATGAATTAACTAACCTAAGTAAAACGTGTGTTTTTAATAATCTCATTTTTATTTTTTAAATTTTTAATTTTTCTATTTTTAGAATTAGTTTTAAATTTTATTTTGTTTCTATTGCCTCTGCAAGTCTCCCTATGCCTATGAAAAGAGGCTAAATTTAATTTTAACCTTTGCTTTCATACATTATTTTCCTAACTTACAACGAAGGCTGTAGTTTTTATAACACTGGAGTTACTATCTTTGTTTTTGTAGTGAAGCTTTTATGTTTGCCTCCATAGGACCTTATCTGTTACTTTAAAAGTAAGAACAATATAGAAGTTAAGCCTTTAAGGACTATTACTTACATCTAAGTGTCTTTAAAAATTTAAACACAAATAAAAAGACTCATTACTACTAAACCATTCCTATTTAATTTATATAAATCCTTTGCTTTTTACTTTATTTTGCTCTTTCTTTACCTTTTTTAAATACACTTTTGTAAAACAAAAGTAAAAGTAAAAACAAAAGGCAAAAGAAAAAGGTAAAATAAAAAGAATCTTTCCTAAACATAAAAAAAAAAGTGGGAAGAGTTAGTAGGATTTACTCCTATGGAGTCCCTATGAAGAGTAAAAGGAAGTAAAAGAAGGAGAGGGAAAGAATTGAAAGAATTTATTATTTTTAATAGAAACATTGAATAAATTAGCTTTAGTTTAGAAAGCTAAAGACCTATAACTTACTTTTAAATAAATTAATAATTCAATATGTTTATTATTTTAAACAAAAGAGCTGTGATTTTTCTTAACTTATTTAGTAAAATGAGATTGCCTTATAGCAAAGAGGACTCCATATGGAGAAAGCCAAATATCTTACTCTTTAATTAACAGTTGTCTCCACTTTTATTTTCCATATGCTTCCTAATAATCCCTCCCTACTCTTGCCTAAAGAGTTAGAGTCCCTATGGAGTGGAGGACTGAACTATGAGTACTTAGACCCCATAGGAATACATAGGACCTTTTTATTTATTTTTTTTTTATAACTTTGCCTCCTTCGGAGTCTCCGTAGGCTCCGTATGAATAAGAATAAGATTTACTCATTCCCATTATGGTTACGGTTACGGGGAGGAAGAACCTATCTACTCTACAAGGGCAAGGAAGACTATTTTCCTACAAAGTAACTTTTGTTATTAAGAAGTCAGTAAATTAAACAAGAGACAAGTAGAGAAGTTTAAAATTGTAAAATTAATTTATTTAAGCCCTAGAAGGATTGAACTCCTACAAATTCCTTATCAAGAAACCATTCTACCGTTAAATTAAAGGCTCTTATTTAAAATTTTACTTTTTATTTTTAAGGGATTAGGAGATATTCTTTGCTTTTACAGCGAAGTTTTTATATCTTGTCTCCATAGGACCTTTCCTTTTAATTATATTTTAACTTTTTTAACTTTTCCTAACCCTAATAGTACTTAAAGGACTGCAGTCCGCTATTAGCTAACAAATTAATAATAAAAAAAAAGAAAAATTTACTATTAAGATAAAATAAAAATAATAAGTTTGGTTTGGGGAGGAAGACGATATTTATAAAGTGGACCTAAAAGGTAGAATAACTATAAAAGTTAATTCACCCTCTTCTACTGTAAGTAGTAAGCCTTTACAAAAAAAAATAAAAAAAGGCCCTATGCCTATGGAGGCTATATTTAAATCTTAACTGTAAAGATTTAAGTAGTTTAAAATCTACATTCTAGATACCATTAATACTTTTAATAAGAATTAGTTAATAGAGTTAAAAATAAACTAATAAATCCTTTAAATTAATATATTAAGTAATGGAGGTGTAGCCGCTTCTTCAGCACTTCAACATACTCAGAATACACAACTATCTACTAAGACTCCTATTTATTATTATTAGGAGTTTTGAAAACAAAGTATAAAAAATATAAATTTAATAATATATTTATATAATCAGCCCTTAAATTTTTTATTTTACATGACAAATTTATTTATTCAATCACCTTTAAGTCAATTTGAAGTTGTTAACTTAATAGGAATTAATGCTCCAATTTTAGGTAATTTACATTTAAATTTAACTAATTTAGGTTTATATGCCAGTTTTGTATTATTTATAATCTTAGGATTACATATTTATGGAAATAATGATACAAGATTAATACCAAATAAATGGTCAATTTCATTAGAATCATCATATCAAAGTTTAAATACTATGGTAAGAGAACAAATAGGTTCACAAAGTGAAAAATACTTTCCTTTTATTTATTCATTATTTTTCTTTATATTAATAGGTAATTTAGTTTCAAATGTACCATACTCATTCGCAATAACAGCCAGTGGAGTAGTTTCATTAGGATTAAGTTTTACAATTTTTATTGGTGTGACAATCTTAGCTTTATACATTCATAAATTAAAATTCTTTGCTTTCTTTATACCAGCTGGTACACCTTTAAACTTAGTTCCTTTATTAGTGTTAATTGAATTAATTTCTTACTTAGCTAGAGCTGTTTCTTTAGGAGTTAGACTTTTTGCAAATCTTACAGCAGGTCATACTTTATTAAAAATACTATCTACTTATTTATTTAAATTATTTTCAGGTAGTTTATTTATTGCTATTCTTACATTAATACCTTTTGCTATTTTTTTAGCTTTAGTTGCTTTAGAAATAGCTGTTTCTTTAATACAAGCATTTGTTTTTACTTTATTAGTTTGTTCATATTTAAGAGATGCTATTGAATTACACTAAATTAAATTAATTTTTAATTAATTTTACGTTGTGACTCCAACTTAACACTCAATAAAAATTTAAAACACTGTTTACAAAGTAAATATTAAGTCTAACCTTAAATAAATACTACTTTATATAATTAAGGTAATATAAACACAACCCCCCACCCTCACAGCTGTGACCGGGTTGGGTGGGGAATATGTAATATAAATGGATTGAAATTTTTTTTTCACACGTGCTTATGCAGAGTAATCTTCAATAAAAAAAAAGAGCTACTCATCTTCTAACGTTTACTTAATTAAACAAAAATCTTAATTAATGAACATAAGATTATATAAGATTACAAATTTATTAAATCTAACTTCTTTTAAATTCCACAATTAAAATCTCTTATTATAGTGATAATTCTAATTTATCAATTCAATAAATTAGCAATTCCTGCCATAAATATAATAATAATTTTATTATTTTAATATTAATAATTTAACCATATCCCTAGTTGTTTTATTAAAATTATATCTTCTAAAGGATGTTAAATCTTCTAACAGCGGATTTATATGGGTTCTACCTATTTTTAATTTAAATTTAGGTAATGGTAATTTCATTAAACCTTTAGATTATATTATATGTTCTTATTTTGATTTCCTTTCCTTCTAAGTCCTAGATTAAAAACAAAAGTCAGTAAAGTAAAATAGGGGTCATTGAAAAGACTCTGCTTCTAATTAATTAGAAAGTATGATGTAAAATAATTAAGGTTACGTTATTATATAGCTAAGATTCCCGTTGTTAAATATATTTACTGCTACTGCTGTAAGTTAGGGAAATAAATAAGAATTTATTTTTTGTAATAGATGGAGAGGTTTAAGGGGGGTGGGTTACAAAATTATTCTTTTTTTTTTAATAGAAATTCTATAAACCAAGTTCTGTAAATTTACACTAAAAATTAAATAAATATCTTATAATTTTACCCATCCTAAGATATTTAGGCTCCCTCCCTAGTAAGGGAAGAGGCAATAAGTATAAATATAAATAAAAATCTAATAAAAAAAGGTAAAATATAGGATAGCAACTGGATTATTTATAGAGTTTCCTACATTTTTATTTTTAAATTATTCCTACGGACTCATCCTTTTGCTTTTTATTACTATAGGAATAAAAGCTCCGAAGGAGTAAAAGACTTTAACATAGTAACTACTACCTTACTTTTTTTACTTTACCAAACAGCGGGTGTCATATGGACTACTCTATGTTCTTATTTGTAATAAATATAAAATCAAAGGTGTAGGTAATCCGTTGTTAATAAATATAAAATAGTTAAAAATATAGAAAATTGTAACAGACTAAAGTGTTAAATATTTAATCCTTACTATTTTAAATATAGATCCCTCCCCTAATTTGCTTTTACTCCATGTGTGTCATCTTAGGTTTACCTCTTGATTTTGTTACTTACTAAAACTAAAAAGTAAATAACAAAAGAAATTGTCTACCCTCTATATAAAAAAGGAGACTCTTTCCTATAGATAACCGACTACTAGGCAAAAGTTCATTACATTAAGTGTAAGAAGGTTGTTTAAATTTAAAATAGTAATGTGGATATTTATTTCACTATAAATTATAATTTACTTTAAGTTTCCCACAAAATTAATTCTGTTAATTATATATTTTAAATTACCTATGGTTTTCCTTAATTATTAATAATTATATATTAAGAATTTCTTTTTTAATTGTAAGCCTATCCCACCCTATTCATAGGAAAAAAAAAGTATGGGGGTTAAAATTTTATCTTTTAAAAAGAGCAGAGATTCTTCCTACTCCTACGTAGTACGTGGTAAAGGTCCTAAATAGTCTTATGGAGTATAAATAGTAATAATCCAACCTTACGGATCCATTAAAAAGTAATAGTCCTCCCTACTCTGGCCTAAATAGTTAAAAGAGTTAGAGTCCCTATGGATCCCTATGGGGTGGTGGGGTGGAGAGGAAATAAAAAAATTATTTATAAAAATTTTGAGCTGATTTAATAGTAATAGAATAAGCTCCTTTTCTATTTTTTTTAGTAACAGTAGCAATATCTAAATAATTTACTTTTCCTGGACTAATAGCTCCTCTTTCGAAATTTTTAGTTGTCAATCTAGGTATTATAGGTTCTCTCATTAATCTTCCTCCGATTTTTAAATTTAGACCAGATAAGAAAGCAGGTATAAGATTTACAGATTTTAAATTAGGGTCATTTAAAGTTTTAACTGCTTTATTAGAATAAATTTTATTAATAGCAATTCTAGATTTTTTTCTTTTATTTCTAATATTTAAATAAAGTAAATTAGCTAAAATATTAGTATCATGATAAGGATGATGTAATCTAATAAGTTGGAAAACAACTGCTTTTTTAAATTTTCTTGTCATTATTTCAATTATTAATTGAAATTTATTTCTAAAAACTTTAGCTAAATTAAATTTTCTTAAATTAAATAATAAACTTCTTTCTAAGTCACTTTTACCTCTTAATCGAGAGATTGCTTTTCTGACTTTTCTTTTAATAAAAGGGATTTTATTCGAAGAAATAGCTACTCCTTTATTTCTTGTTTTTAAATAATTTTTTCTTAAAGATGCAATTTGACTTTTTTTAAGTAAATATTTTTTTCTAAAGCTATTAAAGTATAAAATAGAAAATAATCTAAATACTTTTTTTTTTGGAATATTTAAATAATAAAATAATTGTACTATTACTTTATCTGGAGTATGTAAATAAACAGGTTTACTTATTAAACAATTTAAACTTTTAAAAAAATAAAATAATAATTTATTTATTTTAAACAAATCTTTATTTATATCTACCCCACCATAAGATGTCCCTCCCATAGAGATAGGAGAAAAGAAGTTATAAGCTATAGTTTTAGAATAATTAAATAAAATACCATTTCTTTTTTGAGTATCTGCAATAGGACTTATTCTTTGTAAAGTATTTTTTAAGTATTGATAAATTAAAGTATTTTTTTTATTTTTAATATTTTCATTATATGAGAAAAGTTGAATATAACCTGTTTTATTTAAAAGACTTTCTTTTTTTATTTCATTTATTTTAAGTAATTCTAATGTTGAATTTTCCCCTTTATTTAAAAGTTTTATTTGTCCACTTTGATTAAAGTCTCCATAGGGTCTATTTGTTTTTAAATTTCCTCTTGCCTCTGCTCGTAGAGTAGAGGTTAAATTTAGTAATTTATGTAATCTATGTAAAACAATACTTCCTTTTGTTTTATTGTTATTTTCGTAAAGTACTGTTTTTAAACTACTTTTTAAATTTTCTTTATTTGTTTCTACTTCCCCAGAGGGAGAGTTATTTAAAAGATATAATTTTTTTAATTCATTTAATTTTAAAGTTAAAGGATTTTTCATTTTATTTAAAAGTTTTATTAAATTTTATTTAATTTACTGTTATTTTTAGGTTAACACCATTCTTATATTTTATCCACCCGTTATTTTCCTCCACCTCCACTGACTTTGTTTCTCCTTCCCTACCCCTATGGGACAGAGGGAGAGGTTAATATTAAATTATATTTTTCCACCTTATTTAAGTTATCACTGATAGCATACTCCTATTTTTAGACTATCTTAGGCTACATTAGAGACCTTTCTCATGTTTACTTATCCAGCAAAAGAGACCTTCCCTATGGAGTCCTAGGACAAAGATTGCTTTTCTTACTCAGAAGTAAATACAGTAACAAAAATAAAGTATTTACAAATAGAATAAATAATAATAGTTCTTATGAAATGATAAGTGAAACAAAGTAAATAAAAGTAAGACAAGTAAAATAGTATATATTGAAATATAAAAATGATGTTATATTTTAAGGTTAATTAATAAAATTATATTAGTATACATACGTTCTAATAAAATTAATAAGTAATCTATACTTACTTTAAAGATAATTATTTAGTATTAAATGTATATCATAGTATGGGAGCTACAATCTTACTACTTACACTCCATATAAATCCATATAAATCCATAGGAGTTTTGTTTTATTAAAATAATAATCTCCCTCCCTATATGAGATATAGCAAAGGAAATAAGTAGCCTAGCCTTTTATTTTTTATTTTTATAATAGCGTATTATTTCTTTATATAGTAAGTTTACTTAATTTTATATAAATAATAATCCTCCCTATGGCCTATAAAGGCCTCCTATCTACTTTTATTTACAGAAATTGAAAATAATCTTATAATTTTGTTTTTATTCCTTATATATTTTTTCTTTAACTTTTCCTTTTACCTAAGCCTATATGTTAACTTATTTTAACAAATACAAAATAAATGGGGTACCTCCCTTATGGAATATAAGGATAGATTAAAAGTAAAAAGTCATAATAACTAAAATGGGTTTATAAAATAAAGGCAAGATAAAGTAAATATATTTTATATAGAAACTTAAATTAGACTTTTATAAATTTATAAATTTTATTTTATTTTTGTACATCTTGTAGGAATTGAACCTACATCTTATTGTTTCGAAGACAAATACTCTACCTAATTAAGCTAAAGATGTTTAATTTAACTTTTTAAACTAATAGCGGAGCCTATCTCCTAAAGCTAAGGGAGACTTCATTTAAGCCTTTATTTTTAACTTTTAAAAATAGAAAGACAAAGAAAAATTTAAAATAAGTAAGGTTATACTTTTTATTATTATTTTTCTATAAATTTTGCCTTTATCTCCGTAGGAGTATGAATAGGAGTAGGAGTAGGATTGACAAAAGTAAAAAGCAAAAATAAATTATAGAGGGTAGAATGATACTTTGAATAGAATAAATTAGCTTGAACATTTAAATTTTATAGGCCTTAAGAGGATTTGAACCTCTGTAAAAAGTATTAACAGTACCTCGCTTAAACCACTCAGCCATAAGACCTTATTTTTACAAATAATATATACCCTCTGCTCTCCATCCTATAGGATGGGAGACTATTTCTTAGCTCTAAAAAAAGGTAAGAATTAATTTATGATTTATATTTTTAATATTGACTTTTAAATATTTAACACCAATCCACTTTTGTGTTATTAAATTAAACAAAAACAAAATCCAAAGCAACCATTGTTTTTTTTTGTTTGAAAGATCCTCCACCCCACCACCCCATAGGGACTCTAACTCTTTAACTATTTAGGCCAGAGTAGGGAGTATTGCAGTTCTTTTACCGCTGTTATGGAAAGTTAAAAATAATCAAAAGTAAGTAAAGGCGATAGGATTAAATTATTATTAATAATAAAAAAAGGGGGTTACATTAAATAAATCCTGTTCCCCGTAATTGTAAATTTGAAATTTTATATTATTATGAATATAATAATAAGAAAGCCATCATTAAAGAGAATAATCCTGTTGCTTCAGCTAAAGCGAATCCTAAGATTGCGTAAGTGAATAATTGTCCTCTTAATTGAGGGTTTCTAGCTGTAGCTAAGATTAATGATCCGAAAACTGTACCGATTCCGGCTCCAGCTCCGATTAACCCAGAGCATGCTAATCCTGCTCCAATGTATTTTGCAGCTGCTAACATAATATAAAAAAAAGTATAATTAAAATAGCGTATAACATACTAAAAAAAATAATATATGACTCTTTACTCTAAATAGATTAGTACCCTTTTATATAAATTTTATTATTTACTCTTATCTTAATTATTTAGTAAATAGTAGGGTAAGACATACCTTAACCTTTTCAATTTAAAATTTTAAAAATCACTATTTTCAATATTTTTACTTTTTAAATTCTCTATAGGAAGGACATTTTGTTACTAATTTTTCTATTATTTTCAGAATTTATTTGACTTGATTTTGTTTTGTTTTGTATTTTTAGATAATATAAACTTTTAATAAAGTAATATAATATTTAAATTTATAATATTCTTTTATTTTAAATTTATCTATTTTCTTTGCTCTCCGTCCCATAGGACCCCATAGGGGGTAGGAGACTCTCCCTCTGTCCCATAGGGATCCCATAGGGATCCCTCACAACTGTGAGGGGTAAGAGAGGCAAGAGTTATACCAAATAACTATAATCACTATAATCACTATAATTCATTCCCTATGGAGGGGGTGAGTAATAAAATATAATAATAATTTTAATTAAACGTTATAGGATGAGTAGCTAAAAAATGAAGACCTGTAGATAAAGTATACATGAAATATAATATAGTAGTCCCTAAATAAAATAATTCAATTCTTATAATTTTTTTATTTAAACTAACATACCATTTTATATATTTATTATTGAAATAGTTTATGATTTTATCACTATTAATATAAACTAAAAGATTAACCATAAAACTGGCTTTAAAAATGGTATACAAATATCCATAATAAAACTTAATATTTTATTAGATAAATCATTAAGACCATTACCATCAGAAATAAAATTATTATTTAATACAGAACTAGATGCATTATCACCATCTATATATATGTGAGCAGTATCACTTTTTCCATCCCAAATAGTTTTCCAATTTTCAACCTGAGATCGTATATATTTAGGATCATTTATTACATTAAGTAAGTTGTTTACTAATGTATCTGCACCTATAGTACTAGCAACTACAAAAGCTTTAGAGCTAGGTGTTCCACCTCCTTTAAGTAAACTAATTCTTAAAGCACCAGTTCCATAAATAAAAAGACTTCTTATTCCACTAGACCAATTACCATCATCATGAATAACTTGTACATTCGTAGTGTGATCAATATTCTTAGAATTATCTACCATAGAAGTTACTAATTCATTATTAAAATGAAACTTAGATATAATTTCAAATAATGATAAAATAATTGATATAAAGTCATACATTAAAAAATGTAATACTAATACTATAATTATTAAATCCATACAACTTATAAAAAATTTTATATATTTATTATTAATTTTATAATTTTGTTTTGATTTTCATTTTTGTCACGTTTAATAAATGTTTTTATTTAAAATAATAGTTTTAAATTGTTTGAACAAATCGTTTTATCCACTCCCTACGGAGCAAAAGTAAATGTTTGTGTTTTTATTAAAAAAGAAATTTTAATAGTTTTTGTAAAACAATTAATTTCAGACACTTTTAGATAAAAGTTTTTATTCGTAATAAGGATTTTAAAATTAATTTAGTTATTTGATAATATATATAGATTTAATAATTTTAGTATAAAATATTCTGTCTTAATGAAGATAATATAATATAAAATTAAAATATTTTTGCTTTTACTTTTAATTATTCTATATTTTTAAATATGTTCTAATTTTATTAAAATATTGGGGTGTGAGGTTTAATAGAGGTAACTCAATTACCATTAGATCCTAAAATATTTCAATTACTTTATAATATATTGTAAAACTTATTTAAATAATAAACAATATTTTACTATGTAAAATATATTATCCATTTATTAGTGTGAAAGTATTAACAAATATTAATGATAATAGAGCTAATATAATAAAAACCGAATTTACAATTATATTAGTAATGTTGAAATTTAACTCTAAACTGAATGATTTTACTTAATTTTGGTAATTTGTGTTCTAATGAAAATTTATCTATTAAATAATTTCCTGAAATAGCAAATAAAATACTTATAATACAAGTAATAATAAACACACAACTTGTAATATTTATAATTAAACAAATTTCCATAACAGATAAAGAAGCCAAATATTCTTTAAAATTTTTTATTATATTAAAAATAGGATTATCTCCTAAAAATTTGTCTTTTTTATTATCTAAAATATCAATAATTTCTTGAGCTTTTGTATTAGCCTGATTAAATGTTTGATCAATTTGCTCTTTATATTTAGTATACAAACTAAGAGAAGAATCAGAATCTACACTAATATTACCTTCTTCAAAATTTTTAAAATACTTATTTTGAATACCTTTCAAATTTGTTAAATAACTAGTTAATTCTGTAATTTTTTCGATAAGTTGATTATTTGTGTCTTCATCTAAACTTTCTGAAATTTGTACTTGCAATTCTGAAATTTTATGTTGAACAAATTCAAAATGAGAAAGAATATCATTTTTAAATTCCAAAGATTCCAAAGTTTTTTGTGGAGTTTTAATTCGTTCAAACCAAGCACTATATGCTAAAACAGTTGCACCACCAGCAAAGTACTTCCAAGCTTGATTAAATAGCTTATTCATTATTAATTTTATATTTTTCTGGAATACCACCAGTATGCTTAATCTTAAATGGTTGATAATTTAATAAAATAGTTGGGTAATATACCTACTTTTATTTTCTTCCTAATATTTCATTTTAAATGTTTTATACGTTTCAGATATTTCTATCTACTATTATAAATAAAGAAATATTAAAATTATAAATTCTGTAAATAACATAAATAAATTAAAAATATAAAATCTAGATAATTGTGAAATAAAAATCATAAAACAAATTAATAATGTATATACAATTTATATCGATAGTAAAATTTTAATTATGCTAGATTTGATTCATAAGGATAATCAACAAGTTAATAAAATTGATTTTATTAAAAACGGTAGAATAATTGCCAACTGGACTGATACAATTATAGGTGAAAATAAAATTGTTAGAGATATTGGTAAATCAATTTATTATTATGAAAATATGGAACTAGTATTAATTAAAGTAATTAAGAAATCTAAACCAATTGAAAAAATTAAAATAAGTAATAAACCGCTTAGTAAAATTATAACCATGGATTTAGAAACTATATTAATTGATAATGTTCATGTGCCTTATTTACTATCTTGGTTTGATGGTAGTATAAAGAAATCATCTTTGATAAATAATTTAGATCCAGTAACTATTGATTTTTAGATACTAAGAATGATTAATAGAGCTGTTACTGATATTTGTATTAGAAAATATAACAACTATAAAATATATTTCCATAACTTTAGTAAATTCGATGGTTATTTCTTAGTTAAATATTTAGCTAAAATTGGTAATTGTGATCCAATTATTCATAAAGGTAGAATTATTAGTCTTAATTTTAATTATAATGATATTAATATAACTTTTAAAGATTCTTACTTATTATTACCTTCATCTTTGAGAAAATTAGGTAAATCATTTAATGTTGAAACATTGAAAGGTATTTTTCCTTATGGATTATCAAATATTAATTATAATGGAGAAGTACCTGAATTTAAATATTTCAATAATATAAATATTGATGAATATAATAAATATAAAGATTCATTTATTAATAAAACATGGAGTTTTAAAGTTGAAAGTAAAAAATATTGTGAATTAGATTGTATTTCTTTATTTCAAATTTTAACTAAATTTAATAAATTAATTTTTGATAGATTTAAATTAAATATTAATAAGTATCCAACATTACCTAGTTTATCATTCGCTATATTTAGAAGTCAATATTTAGAAGATAATTCTATTCATATGGTAAGTGGTGATATATCTAATTATATCAGACAGGGATATACAGGTGGAGCTTGCGATATGTATATTCCAAAACCAATAAATAATAATAAGATATATGCTTACGATGTGAATAGTTTATATCCATTTGTTATGGCTGAAAATAAATTACCAATTGGGAATCCAACATATTTCTCTGGAGACATAACTAAAATTGATAAGAATGCATTTGGATTCTTCTATTGTAATATAACTGCTCCTGATAACTTAAAACATCTTATAATTCAAACTCATGTTAAAAGTAGTGAAGGAGTAAGAACTATTGCTCCTCTAGGAACATGGAGTGATATGGTATTTAGTGAGGAAATGTATAACGCAATCAAATTTGGTTATAAATTTGAAATATTATGGGGTTATACATTTGAATCTGATTATGTATTTACTAAATTTGTTAATGATTTATATAAAATAAGATTAGATTATCCAAAGAGTGACCCAATGAATTATATAGCTAAAATTATTTTAAATTCACTTTATGGTAGATTTGGAATGGATGACAATTTTGTAATATCTCAAATTATGAATAAGGAAGATTATGATAAATTCGAAAAATTAGATATTGATAATTCAATATTTGATGTAATTGAGCTAGATGATAATTTATTAGTACAAGCTAAAAATCCTAAAGTTGAATTAGATACATTGTTAGATAATGCAAGTGAGACACATAATGTTAATATAGCAATAGCGGCTGCTATTACAGCCTATGCTAGAATACACATGAGTCAATTTAAAAATAATAATAATTTTAATTTATATTATAGCGATACAGATTCCGCATATATTGACTCACCATTAGATGAACATTTAATAGGTCCAAAGTTAGGTCTAATGAAATTAGAATGTATATGTAATGATGCTGTATTTTTAGCTCCTAAAGTATATTCTTTAATTACAGATAGTGGAGTAATAATGAAAATTAAAGGATTATCAAGTGAAGCATTATCTGAAATAACATTTGATGATTTGAAAGAGTTATTAAATAAAGACTATAAAATTGAAGCTAAACAAGAGAAATGGTATAAAGATATAAGTAGTGGAAAGATTAGTATTAAAGAACAAATTTATACTTTGAAAGTAACAGGAAATAAGAGATATTTAGTCTATTACAATAATAAGTAAGTAGCTATTAAACCTATACTATTAAATAAAAAGAAATTATTAACCCCCTACTAAAAGTAGCATAGATGTATTCCGTTTATAAATACATGCAAATAAAAACATTGTGTAACTTTTAAAATAAATATTTTATTATTTTAAGAGGAAAATAGCAAGAGAATTTTTATTAATAATATCTATCTTGTAAAAGATTTAAAAAAGAATGAATAAAAAACTTTTCAATTACGATAATAAAGCATTAGAAAAAATAATTAATTATTTACTTAATAATAATTTTTTTTATTTTATTTTAACTATTATTTCTTTATTATTTTCAATATTTATTAGTTTAAATATTGGTTCATATTTTGTTGGTTTTATTATTTCTTTCTGGATATATTATAAAAATAATAATTCTAATTTATTAGGTATTATTATTACAATTTCCTTTATAGTTATATATTATTATTTAACAGGTATTATTTATTGTGAAGGTGGAGATAGTGAAGTAAATACTCCCTCTCCCTTTGGAGATAAAAATACTATTATAACTACTACTTCAGATAATGGAGTTAGTAATTATTTGCCAGATTTAGATTTAGATCTAAATTCTTTTTCAAACAATTTAATAGATTATATGTTTAATTTCTTTTTTTCAATAATCAAGCCTGTACATGTTACAGGATATTTTGATGATTTAATAGGACAACATATTGCAATTGAGGTTATATTATTATATATGTTAATTTTTACAATTATCTTGTTTATTGCTTATATTATTAATGTAGTATTATTTATAAATAAGGATTATTTACTTAATTCTTTTGATAATAAATATATAAAAATTTATATAAGGTATCAAGCTTTTTTAATAAAAATAAGTTTAATAATATTTCCTATTTTTATTTTAATTTCATTATTTACATTAATTCATGGAATTATATTTTTATTAACCCATAATATTCCTTTTGAACAATTAGGTGTTGATTTACATGTTTTAGTTCCATCTGAAAGTAATTTAGATAATATATCTAATAGTAATATTGAAAATAAGAATAATATAACTAATACAAATGGTATAAGTAATATTAAAAATTAATTTATTATTTTACCCCCCTCTCAATATTCAAATAATTACAACATTTCAAATCTGATTAGATTAAATATTTTCTTCATTTGCTTTTGCCTTAATCAAAAGACTCCGAAGGAGGCAAAAGATAAAAGTGATAAAATTTATTTTTAATTTTAAATATGTTTTTTAAGTGTTAATTGCTTATGTTTTGGTATTTATTGTTAAATATAAAAGTGTAAGATGTCTTCTTCGTAAGTCTGTAAGAGTATAATAAAGATTTTAAATAGTTATTTTATTGCTTTCTTATCTATTTGTAAATTTATACTCATCTACTTTTAAATTTAAAGATATATTGTCAATCCTATGTCTACCTATTTTTTAACAAAAAAAAGGTAAAAGTAAACAAAATAGAGTTGGAAAGTTATTTTATAAGTAGGGTTATTCTCCACCCTCTTGCTTTTTTAACTTCGTCGACTTCGTTGCAAAAGGGAGTGATGATAATAGCTTAATTAATGAGTTGTAGTTTAATTTGGAAAAACACCATTTTTTGGTAGTGGATTATATCAGTTCGAGTCTGGTCAACTCAGTTAAATAAAATTTATTATCTAAGTTTTACTTATTACCTTTGCTTTTACTTTTGAGATATCCTTTGTTTTTATAAAAATATATAAAAAGCTAAAGAAAGAGCAAAAGAAAGAATCTCTCTTCCTTAAGGAGTAAAAGTGATTGAGTAGAAGTAGAAATAGTTAAACTTTTCCGCTATTATTAAAAAACAAATACTTAATACTCCTTCGGAGTCAGTGTAAGGTTTTAGTCTTTAAATAAACAAAATAAGGGGTAAGTTCCTTATTAAAAATTAGGTCTCTTAAGACTTAAGAAAGTCAAATAAAACAATTATTAAATGTAACAAAAATGAAAATAAAAAAAAAATTATATGAATCTATCTATAATCTTATTTTTAATAGGAATATTAGGGTTTATATTAAATAGAAAAAATATAATATTAATGATAATAAGTATAGAAATAATGTTATTAGCTGTAACTTTATTAATATTACAAATATCATATAATTTTGATGATAATATAGGACAAATATTTAGTATATATATAATATCAATAGCTGGTGCTGAATCAGTAATAGGATTAAGTATATTAGTAGCATATTATAGATTAAGAGGGACAATTTCATTAAGAAGCTAATGTATTTATCAATTATTATTTTACCTTTATTAGCTTCTTTAAGTAGTGGTTTCTTAGGAAGAAAAATAGGAACAACAGGTTCTCAAATATTAAGTTGTAGTAGTTTATTATTATCTTCAATTTTAATGACAATAGCTTTTTATGAAGTAGGAATTTGTGGAAGTTCAGTAAAGATAGACTTATTAAGTTGGTTAGATATAGATTTGTTAAGTATATCTTGGTGTTTTTATTTTGATCAATTAACAGTATCGTTAGGTTTAGCTGTTTTATATTGTTCAACTTTAATACATATTTATAGTGTCGATTACTTATCTTCTGACCCTCATATTCAAAGATTTTTTTCTTATTTATCTGCTTTCACTGCAGGAATGTTAATTTTAATTTGTGGAGGTAACTTTTTTGTTATGTTTGTAGGTTGGGAAGCAATAGGGGTAGTATCTTATTTATTAATTAATTATTATTTTACTAGAATACAATCTAATAAAGCAGCAATGTTAGCATTTACAATGAATAGAGGAGGAGATATGTTAATGAGTATTGGATTTTTTGCTATTTTCCAAACTTTTGCTTCTTTCTCTTATTCTGAAGTATTCTCTTTAGTTCCATATATTTCAAATGATGCTATTTCAATAATTGCTTTATTATTATTAGGTGGTGCTTTAGCTAAAAGTGCTAATATACCTCTACATTCTTGGTTACCTGGTAGTATGGAAGCTCCAACACCGGTAAGTGCTTTATTACATGCCGCAACACTAGTAACAGCAGGTATTTATTTATTAATAAGAATAAGTCCCATATTAGAATATAGTAGTAGTGTATTATTAATAATAACAATAATAGGTTCAACAACAGCATTCTTTGCTGCAACTTGTGGTTTATTACAAAATGATTTAAAAAGAATAATAGCTTTTAGTACAATCTCTCAATTAGGATATATGATGATGGCTATAGGCCTAAGTCAATATAATGTGGCTTTGATGCACACTGTAAATCATGCTTTTTTCAAAGCTTTATTATTTTTAGGAGCTGGTGCTGTTATACATTCTTTCCATGATCAACAAGATGTTAGAAAAATGGGTGGTTTAATTAAATTTTTACCTTTGACTTATACTGTTATGTTAGTTGGTTCTTTAAGTTTATTAGCTACTCCTTATTTAACTGGATTTTACTCTAAAGATTTAATTTTAGAATTAGCTTTCAGTCAATATAGTTTTAGTGGAACTTATGCTTACATTTTAGGTAGTGTTACTGCTGGAATAACAGCTTTTTATAGTTTTAGATTAATAAGTCTAGTTTTCTTAACTACTCCTAATGGAACAAAAGAATCATATAAACAAGTACATGAATCAAATTTAGTAGTTGTAATACCTTTAATTATTTTATCTTTATTTAGTATCTTTTTTGGTTATATTTTCTCTGATTTATTTGTGGGTATAGGTTCTGATTTCTTCAAAAATGCTATTTTTATTCATCCTAATTCGATTTCTTTAGTTGAAGCTGAATTCTCTATTAATCCTGTATTAAAATTATTACCAGCCATATTTAGTTTCTTAGGTATGTTTACTGCCATTTTAATGTATCATTTATTTCCTAATTTCCTTATAAATTTAACTTTTGCATCTCCTTTTTTTATAAATATATATAAATTCTTTAATGGTAAATATTATTTTGATGTATTATATAACCAATTCTTTATCAGTAATGGATTAAAATTAGGATATACTATATCTAAAGAGTTAGATAGAGGAGTTATAGAATTATTAGGACCTTATGGTTTATCTAAATATTTAATTAATGTAAGTAATAATTTAGCTAAATTAGATACAGGTGTTATTACTACTTATGCTTTATATATAACTTTAGCTTTAATTTATTTAATATTTTTAGTTTTACAACCAGTATTTTTCTATTCTCATGAAGAAGTGAATACTATTATAAATCCAAACTTATTCTTTGAAGAATTTAGATTATTTATTTTAATTGTTATTTCTTCTTTATTTATTAATATATTTTAATATATTTTAATATATTTAATATTTTTAATATTTAACCCCCTACTTGCATACCTATATATTTACAGACCTTCAGAAACTACAATACTCCAAAGGTATCTCTTATCTATTATCTCTTATCTCTTATCTCTTATCTCTTAAAGAGCAAAGGATATCTATAGGTAAAGATAGGTAAAGATTTAATGAAAATTTATAAATATTAAAAATCTAAGATAAATACAATTACTTAATTAATTTAAAATTCTATACTTAAAGTAATGAATCCAGCGGACCTTCCCTATGGAGTCCTTGGACAAAGGTAATATTTATTATGTTTATATTTAAATTCTAAAATAATTGTTAGATTAAGTCTAAAATTTAAGTATTAATAATGTATTTCATCTATAAATACATAAAAATAAAAACATTGTATTCCTCTATTAACTATTTTATAAAAATAGTTTCTTTTCTTTTCATTATAATTAGTTCATATAATGATTTATATTAATTGTTTAATTAATTTAAATTAAACTCCTCCCTATGCCTATGCTCTTAATTGAGTTTATCCTGTTCGCACTTTATGCTTTGCATTTATTATATTTGAGATTGTAAAATTTTAAAATCTAATTATAAATTTTCTATATTCAGCAAAGGATCAAACATAGTAACAAGAAAATATATTTTCTTTATAGAGTAGAGAGCAGAAGAAAAAAGTGGAAAAGTAAAAAAAATAAAATTTTAAAAGTATCGATGACGATTTAGTAATAACATTAAAAAATTATTTAAATAAATGATAATAGAAAGTAATTTAAAGGGGTTATTAAGGAACAATAAAGCAAATTTATAAAAAAGGAGGTAAATACCAAATGCTTATATTTTAGTAAGTTTATTAGTTTTAATAAACCTAAACAATCTGTAAAACGTAAATTGCGGGTACTATAAATAAAATTAATTTTTAATTTTATAATAGTGAACCTACAAGTATTAAAAGCAATCCTAAGGTAAACCTTATTTAAAAAAACTTCCTGAAGTAAAACATTTTATTAAGGAAAGGAAAGGAAATCAACCGAGACTCCGAGAGTAATGGCGAGTGAAATCGGATTAGCTTAAATTGTCTTTATTAACTTGAAATCTTAATAAACCGATAACAAACAAAATAATAAGATACAAATATGTTATTTTGTACTAGAGAAGGTATTCGAGTCCTGTAAAGTTAATAAAAACAATTAAATAATTTAATTAAAATCTATTATTTATACATAGAATTATTTCAAATTTATAAAATTCTTATAAATTTTTTCAATTGTATTAATTGTAGTTTCTCCTCACTAGTTAAAATCAATTTTTCTATTGGTTTTGTTGGCAATTTTGCTAGGCTAGCAAAAGAGGGAAAAATCTTACTTTTTAAATAAGATTATTTTATTAAATTAGTAAAGTACGATGAGAGTTAACTTGTCGGAATAAAGGGGAACCATCCTCTAAAGCTAAGTATTATAAATTTAGCAATAGCGAAAAGTACTGTAAAGGAAAAATTTGAAAAGCAAGTAGTATACTATAGACTTCAAAAACTAAATTTGAATTTTTAGAATTTTACTTTTAAATACTTAAAATTTAGTCTATGAACAGGTGAAATAGAACGTGAATTAGTAACTCTATAAGCAGTCGAAATTCTACTTAAATAAGATTTAAGAATGACGGCGTACCTTTTGCATAATGGGTCAGCAAGTTAATAGGAGTAGCAAGGTTAAAACCTTAGCGAAAGCGACTGGACAATATAAATATAAAATTCTTTATAAAAAGTTTATTAGTTAGTTCAAAATTAAACTTCTTATGTTTTTTTTTAATTTAGTGATGGGTTAGTTACTTCTATTAGACCCGAAGCCAGGTGATCTTACCAAGACCAGATTATAATGGATCGAACGGGTGAATGTTGCATAATTCTCCGAAGAGTTTTGGTAAGCGGTGAAATGCCAATCTGACCTGGTGCTAGCTGGTTTTCTACCGAAACATATTTAAGTATGATGTCTATCTATAAGATTTATGAAGGTACAGCAAGGCAATTCCCAACAAGTTTTATTTAAATTAATAATTTTTATTTAATACGTTTAGGTTGCGGGGACCTCGAAAATCTTACCTTTGGAAGCGAATCTCGGAATTACATAAATTGATGATAGATATTCAGACTGCTCATGATAAGTTGGGCAGTCAAGACGGAAACAGCCGAGAACACTGATCAAGGTCCCAAATGATTGTTAAGTGAAATTAAGGATGTAGCAATATCATATACAGCTGTGAAGTGAGCCTGGCAGTCGCTACTTATAATGATCGTACGTAACAACGCATCAGCAGTAACTTTAATTCTTTTATTAAAAGGGATTAATAAATGATAGTAGCACCGAAAATTTAACGGGTCTTAAACAATCAACCGATATCGTGTTGTTTATATTTAATTAAAATAATTTAGTTAAATATAATCTAGGTAGTAGAACATTCAGTTAAATTGATAAGTAAATAGTGTTTCATTATTTATTAGATTACTGAAGAGAGAATGCTGACATGAGTAACGTAAAAAATTCCTATAATGGAATTCGCCGAATACGAAAGGGTTACAAATTAGAAAGGTTAAACCGTTTTGTTTTAATGCGGCCTCTAAGGAATATAGCCAAAGCTATAACTGATGAGTATATAATAGAAAGTCCAATATTTAAAAAATGGACCAGGAAAATAATATTTATTTTATTATTCTTTAATTTATATAATAACAAATTATATTTATTGAATTTTATTCTACCGTACCCTAAACCGACACAGGTTCGTTAGTAGAGTATACTAAGGCGTAGAGCTAAAAGTTGTTAAGGAACTCGGCAAGTTCACCTCATAAGTTTGACGACAAGAGGTACCAAAAAAATAATTAAATTTAAATAATCAAAATTCTTTAATTTTAAATATCAGAAATAATAATTATTATTAAAGTAATTTAATTTATAAATTAACCTATAATTTATAGTTTCTTGAACAAAATTATAAAAAGTAAAAAGTTTATAGATATATTAGATATTTTATTTATATTTTTTGGTGGCACAGAATCGGAGGCCCCGACTGTTTACTAAAAACACAACACAGTGCAATCATTAATATGGTAGTATACTGTGTGAAATTTGCCCGATGCCATTAATATAAAAGAAGTTATGGATTAATTTAGAATCATGTGACTGATTGAAAGTCTGGTTAATAGCGGTCTTAACTATGAGGATCCTAAGGTAGCAAAATCAGTTGGCCATTAAATGTGGTCCGGTATCAATAATGTAACGATGGTCTCACTGTCTCTACAACTTGCTCAGTGAAATTGAATTACGCGTGCAGATGCGCGTTGCCTCCAGGGGGACGGGAAGACCCTATGCAGCTTTACTGTAGTTAGTTATCATATGAATCTAGAACAATCTTGTATAATAGTGAATAGGTATGCCGATAGGCTTAATTTTTATTTTTAAAAATGTTGTGGAAACCTTAAATACAAGATTGGGTTTGTGTTTACCTTAAATATTATAAATAAAGGGAGAGTTGACTAATTGGCAGTTTGACTGGGGCGGTCGTCTTTAATAGAGTAGCAAAGTACATCCAAATATATCAAATTATAAAATAAAAATTTCTTTACTTTTTTAACTTTCAAAAGTTAGAGGTAATTAATTTTAAAACAGAAGAGTAAACTTAAATTGAATTATTTCGATAATGATAAATAAGGTCTAATATTAAAATATTTTCTTTACAATATAAAAAAATTATAAGGTATAGCTAGAAATTGAATGGAGATCAATCAACCAGTGAAGGGTTGCGCAGGGCTCAATGGCGATAAGCATACTTAACTGAAAGACTCAAAAGTCGCACAGATACGTAAGTAGGGCATAGTGACCCCTCGCTATAGTATGGGATAGACGGGGATCAATTAATAAAAGTTACGCTAGGGATAACAGGCTGATAGCCGACGAGAGTACACATTGTCTCGGCTGTTTGGCACCTCGATGTCGACTCATCCTATCCTCCGGGGGAAGAAGCTTGGAAGGGTTCGGCTGTTCGCCGATTAAAAGGGTACGTGAGTTGGGTTTAATACGACGTGAGTCAGTATGGTCCCTATCTTCTGGAGGGACAATTAGTAAAAAGAGGCAGACCTTCCAGTACGAAAGGACCAATAGGCTGTGTTTCTCTAGTGTACCAATTGTTTGTAAAGATTGTTAAGAGAATCTAAGTAACTTGAAGGCAAAAGTAAAGTAAAAAGATAAAAGTCCCTTTTAACCTTTTTTCTCCAATCTTTATTCTTAAATTTAAGAATTAATATGAAAAAAGTTCTCCCTTTTTCTAATATTTTCTCCTCCCCTCCTCCCTATGGAGGGAGGGATAGGGAGGAAATATTTAGAATTAGGACTCTTTAAATTTAAAGAGCTAAAGGGCTACAAGATATGAACGCATAGTTGGGTAGCCACAAACATTTTAGATAAGTGCTGAATGTCTATAAAGCAAGAATCTAACCTCTAGATACTAATACGATTTTTAAATTTTTAATTTGTACTTTATTTTGCTTATTTAATTACTTCGAAGAAATTTTAGGTAAAGGTTAAGTAAAAAAGGTTCATTTAAATTTTATAAATCGGTAATTAATTCTTAGATCAAGAATAGATAGGCTACAAATGTACGTATTGTAAAATATTTAGTTTAGTAGTACTAATTTATAAAAAAACTTAATGTTAATAATTGTTTTATTATTTTTTATTTTTATTTTATATTTACTTTAAATTAAGGTAAATAGGAACTAGAGTTTGCTTAACAGCGATTGACTTTCCCTTTTTCTGACTTTAAATTAAAACCCAAAAACAAAGGAGGCAAATCTTAAAATTTAAATTTATTTTATAATAATTTTATTTTACAATATTTTACTTGTTTACTTACAAAATAAACTTTACTTACTTCTACCTAGGTTTCTACGGAAAGACTAAGTAAGTATAGACTCTAAATTTTTTTTAGTTTTATAAATTAATCTCATAAGATAAGTAACGAGTATGCTGGAATTGGGTAGACAGGTGAGTTTTAGGAGCTCGTGAGTATCTCGTAAGAGTTCAAGTCTCTTTACTCGTAACAAAATATTATTTAAAAATTTTAAGTTTCTTATAAATAGTAGGTATTAGATAACAACGAACTCCTACTGAGATAAAGGCAAAAGTGTAAGTCCATAGGAAGGAAAGAAAAAAAGTGGAGATTTACATTTGCACTACTTAGAAACTAAGTAAAAGTAACGAGTGGAAAAGATTTAAAATTAAATAAAGGGCAGGTGATCCGAATGGTAATGGTGGTTCTCTGTAAAAGAATTGGTTAAAAACCGTAAAAGGTTCGATTCCTTTACTGCTCACATTTTTATTATATTTTTAACTTTTGCCTCCTTCGGAGTCTCCATCTCTCTCTACGCTATTTTTTTTTTATAAGAGAAAGAGACACATTTGTTTTTTAAACTCCTACATGATAAAGGTCCTCCGGAGTAAAAGCAAAGGGCAAAGGCAAAAGAAAAAAGGACTCCGAAGGAGGCAAGAGTTAATTTTTTTTATAATTATTGGCTTCACATTAAGCTAAATCTTAAACATATAAAATCTACAGTCTTTAAAAAATAGCAAAATAAAGATTAAAAGCAAAATAAAGTAAAAACAAAAGTAGCTGATGACAATTAGTTATTTAAAGTAAGACAGAGTAATAAAACAAAATAAAATTTAAAGGATATAATAATTATAATCAAAATCCTAATAATAAATAGGGAAGTGGTTATACTTTTTAAATTTAAAGGGCACTTTATAGTGTAAATTAAGATGAAAATAAAAAAAAATAAATAAAAGGGATAGGGAAGGCTTTTATTAGTTCTAGTACTGTAAAATAAAAATTTTAACTCTTGCAATTGCGAGTCTCCTACCCCTCACAACTGTGAGGGATCCCTATGGGACGGAAAGCAGGGGTAAAAGTAGATAATATATAAAAATTGCGATAAGCAAATAAAATACATTTTTATTTTATTAAAATAAAAATTAAAACTAGAGATGAATTTAATTTTGGTTCTGATTGAACGTTTTTCAGTAGTTTTAAGACATGCAAATCGTTATTCTAGAAATATAAATAAATTATTAAGTAAAGAATAAGGTGTAAAGGTGAGTAATGGTAAATAAGATCTCTTATAGACTTCTTAAATAGAGGATAGTTAATAAAATAAAAGTTTTATTAACATAACTTAGCTTAGTTATAAATAAAGGAAATTTTCCGCTATAAGAATTGATTTACTTTGTTTAATGGTAGTTGGCAGGGTAAAAGCCTCCCAAGCCTACGATCAATAGCCAAATTTGAAAGAAGAGATGGCCACATTGGGGAAGAAATAGCCCCAAATCCCATAGGGGATCTGCAGTCAAGAATATTAGTCAATGCTCGCAAGAGTGAACTAGCTAACTGAAATCCTAATTTCACTTAATCGTGCAATTATGATAAGGTAAGGGAAAAAAATGATAACACCTTACTATTAGTGTTGTCTAAATTACTGGTGCCAGAAGACTCGGTAACACCAGAAACGCGAACGTTAGTCGTCTTAAACAGGCGTAAAGGGTAAGTAGGCAGCTTTATAAAAATTTATGTTAATTTAAGCTATAAATATTTTAAGTTTACCTTATTTATTTAGTTTTTAATATAGATTGATTAAAAGCTAGAATCATATTGAAGATAAACCAAATAATACTTAAGTGTAGGGATAATATCCATAGATACTAAGTGGAATACTAATGGTGTAAACTTTTATCTACTAATGATTGACGCTGAGGAACGAAAGTGAGAACAGGGAATAGGATTAGATACCCAGTTACCTCTCACCGTCAACGATGAATGGTAGTTATTATTTTTGAATAAAAATTAGTAACGATGTTAACGCGATAACCATTCCGCCTTGAGAGTACGGTTGCAAAACTGAAACCAAAAAAATTAGTCGGTCTCGGAGCAAACGAAGTGAAGCATGTTATTTAATACGAAAGTACGCGTAAAATCTTACCAGTCCTTGTATAGCCAATTCCTCTTTTTTTTTAGAAGAAGTATTTTTGTAAATTTTTATTTATAAATTTATTTTTATTTTTAAATAAAAGACTGAATTGAGTGATAATTATATATAAAATACTTTTTATATTAAATTATTCGTTTACAGGTGTTGCATGGCTGTCGTCAGTCCGTATTGTGAAAAGTGAGGTTAACTCCACTAACGGACGAAATCCCTGTAGTTAATTTATACTTAACTATTAATGATTTTTAAATATTTTCATTTGGGGCTAAGACAAGTCCTTATGGCCCTTATGGACTGGGCTATAGACGTGCCACAAGAACTTTTACAATTTGACGCAAAACTTAAATTTAGATTTTATTATTTAAATTTATAAGGTTTAGCTAATCAGTAAAGAAAGTTAATTGTATTAATCTTAAGACGGATTGTTGCCTGTAACTCGGCAACATGAAGAAGGAATTTCGAGTAATCGTTGATTAGTAACGCAACGGTGAACAATGAATCCGTGATGAACTAACTGTCTGTCGCTGGGGAGAAATTCAGCTTGGGGGAAAGCGCCGCGAAGTAGATTTTAAATAAGGTAAAACATTATAAATAATAATATATTGGTTTATTATTTGTATATCTCTTTTTATTTAAAAATTGATTTGATTATTCATTTATTTGAATAGTTAGTGTAGTTATTCTTTAATTTATAATTTTATTATATTTTTTACTAGGTACTTAACTGCTTTTTTTAGGTCTAATTAGTTTCGACTAACCCATCTGAGTAACATCTCAAAAGTCATAGCAAGGTAGCTGTACTGGAAAGTGCAGCTGGAAATTAATTTAAATTAACCCCCCTCCCCATAGGGACTCTCCTTTGGATTTTACCTTTCTTTTGCTCTTTCTTTAGCTTTTTATATATTTTATTAGTAAAGGTATCTTTAAAAAATTGGAGAAATGGAAAGTTACTTTTTTAATAAATAGTTTTACTTTTTAAAATTCAAATTAAAGATGAATTGCTCAAGGCTAAAAAGTGATAAGTAACAGTGTAATTAAGTTCTCTTAATTCAATGGTTAGAATCACATTCTTCTAAAGTGTTTATTCTGGTTCGAATCCGGAAGAGAACTATAAACAATCTAAACAATCCATTTAATAAATAAATATTAAAATTTTAAAATTTTACTTTTGCCTGACTTATTACTTAATAATAACGGAGTCCTATGGTCCTATGGAGTAAATCAACCCTCCATAACTCCATAGGATGGTATAAATATAAACAATGAAAGGATAAAACACATAATTAAAACTAAGTTTTCATAAAATATATTTTATATATTAAATTATTCCCTTTTCCCTCTTCCATGTGCCTTTTTTATAAAATTATGAAATATGATATATTAAAAATAGCTCTTATCATTTATGCTCCAACAGATATTATATTAGATAAGAAAAATTAATATATCAAATAAGGTTAACACCGAAAAAAAAAATTAAAAAATGAATAATACAAATTTAATAAGAAGTAAATTTCAACATTTTCCTTTTCATTTAGTAGACCCATCACCTTGGCCTATTTTACTTAGTTTTTCTTTATTAAATTTAACAGTAGGTGCAGTAGCATATATGCATGGTTTTACTTATGGAGGTTACATTTTAACATTAGGATTTATATTAACAACATATGGAATGATATTATGGTTTAGAGACGTAGTAATAGAAGCTTCATATTTAGGACATCATACTAAAGAAGTAAAAAATGGAATAATGATGGGAGTTATACTTTTTATTGTAAGTGAAATTTTTGCTTTCTTATCAGTTTTCTGGGCTTTCTTCCACTCTAGTTTATCTCCAGCAATTGAAATTGGAGGTTCTTGGCCACCTTTAGGTATTTCACCTTTAGACCCTTTTGCTATTCCTTTACTTAATACTTTTTTATTATTAAGTAGTGGTGCCTTTATTACTTATGGACATCATGCTTTAATAGCAGGAAATAGAAAAGGTGCAATAGATGGAGTAATAATTACTATTATCTTAGCCGTGATATTTACAGCTTTACAATATTTTGAATATTCTGAAGCTGGATTTTCTATGGCTGATGGAGTATATGGTTCAGCTTTCTATGCTTCAACAGGGTTACATGGGTTCCACGTTATAATTGGAACTATCTTTATTGGAGTATCTTTAATAAGAATAATTAATTATCAATTAACTACAAAACACCACAATGGATTTGAATCATCAATTTTATATTGGCACTTTGTTGATGTTGTTTGGTTATTCTTATTTGTAGCTGTATATTTCTGGGGAAATACATAGTTATTATATTGCTTATTTAACTCGAACCTTATGCTTCGCTTTTGTTAAATTTTTATTGATGAATAGTACCTTCCATCTCTGTTATAAACTATTTTTTAAAGACATTTTGTTTTATAAAAGCACAAATAAAAGTAAGAGACAAGAGTAGAGAAAGGACTATATAAAAGTCCTATAAACCTATTAACCCCCACCCCCTCTCCATCTAAAAAACCTCTGCTCTTTTTTATAATTTGTAAAAATACATATTTGTTTTTCTATTGCCTTTTCCCTACGTAGGATTGACTCTATTCTAATATTTTTTAAAGACACCTTTGTCCTAGGACTCCATAGGGTAGTTCCCTTTTGCTGGAGAGGTTAATTCTACTCCTACGGTGACAAAGGATCTATCTCCTATAAAGCATTGGTAAAAGTAGAAATTTACCTAATTTAATTAAAAACTATTTTTATATTTAACAACACAACAAGTTTTTCAAATATAAAAAGTAAAATTAAAGCGAGTATAGTTAAATGGTATAACTTCTACCTTCCAAGTAGAAATTATCAGTTCGATCCTGATTACTCGTATATTAATAATATTTTACCACTGCTCTTTTTTAAGAAACACATTTGTTATAACTTCAACCATAGTGGAATGAAACTTCCTTTAAAAAGCGAAGACTCCTTAATTAAGTATTTACAAAAATATTATTGGTTTTATAATTCTTTCTTAAAATTTATTATAATATTAGCAATTGCACTTGTTTCCTTTATTGACTTAACATGTTTAGTGTCCCTATGTAGTCAATAAAAATAAAAGTCATAAAGTGTATTTGTTACATAATAAATTATTAAGTTACATTTAATAATCTCATTTATATTATAGTTTCATTTATTATTTCTATTACCTTATCTAATTTATGCTCTTATTTTCCTTTAATCCCTTAATCTCTTTCTTACCTTTATTTTTTTATCCGAAGGAGTTAAAAGACTCTCTACTCTTGTCTAAAGAGTTAGAGTCCCTATGGAGTGGAGGATCTTTCTTCCTCTTCCTTAAAGAGTAAAAAGTAGAATCCTCCTATGGATTTATATTATGCAAGAGTAAACAAATTAAAAAGAAAGGTGCTATGTAATAAGTATTTATTAACTATATAAGCTAATATTTAATTCCTTAAGGAATTAAAAAAAAGCAGAGATTTTTCTTTAACAGAAAATAAACAAAAAAAAAACAAAAAATATGCCACAATTAATACCATTTTTCTTTTTAAATCAAATTGTTGTAACTTTTGTTATATTATTTAGTGTAATATATATTTTTTCTAAATATGTTTTACCTTCTTCTTTATTCACACAAGTAATAAGAACTTACATTACTAAATTAAGTAATAAAAATGTTTAATAATACTATTTATCTTTAAAACAAATGGCTCTCTAATGGAACCTTAATGGCTTCATAATTTTGATTATTAAATTAGCCCCCATTTGTATTTATAAAAAAAAAGCAAATAAAAGGGGATGGAATAAAAGTAGTTAATAATTTTAATTTTAAAATAAATATGAAAAGTAATGATAGATAATTAAGGATTTAATTTAAAATATAAATTAAAGCGAGATGGTGTAATTGGTAACACAGCAGTCTCATGATCTGTTATTTAAGATTCAAATTCTTATCTCGCTAATTATTTTTCCTTATTTTAAATCCTTATGGATTCCTCCTTCTTAGTTTTATTATTTCTCTCCATAGGAATCCCCATTTTTAACCTCTGATTAAAAAAAAATCCCCAATTTAATGGGAGGGGCTCCATTGTTCTATTGCTTTAAAAGAAAAATAAGAATATAATTAAGTAAAGAAGGTCGGGCGCTCAAACTAATAAGTAATACTTTAAATATTACCTTTCTTAAGTAGAAAATAAAAGTATTGTTATTAATTAAATTTAAAATAGATAAATATAAATAAATAACAATATAAGGTCTTTTCGTATAATGGTGAGTACAATTCCCCTTCAAGGAATAAATATCAGTTCGATTCTGATAAGGATCAATTAAACTAATTTAAATTTTATATTTTACCACTACTCTTTTTTGCTTTTATAAATCCTATTTTTTAAAGACTATTTCTTTACTTAGAAAAAGTTATTACTGTAAGTCATAAAAGAAAGTAAAAAAAAAAACAGAGGATAGGGTGATTCTTCCCACTCCATAGGGACTCTAAAGGCAGAGGCAATAGTAGGATAGTAGAAAATAAGACAAATAAATAAAAAGTTATAACCTTCGGACCTTCGGACTAAGTGATGATTTTCATATCAATATTAACATTAATAGTAGCTAAGGCTCTACCTGTTTTAAACACAAATATATCTTCAGTACATTTTTTTAGAAGCACTTCATTAGTATTTATAATAACTGGTTTTATTACACTAAATAGCTTATATTTAGAAACAATAGGAACAGGTATAGGTATTTATAGTGGTTTATTCCATGTTACACAAATTACTCAATTTATAGAAACATTTTTCTATTTAATCGTAGGTTTAGTCTTAATAGGTTGGCCTCAAATAATAACAAAAGTAAATAAAGTAAAATATTATTTAACAGATAAATATTCAACAGATTATTCATTAATAATTTTATTTAGTAGTTTAGGATCATCTTTATTAATAGGAAGTTCTGATTTAATATCTTTATATTTAAGTATAGAATTACAATCTTTTGGTTTATATGTTTTAGCTACTTTATATAGAAATTCGGAATCTTCTACTAAATCAGGTTTAAAATATTTTTTATTAGGTAGTTTATCATCAGCAATAATTTTATTAGGTTCAGGAATAGTTTATTCTTATACAGGTACAACTAATTTTGAATCTATATATTTATTAAATTCAATAAATGATTTTAATACTGAATATTTCTTACAAGGTTTAACTTTAGGTTTAATTTTAATTTTTATAGGTTTTTTATTTAAAATAGCAGCAGCTCCTTTACATAATTGGTCTCCAGATGTTTATGATGGTACTCCAACAATAGTAACAATGTATTTAACAATTTTACCTAAAATTGCTATATTTACATTTTTATTAGAAATTAGTACTCAATTAGGTATTAAACCAATTTTAAATTCTATTTCTCTTAACTTTAGCAATAATTCATGTAACGAAATAACAAATGGAATAGAAGGAGTGAGCCAAATGTTAAATATATTTTTAAAGAGAGATATAAATTTAATTTCTTATGGTTTTGGAGAAACATATAACAGTTTTTTAGTTGAAAGCTCTATTTATAAATTATTCTTAATAACTTCAATATGTTCACTTATAATTGGTAGTGTATTAGGATTAGCACAAGTTAAAATAAAAAGATTATTAGCTTATAGTACTATTTCACATATAGGTTTTATTTTATTAGCTTTATTAATAAACACAGAACAATCTATTGATTCATTTTTATTTTATATATTACAATATACGATAACAAATTTAAATTTATTTTTAATTATATTAGCATTAACTTATACTCATAATATTAATAGTTATCAAGAACTTAATTTAAAGAATAAATCTTTATTAATTAATAAACCTTTACCTTTATTTTTACCTCTAGGCCTAGAAAAAGGTAAGTCTTCATTTGCAGAAATTATAAGTTATAAATATAAAGATTTAAGTTATATTTTACAATTAAAAAATTTATTCTTTACTAATCCTTTATTAAGTTTATGCTTATGTATATGTTTATTCTCTATGGCGGGTATTCCTCCTTTAATTGGATTCTTCTCTAAACAGTTTGTTTTATATGCAGCTTTACAAAATGGTTTCTACTTAACTTCTATTTTAGCCATAATTGTTTCTGTTATAAGTGCTTCTTACTATTTAAAAATAGTTAAACTTCTTATAAGTGCAAATGAAAATGAAACAAATACCGAAAGTGAAAGTACAGAGCTTTTAGGTTTAGGATTAGAAAAAGAAAACAAAGAAGTAATTGTCTTGACAAATGTACATAGTTTTATAATATCAACTTTAACTTTAATACTATTATTATTTTTTATCAAACCTTCTTTAATCTTAAATAGTACTCAATTACTATCTTTATCTTTATTTTATACTTAATGAATAATTTATTTTTTATTTTTATTTTTGTTCCGATTTTAGCTTTTATTTTATTAGCTTTAAATGTATTATTTTCTGTTCATAGACCGGATGAAGCTAAAGTTTCAGCTTATGAATGTGGTTTCATTGCTTTACCTGGTCAAACTAGATCTACTTTCCAAATTCATTTCATGATTATTGCTTTATTATTCCTTATTTTCGATCTGGAAATATTATTATTATTTCCATTAGCTGTGACCTTATATCAAGTATCTATATTCGGTTTTACTATTGGTATTGTATTCTTTATTGTTTTAACTATTGGTTTTGTTTTAGAAATTGGAAGTGGTGCAATATCTTTAGTAAATATTGAACAATCAAATAATAAATAAAATAATAAATTAAATTATTATTATTTAAACACCCCCATCCTATGCCCTCCGTAGGACCGTAGAAAACTCTTTTTTAAATACACTTTTTTAATAAAAACAAAAAGCAGAGCGTATAGACAAAAATCCAGAGTCCATTATTCTTAATATTTTAATTCTCTAATTATCATAGTCATAAATATAACATCCAAAATTTTAGTTGTTGGAAACGGTAATATAGATTATGTTATATTTTTTCAAGAATAATAAATAATATCCACTTCCGAAACCGATGGGTTTAAATTTGGTAAACTTAGATTAGTACTACTAAATTTATTTATACTCCGTTTGTTTTTTTTTCCATCAAATTTTTTACATGATTTAAAAGAGGGAAGATTTATTCTTAAACAAAAGAAAAGAAAGTAACTATAACTCCTACCTAAAATAAAAGCTCCTATTTTCATATTAATAAAATATAATATGAGTATAATATAGTGGTAATAATTAAAAAGAGATATAATAAATTAAATTTAAATTTTATAAAATTATACAAATTATCTTAAATATGAAATAAATCAATAATCTTTTATTCTTTTGCTCCGTAGGGATTCCGTTGGGAAGAAACTTTTCACAAAAGCAAGAGATAAAATTATAGAATCTCTATAAAATAGAAAATAAATAAAGTTAAATAAAAAATTAATTTAATTTTATTCTAAAATTATAGACTTTAAATAATTATGAGATCATTTTTATCAATCTTACATAAAAGTATCTGAAATGATGTATTATATTTATAAATCTGTAACAATTATTAAATGTGACAAAAATGAAAATTAAAAATTATTAATGAATAAAAAGAGTTTCATTGAAAGAACATGGATTGGAATTAAATTAGGATTAACAATTCCAATTTTATCAAAAGAAATGTTATAATTTCAAAGAAATCCTTTAATTAGAATACTTAGAGTAGTTGGTGGTATGAGTTTTATTAGTATGTTAAATCCAATCTATAAATTACATGGAATATTTTTATATATTGCTTTTTTAATTTCTATAATATTTTTTATATATCATATTTATATCTCAATACATAGACATAGACATATATGTAAAATATTAAAAAGTAGAGAATTAGATATTAGATAATCAGATTTAGATAATAAAAATGTAAAATAGTTTATAAATAACATCCCCTCCATAGGGAATAAATTATAGTGATTTTAATTAAAAAATGTATAACATTGATTAACCCCTTTTGCTCCGTAGGGAAGAAGTTATTCTCTTCCCTACGGAGCAAAAGCAAGAGTTAAAGAAAATACTTATAATTAAAAATGGTAACTTTACTTTGTATTGGATAGGATTAAGTATAGAATATTTAAATAAAAAAGAGTTAAATCCTAGTAGAATAGAGGCTAATAATTAAGATAATAAATAATTATAAAAATATGTTTTTTTACTATAAAAGTAGCTTGGCTTTTAACTTTCTAAGTCTAATAAATAAACTAAAGTTACTATTATTTATAAAACAAAAAAACTTGAATAGGGATAACCCTTACGTAATAACAAATATTTTTTAAAGGTTGGTATGTTATAAAGCCTGAATAGTTTAATAGGTAAAACGGCTTACTTGTAATAAGTAGATAGCGGTTCAATTCCGTTTTTGGGCAATAAAACTATAAATTTTAATATTTTATCTCTCTTTCCTTTTCCAAAGCCAAAGGAAATAGGCTCCCCATGTCCCTATGGAGATGTCCTATGGTCCAATGGAGAGGTTCATAAAAGTAGAAAAACTTATCTTTATTTGAACGTTTTATTTTATTTTTTAATTCTTACTTCTACTCTTGCTTTTGCTCCGTAGGGAAGAGAATAGGGGAAAAATAAAATAAAATAAATATTAAAATAAAATATTAAAATAATAGAAATATTTATAAATAGAAGGTTGACCATAGATAATAAAATTTTAAGTATTTAAATTTCTAATTATTTTCTCTCCAGTCCATAGGGTCTCTGCTCTTTTTATTTTAGCAGAGGTTCTTCCTCCATATAAGGGAAGTAGAAAAAAAAATACAAAGTATCTCTACTTTGAAAAGCATAGGTAAGAGTAGGATATTTAACAGCATATCCCTCCACTTTTTAAAAATCCTTTGTCTCTATAGGAGTAGGATTAATTTCAATAGATTAAAAAGCAAAGGTAGGAAGGAGTTCATTAGTAAATTTAAAGGAATTAAAAGAAATTAGATTAAAAAAAAATAATTAAAACATTAATAAAAAATTTAGTTTAAAAATGAATTGGCTCAATTCAACAAATGCTAAAGAAATAGGTACTCTTTATTTAATTTTTTCTGTCTTTGCAGGTATGATAGGTACAGCATTTTCAGTGTTAATTAGATTAGAATTATCAAGTCCAGGTGTTCAATATTTACAAGGAGATCATCAATTATTTAATGTAATAATATCAGCACACGCTTTTATTATGATCTTCTTTATGGTTATGCCTGGGTTAGTTGGTGGGTTCGGTAATTATTTTTTACCTATACACTGTGGTAGTCCAGATATGGCTTTTCCTAGATTAAATAATATCTCATTCTGGTTATTACCTCCATCATTATTATTATTATTAATGAGTTCATTAGTTGAAAATGGTGCTGGTACTGGTTGGACTGTTTATCCTCCTTTAGCTTCAATTCAATCACACTCTGGTGGTTCAGTTGATTTAGCTATATTTAGTTTACACTTAGCTGGTATATCTTCATTATTAGGAGCTATAAATTTTATAAGTACCACATTAAACATGAGAACAAATGGAATGTCATTACATAAATTACCATTATTTGTTTGGGCTATCTTCATTACAGCTATTTTATTATTATTATCATTACCTGTTTTAGCTGGTGCTATTACTATGCTTCTAACAGATAGAAATTTTAATACTAGTTTCTATGACCCAGCTGGAGGTGGTGACCCTATCTTATATCAACATTTATTCTGGTTCTTTGGTCATCCAGAAGTTTATATTTTAATTATTCCAGGATTTGGTATAGTTAGCCATATTGTTTCAACATTCTCAGGTAAACCAATATTTGGTTACATTGGTATGGTTTATGCTATGTTCTCTATTGGAATTTTAGGTTTCTTAGTTTGGAGTCACCATATGTTCTCAGTTGGTTTAGATGTTGATACTAGAGCTTATTTCACAGCAGCAACAATGGTTATTGCTGTACCTACAGGTATTAAAATTTTCAGTTGGTTAGCGACTTTATATGGTGGTACTTTAAAATACAATACTCCTTTATTATTTGTATTAGGATTCATAGCTTTATTCACTATAGGTGGATTAACTGGAGTAGTTTTATCTAATGCCTCATTAGATGTAGCATTCCACGATACTTACTATGTAGTAGCTCATTTTCATTATGTTTCATCTATGGGTGCTGTATTTGCTTTATTTGCAGGATTCTATTATTGGGCCCCAAAAATTATAGGTAGAAATATTAATGATTTTTTAGGTAAAATCCATTTCTGGACTTTATTTATTGGGGTAAATTTAACATTCTTTCCTCAACACTTCTTAGGAATGGCTGGTATGCCAAGAAGAATACCAGATTACCCTGATGCCTTCAGTGGGTGGAATGCTGTATCTAGTTTTGGATCATTAGTTTCAGTAGTTGCTACAGTATTATTTGGTTATATTATTTATGATATTTTTGCCAATAGTCCGAAAGGAGTAGCTTCTAATAATCCTTGGGAAACTATACCATATTTCTCATCTGAAGTTATTTACAATAATAATAATAAAACTGTAAATACTTTAGAATGGGCATTAGAAAGCCCTATACCATTCCATGCGTTTAAAACTTTACCTATCCAATCTTAATTTTAATTTCACTTACCCCCATCCCTTTTTAAGAATAAGAAAAAGGTGGTAATATTATAAATATAATCATTATAATTAGAAATATCTAATTTATGATATATATAATTAATATGATTAATAGAAGGAATGTTTTCTATGTAAGAATAAATAGGATAATTATAATTTAATCTAGAAATATCATAACTCATATTACTATACATGAACTCATTTAATTTATTTAGAGAATTTAAATATGATTTATATAAAATATAACTGATTATTATTAAAAATATAGAATAAGTAAATACAAAGAATAAAATAATTAATTTAAATTTTAACATTGAAATAAAAGATAAAAGGTTAAAATTATTTATTGAAGTTAAAAATAAAGTTTTAAAGTTTTTAATTTGTGTCATTATTTAATAAAGTTATTTTTAAAGAGGCCAAAAGAGAAAATCAAAAGTATAAATATAAAAGAATAAGCTTCGCAATATATATAATATTAGGGGAAATCTGATAATGGTTAATCGGTTATATTTGCAATATAATTATGATAGTTCGAATCTATCTTTCTCCAAATTAACTCTTGCCTATGCTTTTTATTTTTACCTTGTTAAAACAAAGGTGTCTCTTTCTCCTATTTCTATTTATTAAAAAAGAGCATAGGGACTCCTTCCCCTATAGGTATATATGGATACATATGGGACAAAGGCAAAAGGTAAATGGTGAAATTATTATTAAATAATATAATTTGTTCCCACCTATTTCATTTATTAATAAGCATAGAGCAAATTAATAAAGCTAATGATAATTTGGTTTGGAGAGAGTATCCTAATTGGTTAAGGAGCTTACTTTGGGAGTAAGATGTTGCGCGTTCGAGTCGTGTCTCTCTCGTTTATAAGTTGTAATTTATTTTAAATTTATAGGTTTTCTTCCATTCGTACTTTTTGAAAAAAGTCCAATTGAAACAAAAAAAACTTCAATTTAAGGGAGGTTAGCTGAGTGGTATAGCAGTAATTTTACACATTACAGACAGAGTTTCGATTACTCTACCTCCTATTAACTATATAATTTTATAATTGATTGGTTTATTAATTTAGTTTCCTTTGCTTTTTACTCCTTATTTGATTTTTTTAGAGATAGAGTTATTTTTCTTAGGGCATGTATCTAAATAGGTATAGAGTTTAATTGTCAATTAAATTGTTCTTAGTTCGAATCTAAGTATGCTCGTAATAAAATATATTTTTATATTAATCTCCGTCTTAAGCAACAGTCTCATAGGGAGAGAATAAATCTAAATTTTAACCCCTCCATCTTTTGCTTTGACTTAGCTTAGTAAATCTTACGGAAACTAAGGCAAAAGTGGAAACTAAGGCAAAAGAGTAAAAATAAAATAAGGCTAAATAGTAAATATAAAAATAAAAAGAGAGTCATTCATAGGCCATAGGGAATCTACGGATAGGACGTTAATATTATTTTTATAATTTGGGTATTTTATTTTTAAGATGATATAATTTTATTATTTTTCTTTTTATAAATTCAAAAATATAGTAAACTATAAATTGTTGCTACAATTTTAAGCTGAAAGAAGGAATTGAACCTTCATTTTACCGTCATGAATGGTAAGTTTTAACCGTTTAAACTATATCAGCTATAATTTTATACTTTTTCTTTTGTTATTTTTACTTTGAAAAAACTTACTACTTAGAATTTGGTTTTGATATTTATTTTCTTTACATATATTAACAGGTATCATATCATATAATAAGTAAAACATATATTCTCCCTATTGTTAAATATAAATAATTCCTTTAGGTTTTTAATTTGTGCTTGTTCTTATTTTTAAAATATTATAATTTAAAATGGATTTAGTTGATTTTCCATTAACATTAAACTCAAGCTATTTATAGGATCGTAGGTCCGCTGTAAGTAAATAAGGTTATAGTTAATAATATAGTATTTATACTAATGTTTGAGGTATTCTTATATCTTTTTTTTTTATTCTTATATCTTTTTTTCTTATATCTTTTTTTATTGTTAGATTATATAAAGATTTTAGTTAAGAAAGGGTCAAGTAGGAATTGAACCTAAAAGATAGACTTTGCAGGTCTACTACAGAACCATCTGTAAACTCAACCCTATATTTTATAACCATTTTTAGTTATTTTTTCAATTTATATTTTATAAACTTAGTAAGTAAAGCCTATTTAAGCATAGGATCCCTAGGATCAGAGTACAATAGTAAATATAAGAACCTTAGACACATAGGAGCCATAGGAACCATAGGGAGAGACTAATTCCTTGAAAAGACAAAGACAAAGTTAAAAATAAAATAAAATAAAATAACTAAAAATAAAAATTTAAAGTCAAAAGTAAAGTTTCTTTGTAAGGATAAATCCCAGGTTGGTAATGACTCCGTTATAAAGAAAGAGAAAATAAATGGAGTAGGGTTTCCTATTAAAGATAAAGATTAAGATAAAGATCAAAATAGCTAGGGAAAGTAAACAAAAGTGAGAAAAAGTAAAGATGGGTATATTTATAAAATATTTTTTAAGTTAGGGTCACATAAGAGATTTGAACTCTTTTTTCAGCATCCACAAAGCTGCGCTCTACCAATTAAACTAATGTGACCTTAGTTTGAAGAATTAAAAATAAAATTACAGAATCTCTCCCCATCCCTATTCCTTTTAGTTTATAATTGAATTGGCCCTCTTGTTTTTACTTTTGTTTTTAAACAATTTAAAATTGTCCTTAAAAATAGCAACAGAAAGTCAAAAGCAAAAGCCAAAAATTCAAATTCTCGGAATAAAAGCGAGTCGAACGCTTAAGGGAGCTATCCCAGACGATTAGCAATCGTGTTATCTTACCAATGACGATTATTCCTTATT
>WNGR01000575.1_pt1 | contig 50099 bp, 44 predicted proteins | sample 5407581 | NCBI WGS metagenome assembly WNGR01 (sample SAMN13153383, study PRJNA577476) | soil metagenome | isolation source: 80 cm soil or saprolite under Garry oak tree replicate 2 | place: USA:California | collected 2016-06-15 | reverse complement strand
CGCGCCTACGCGGCCCAGGTGCTCCGCTTCGGGCAGGAGCACGGCGATCTCGCGCAGGCGGCCGCCGAGGCGCTGGCGCACGCGCGCGAGGAGCTCTCGCGCTGGCGGTGAGGCCGTTCAGAGGCAGGGCGGAGCGAGCGGATCGGTCTGCTGCACGTACTGGAACACCCAACGGTACGCCTGCGTGACGAAACCCGCGGTCGCAGCGCGCTGCACCGGCGGCGTGGGATCCCCGAGCGGCAGGAAGCTGTTCGAGACGACCAGGTCGACGACGTCGACCGACCGCGAAGCGGCTCCGCCCGAGAGATATGCCACGAAGACGAACGCCGGCACGATGCGCAGCGGATTGCTGGGATCGGCCGACGCGGGGACGTTGACGTCGTTGAGGAGGCCGGTCGAGCCACGCACGGAGGCGTAGTTCGCGAACCAGCGCGCCTCGACCGCCTCGCTCGTGTCGAGGTCCTCGACCGTGGCGCCGAGCGTGACCTGCGCGCCGTTCGGGCAGTCCCTGGCCAGATAGCTGATCGCGCCCGGTGGAGCGGCCGTGTCGGGGAGGATGATGGGCGTCGAGACGCTCCCGCCGTCCGGCGTACGCGCCACGTCCGGCAAGGGCTGCGGGAGCGGACAGCCGCCCACGCCGAGGAGGAGCGCCCCGACGAGCAGCGCGATCGAGCGATGGGTCACTGCTCCTCCTCGCCAGGTCCGGGTGGCGGCAGGACGAGCCCGCGCCGCTCCGCCTCCAGCTTCTCGAGGTGCCGGAAGACGGTGCGCGGATCGACGCCCAGATCCTTGGCTGTCTTGGTGCGGTTTCCGGCGTTCCGCTCCAGCACCTCGTTGATGTAGCGCTTCTGGAACTCCTCCTTCGCCAGCGCCAGCGGCAGGACCGGGGCGAGGCTCTCCGGGCCGAGGTCGAGGTCCTCCGGCGCGAGGAGCGGCTTCTCGGCCAGGACCACCGCCTTCTTCACCCGGTTCTCCAGCTCGCGGATGTTGCCCGGCCAGCCGTACTTGCGCAGCGCCACCGCCGTGGCGGGCGCGAAGCCGCGCGCTCGCGAGGACAGCTCGCGGGCGTAGCGCTGCAGGAAGAAGCGCGCGATCACCACCACGTCGTCGCCTCGCTCCCGCAGCGGGGGCAGGGCGATGGAGATGACGTTCAGGCGGTAGTAGAGATCCTCGCGGAAGCGACCCTGGCGGATGAGGTCCTCCAGCACCTGGTGCGTCGCCGCCAGCACCCGGATGTCGACCGCCTCGGCGCGCGCGTCGCCCACCTTGTTGACGGTGCGCTCCTGCAGCGCCCGCAGCAGCTTGACTTGGAGGACCGGCGGCATGTCGCCGATCTCGTCGAGGAAGAGCGTCCCGCCGTTGGCCGCCTGGAACTTGCCGTCGCGGGTGGAGATGGCTCCGGTGAAGGCGCCCCGGACGTGCCCGAAGAGCTCGCTCTCGAGCAGGCTCTCCGGGATGGCGCCACAGTTGACCGCCACGAAGGGCCCGGCGCCGCGCGGCGAGCGCCGGTGGATCTCCCGCGCGACGAGCTCCTTGCCGGTGCCGGTCTCGCCGGTGATGAGCACCGAGACGTCGGTGGCGGCCACCTTCTCGATGCGCCGGTAGACCTCGCGCATGCTCGGTCCGGCGCCGATGATCTCGCCGAACTGGCTCTGCTCGATCGTCTGCCGGAGGGCCTCGTTCTCCATCCGCAGCCCGTGCAGGAACAGCGCGTTCTGCACGAGCAGCGAGGCCTGCGCCGCGAAGACCGTCAACACCTCGAGGTCCTTCGCGTCGAACAAGCTCACCACGCTGTCGTTGCCGAGGTAGATGACACCAAACGGCTCGCCCTGGCGCATGAGCGGGGCGCACATGACCGAGCACAACTTGAGATTCACCACCGAGGATGAGGACGACCACTGCGCGTCGTGCAGCGCGTCCGCCACCACCACCGGCTTGCGGGTGGCCGCCACCCGCTGGACGATCGAGTCGGAGACGCGGGAGACCGCGTTCTCGATGGTCTCGCGGGCCACGTTGCGGGCCGCCTTCACCTCGATCCGTCCGTCCTCGAGCAGGATGAGGAAGCCCTTGTCGGCGTGCGTCACCTCGAGCAGCGCGTCGATGAGCTCGTCGAGGAGCCGGGGCAGCTCACCCGCTGCCAGGAGGCGCTCCGAGAAGCGCACCAGGCCCTGCATGGCCTCCACCCGCGCAGCGGTGGCGAGCGCGGGGAGCGGGATGGCCGGCGCTGCCGCGCGCTCGCTCAGGGTGAAGGTGAGCTCGCTGCCTCCCAGCCGGATGCGGTCGCCATCGGCCAGGCGCGCCGCGACCTTGCGCCGCCCGTTCACGTGCATCTCGGCGCCGCCGTGGCAAGCGGCGTTGAAGTCCCGCCCGTCGAAGTGGATGTGGAGCGCCGTCTCGGGCAGGCCCTCGTCCGGCAGCGCCACGTCGTTCTCGGCGCCCCGGCCGACGGTGGTGATGCGGCGCGACAGGCTGATGGCGCGCTCGTGGCCGTCGGCGGTGCGGACGAGCAGGGTGGCCATCAGAAGCTCCAGGAGAGCTTGAGCGAGGCGCCCTCGCGGGGGGAGAGCTCGGTCTCGATGCGCGGCACGTAGCGGAGGTGCGCGTCGACGACGCCATAGCCGTAGACGGCCCAGAAGAGCCCGGCCGAGACGTACTTCACGACGTCGACCCGCGAGAGCAGCGTCCGGTCGGCGTCGGTGTACGGCGGACGGCGGCAGCCAACCGGCTGCGAGGTCGAGCAACGACGGTTCGGGTCTCCCGCGATCTGGTTGTGGAAGAGGATGGCCGCCAGGTTCGTCGCGCCGAGCGCGACCTGCGCCGCCGCGATGGCGGTGCCCTTGGCCCGATCCCCGTTCTGGAACTGCCCCGCCCCGAGCGGCAGCCAGTTGAACAGGTAGATGCGGTCTTGCACCCGGATGACCTTGGTGGGCGGACCGCTGCGCGCCTGCTCCTCGGAAAGGAGCCGCTGCTGCGCCTCGTTCGCGAGCCTCCGCTGCTCGTCGAGTGCGCGCCGTCGCTCGCGCAGCGGCCCGAGCGCAGGCTCGTGCTCGCGCTTCACCTGGTCGAAGAACTCGACGACCTTCGGCTCCACCAGGAAGGGATCGAGCGCGAAGTCGGGATCGAGCGAGAGCAACGACACGAAGGCGGAGCGCGCCTGCGGCAGATCTCCCAGCTTCAGCTCGGCGATGCCGAGCATGCGATACGCCTCGATGGCATCCGGGCCGCTCGCGTCAGGATGCTCGGCCAGCCAGGCGCGGACCGTCCCGGCGGCCTCGGCCCAGGCGCCGAACTCGAAGCGGTCGCGGGCACGCTTCAGATCGGCGGTGGCGGGTGTGGCGGGGGTGGCGGCGAGCGCGAGGGCGAGGAGGAGGGCGGTCACGGGAGGCGCTCCGGGCGCGCGGCGGCGGCCCCCGCGGCGGGGTCGACCGGCGGCGCGGGCTCGCTCGCAGCCGGCGCCGGGGGCGCGGCCCCGGCGGCGAAGGTGAGGTCGATGCCGGCGCGCAGCCGGACGCTGGTGCGGAAGGGGGCGCGCCCGTCTGCCTCCAGCCGTAGCTCGGCAGCGGCTTCGTAGGGGCTCTCGCCGCCGGGCGGTACGGCGATTTCGAGCGCGCCTCGCTGAGACTGCCCGGCCGTACCGAGGAACCGCCCGTCGACGAAGACGCGAGTGGCCGGATCGCCCTCGACGCGCAGGCGCGCCGGGCGCGGCCGGAGCGGCACGGGGAGCTCGAGCGGCTGCGTCACCGGCTCGCCGGCTGCGAAGTCGCGCACGAAGGGGAAGCAGCAGGCGTGCTCGATCTGGATACGGTGTGGCACGCCGGGGGAGAGCTGGAAGGCGACGCTCTGCTCGCCGCGCGCCACCTCGACCCCATCGAGGAGCGCCCGCTGGGCGTACGGGCGGACGCGGACCTGGACGATGGCGGGGGCAACCGCCACCGTCCTTCGAGCCTCGGCTCGGCTCTCCCCTTTCGACGGAGACGAAGCCAGTCCCCCAGGGCCCTGGGTCGGGCTCGCGTGAGGAATCGCGGTCGAGGGTCGGTTCGGGGTCGATTTCGAGGTCGAGGTCGAGTTCGCGGTCGCGGTCGCGGGAGCATCCTCCCTCCCGGCGCGCATGGAGGGATGGCTGGGCAGCGGGGCGAGCTCGTAGGGTGCCTCGGCGCGCCGCGCTTGCCAGCCGCGCTGCGCCCCCCAGGCGCCGGCCGCCATGAGGGCGAGGACCGTCAGGGCGGCCGCGCTCCGCCGGCCGCGCCGCTCCCAGCGCGCCCGCCGCGCGATGCGCGCCAGCCGCTGGGAGACCACGGAGTTTTCCGGCTCCAGCGCGAGGACGCGGTCGAGCAGCTTCATGCCGCGCGCGGTCTCGCCGCGCCCGAGCGCCAGGTCGCCGGCCCCGAGCGCGGCCACCACCAGCCGTGGGCGGAGCGCCGCCTGGTATCCGCCGGGATCGCGCAGGAAGGCCTCCAGCTCGACGGGCGCGTCGTCGAGACCCGAGCTGGCGAGCGCGTCGTCGAGCGCGCCGCGCAGGGCCTCGGCGCTGGGGAGGCGCCGCTCGGGGTCGACCTGAAGCGCGCCGTCGATCACCGCTGCCAGCGGATCGCTGACGAGCGGCGACACCTGACGTGGGTCCTCCCTCTCGCCCTCGATGACCCGCCGCAGGGTGGCGGTCGGATTCGCAGCCGCGAACGGCATCTTGCCGGTGGTGAGCCAGTAGAGGATCGTCCCGAGCGAGAAGACGTCGCTCCGGGCGTCGGCCTCGCGACCCTCGATGATCTCCGGCGCCATGTGGTTGGGCGAGCCGACCAGCGCGCCGGTCAGGGTCATCCGCTCGTCCGCGGCGACGATGCGGGCGATGCCGAAGTCGACGAGCTTCACGGCCCGCGGCCCCCCCGCCTCGAGCACGAGCACGTTCTCCGGCTTGAGATCGCGGTGGATGACGCCCGCCGCGTGCGCGTGCACGAGCGCGTCCGCCAGCGCGCGCGAGAGCAGCGCGCCGACCTCGGGCAGGCCGCGCAGCTCCTGCTCCGCGAAGGCACGCAGCGTGCGGCCGTGGACGAACTCGGTGACGAGGTAGCTCTCGACCGCCGCGTCGCCGGCGTAATCGTAGATCTCGACGATGTTCGGGTGACGGAGCCGAGCCACCGCCCGCGCCTCGCGCGAGAACCGCGCTCGCGATTCGGCGCGCGCCGCGAGGTGCGGGTGCAGGAGCTTCACCGCCACCTCGCGGTCGAGGGCGGTGTCGCGGCCGCGGTAGACGACCGCCATGCCGCCGCTACCCACCTCTTCGAGGAGCTCGTATCGATCGACGCGCCGGATCACGCCCGCACCCCTGCGCGACCATGACATTTGCGCCAGGATCTCGCCCCCGGCACTATGACACGCTGGGCAGCCTGGGGCTACCGCCGCGGGTCGGCAGGAGCCCGTTTCCGAGCAGCGCGTGGATGGTCTCCGGCAGCGCCGCCGTGCTGATGGGATGGAGCGGTCGCCAGCCCAGCGCCGCCAGGCGGCGGGTGTCGTAGTAATGGTCGGCAGACATCCAGTGCAGTGACTCTCGGTCGATGCGCGGCGCGAGCGCGTCGCTGGCGCCCCGGCGGCCCGTCAGCTCGCGCCAGGCAGACGCGAGCCGGCGGTTGAGGGGATCGACCAGCCAGCGATCCGGGACGTTGCGCACGAGCCAGAGCAGCGCCGCGGTCAGGCGGGGCGAGTAGGGGAGGATGCGTCCCGGCCGGTAACCCATGGCCTCGAGCGCCGCGGCGAGGTGCTCGGCGAGCGGCAGCGGCGCGTCATCGCCGACGTTGAAGGCGCGACCGACCACGGCCTGGTCGTCCGGGTGCTCCGCCACGTGGACGGCGGCGCGGGCGAGATCCTGCAGGTGGACGAGGTGGGTGACCGGCCCGCGCCGGATGATGGGGATCCTGCGCCTGCCGTAGCTGAAGAGCGCGATGAGCGAGAGGGCACGGATCGCGCCGGAGCGCAGGGTGGGGCCGTAGACGAGAGTGGGCCGGAGCACGGTCAGCGGTGCGCCCTGGCGGAAGCTGAGCCAGGCTGCCTGCTCCGCGCGCCAGCGCGCGCGCCCCGCGGAGGTACGCGGGGCCTTCTGCTCGCCTTCCTCGCACGGGAGGTTGCGTGGCCGGCCGTACACGGAGGTGGTGGAGACGAGGACGTAGCGTCGGGCGCCCGCCTCGCGCGCCGCACGCCCCGCCGCATACGCGGCGGCCGCCTCGGCGTCGGCCCTCGCCTCGGGACGCTGGGCTGCCGGCGTCCGGACCCCCACGTGGAAGACCGCCTCCACGCCGCGAGCGGCGGCGAGCACGTCCGGCAACGTCAAGCCCTCGAAGGCCAGCTGACGCACCTCCCATCCCGCGCGGACGAGCTCGACCTGAAGCGCCTGCTGGCGCGCGCCGGAAGAGCCCGTGATGAGCGCGACGCGAGACATTTCCCGATGGTAACAGTGGACTCGCGCGATCGTCGCCCGCGTTCCCGAAAAAAAAGGGCCGGCGCAGGGCCGGCCCGGTGCGTCATGAGTCCCACCCGAGGCACGGCGGAGGCTTCCCCCCGCCGTACCCGGCGCTAGGCTCGGATCTCGGTCTTCTTCCCGTCGGCGTCCACGCCCGACGCCGGGCCGGCCGCGACCGGAGGCGCGGGGGGCTTGCGACCGACCGGGTTCTCCTCCATCGCGGCCTTGAGGACCTCGTCCATGTGGCTCGCGAAGATGAACTCGAGCTCCTTGCGCGCCTGCTCCGGCACGTCGATGAGGTCCTTCTCGCAGCGGGCCGGCATGATGATGCGCTTGATGCCGGCGCGGTGCGCGGCGAGCACCTTCTCCTTGATCCCGCCGACGGGCAGGACGAGCCCGCGCAGGGTCACCTCCCCGGTCATGGCGACGTCGGAGCGGACGCGGATTCCAGTCAGGAGCGAGACGAGCGCCGTGAGGATGGTGACGCCCGCGCTCGGCCCGTCCTTGGGGATGGAGCCGGCCGGGAAGTGGATGTGGATGTCCGTCTTCTCGAGGAAGTTGGACGGGATGCCCAGCGTGTCGGCCTTCGAGCGAAGGTACGAGAGCGCCGCCTGCGCGGATTCCTTCATGACGTCGCCGAGCTGCCCGGTGAGGGTGAGCGACCCCTTGCCGCTCATCTTGGTGGCCTCGATGAAGAGGATGTCGCCGCCGGCGGCCGTCCACGCGAGCCCGGTCGCGACGCCCGGGATCTCGGTGCGCTCGGCGGTCTCGTTCCAGAACCGCTCCGGCCCCAGCATCTCGGGCAGGTCGGTCTCGATCAAGGTGCGCTTCGCGCCCGCCCCCACCTTGCCGCTCGCCACCTCGACCGCCACGGCGCGGCAGAGGTCGGCCAGGCGCCGCTCGAGGTTGCGGACGCCCGCCTCGCGCGTGTACGCCATGATGGTCTTGATGAGCGCCTTCTCGTCGAGCGTGATGGCCTCGGGCGAGAGGCCGTGCTCCCTGAGCTGCTTCGGGATGAGGTGGTTCTGCGCGATGTGCACCTTCTCCTCGAAGGTGTACCCGGGCAGCTCCAGGACCTCCATGCGGTCCTTGAGCGGGCCGGGGACGGGGTCGAGGAGGTTGGCCGTCCCGACGAACATCACCTTCGAGAGGTCGTACGCGACGTCGAGGTAGTGATCGGAGAAGGCGTGGTTCTGCTCGGGGTCGAGGACCTCGAGCAGCGCCGCCGAGGGATCGCCCCGGAAGTCGGCGCCGAGCTTGTCGATCTCGTCGAGCATCATGACGGGGTTGATGCTCCCCGCCTTCTTCATCGACTGGATGATGCGGCCGGGGAGGGCGCCCACGTAGGTGCGCCGGTGGCCGCGGATCTCGGCCTCGTCGCGCACGCCGCCCAGGCTGAGGCGCACGAACTTGCGGCCGGTGGCCCTGGCGATGGACTGACCGAGCGACGTCTTGCCGACGCCGGGAGGCCCGACGAAGCAGAGGATCGGCCCGCGCATGTCGTTCTTCAGCTTGCGCACGGCCAGGTACTCGAGGATGCGCTTCTTGATCTTCTGCAGGCCGTAGTGGTCGGCGTCGAGGGTCCCGCGCGCGCTCTCGATGTCGAGGTTGTCCTCGGTGCGCTTCGACCAGGGCAGGTCCGCGATCCAGTCGAGGTAGGTGCGCGCGACGGTGTACTCGGAGGAGGCGGTGGGGATGCTCTTCAGGCGATTCAGCTCCTTCGTGGCGACCTTCTCCACCTCGGTCGGCAGCCCCGCCTTCTTGAGCCGCTCGGCCAGCTCATCGAGCTCCTCCTCCTCCTCGCCCAGCTCACCGAGCTCCTCCTTGATGGCCTTGAGCTGCTGGCGCAGGTAGTACTCGCGCTGCGTCTTCGACATCTCGCCCTTCACGGCCGAGTCGATCTTGTTCGACAGCTTCAGGATCTCGCGCTTGCGGTTGAGCAGCTCGAGCACGAGCTTCATGCGTGCCTTGAGGTCGACCGTCTCGAGGACCTGCTGCTTCTCCTCGATGGGCACGTCGACGTTGGCCGCGATGAGATCGGCAAGGTGGCCCGGGTGCGTGATGCTCTCCACGAGCTCGGTGGCCGCCGCGGGCAGCTCCGGCATGAGCTCGATCACCTCACGTGCGAGCTTCTTGAGGTTGATGGCGAGCGCCTCGACCTCGACGTCGTCGACGGCGGTCTTGTCCTCGACCGGGTCGATGCGCGCCTTGAGGTAGGGCGCCTCCTGCACCAGATCGAGCACCCGGAAGCGCGCCAGCCCCTGCACGACGAGCGAGTAGTTGTCCTCGCCCATCTTGAGCAGCTTCACGATGCGGGCCACGGTGCCGACCGTGTAGAGATCGGCCGCGCCCGGGTCCTCTTCCTCGGCGCGCCGCTGCGTGACGACGCCGATCACCTGCTCATCGCGGACGGCGTCCTTGATGAGGGCGATGGTCTTCTGCCGGCCGACCGCGAGCGGGAGCACGCCGCCGGGAAAGAAGACGGAGTTCCTGAGCGGGAGGATGGGCAGGACGGCGGGGATGTCCTCGCGGTTGATGAGGCCGGGCGGCCCCATGGCGGCGGGGGCGACCTGAGCACCGGCGGCCTTCTTTTCCTTCTCGGACATTTTCATTTCTCCTGTCCTGCTGCCGGGGCCGGGCGGAGGCGCGGTGCCCCCAGCGTGGAGCTGGGAGATGAGCGATACCTACCCGTCCGGAACGAGGCAAACAAAAAGCTTCCTGGGCAAGCAGGCGACAGAGCCCTTCGGGGCTCCGCATCGAGCGGACCCTGCCGGGATGCGCACCAGCTGCTCAGGGGGGTGAGGCTTCTTGGTAAGCACGATGGCGCCGCTGGCAAGCGACGCGCGTGAAAGTCTCGTCAACGTCCTGCGAGGCCGCTGCCGTCGGGGATGGAGGGTGCGCGCCCACTCGGCCCACCGCCCGGCCCACCCGGGTCGGTCGGGTAAGGCCCCTCGCTGGGCGCCCAGAGCGCCCCGTGTCGCCGATCGGTGTCGCCGTCACCGGCGACGGTCCTGCCGCTGGGCGGGACCTGCTGCGGCGCGGCGTCCGGGCCATCGGCGGGAGACCAAGCTCTCCTCGTCATCGCGATCAGGTGAACATGGCGTTTGCGGCGCGCAAGCGGGTGAGCGAGGATGCGCCCCGATGCACGTCGGCGCCGCAGCGCTCGCGTTCCCGGCCGGCGCGGCGCTGGTCCTCCTGGCCGTGCGCGGTCCGGTCGTCCTGGAAGGCGAGGCCGCGCTCCCGTTCGCGCTCCTCGCCGTGACCGGCGCCGCGGGCATCATCGCGTGGGCGATGGCGTACCGGCGCGCACGGCGGGGCGGGATCGAGGTGCCAGCGGCGGTCGAGGCGTTCCTGGGCGGCGTCGCCACGCCCCTCGGCGATGCGGCCGTCGCGTTCGACGCCGAGGGTCGGCTGGTATGGGCGAACGACGCCGCGGTGGCGCTCTCCGGGTACGCGGTCGACGCGCTCCTCGGCCGCGGCCGCGATGTGCTGGGCGACGATCTTGCGGTGCTCATGCGCGGGCTCGCGCGCGGCCCGGCCACCGGTCGCGTCGGCATCCGCACGCCCGCCGGGCGCGTCCCGGCGCGCGCCGCCACGGTGCGGATCCCCGGAGCGCTGCCGCTCGACATCGCCGCGCTGCGCGTCGAGCCGCCCGAGCCGCCGCCCCCCGCCGCGCCGGAGCCGCCGCTCGTGGACGACGCCGACATCGTGCCCGAGCCCCCCGCGCTCCGGGTCGGGCCCGCGCCGCCCCAGGCGGTCCCCATCCATGCTGCGCTGGCAGCGCTCGCGTCCGAGCTCTCGGGTCCCGTGTCGCGCGCCAGCGCGGCCGCCTCGCTCTTGCGGCTCACGCTGCCCTCTGTCAACGACGAGCACCTCGGTCGCATCGAGCGGGAGCTCGGCGCGGCCGAGGCGACGCTCTCCGTGCTCCTCGAGCCGCTGCCGCCGCCGTTGCCACGGGCGGTCGACGTCGACCTCATCCTCTCGGAGGCGCTCGGGCAGGCGGTCTTCGCCGCCGGCGTGCACGTCCGGCGCATCGGCGGGGCGGCGGCGGCCCTGGCGGACGCGGGTCAGCTGGGCCAGGCGCTGCATCACCTGCTGCGGCTGGCGTCCGCCGCGATGCCGGCCGGCGGCGAGCTCGGCCTGCGCACCGCCCGGCGCGGGCGGGAGGTGCTGCTCGAGATCTCGGACACGGGTGCCGGCGCGCCGCCCTGCCTCGACCTCGCCCTCGCCGAGCGGTTGGTCGCGGCGCAGGGCGGCCGGCTGGAGCGGCAGGCGGTGTCGGGGCGGGGCGAGGTGAGCCGGGTGACGCTACCCGCCGTCGCCCGCGACGGTCGCTGACCATTTTGACACCTCCCCCGACGGCCGCTAGCATCGACACCCCAGGAGCGCACATCGTCCGACTCGCCCACATCAGCGACCTGCACGTCGGCGACCGCTCGCGCTATCCGCGGCACGGTCTCACCGCGCGCGACTGCGACCGCCACTCGCAGAAGCTCCTGAAGAAGATCCTGCGCGCGCTGGAGGAGGAGCAGGTCGATCACCTCGTCGTGACGGGTGACGTGACCCTCTCCGGCGAGACGTCCGAGTTCGAGCGCGCGGCCGAGCTCCTCCTGCCGTGGTCGAGCGCCGGCAAGCTGACCGTGCTGCCCGGCAACCACGACCTGTGGAGCTACGAGGCCGCGGCCGGCTGGCGGTTCCTCCGCGCGCTCGGGCCCGACGGGCGCGGCATGAAGAAGCCGCTCTCCGTCTACCCACTCGCGGTGGAGCTCTCGCCCGAGGTCACGCTCATCGCGCTCGACAGCGCGCGCTGGAGCGAGGAGCCGCACGCCGCGGCTGGCGCGCTCGGCAGCGAGCAGCTGGCGCAGGCGCGCGAGCTGGTGCGCGAGGCGACGAAGCAGGGGCGGGCCGTGGTGCTCGCCCTTCACCACCACCTCGTCATCCCACCCGAGCGCGTCCCGTCCGACCTGCGGCTACAGCGGATGCCACTCGCCGATGCCTACCAGCTGGTGCGCCTCCTCGCCGAGCTGCCGGTGGCGGCCGTGCTGCACGGGCATCGCCACACGCACTTCCGCGTCGACCTCCCCGGCCCGGGGAAGCCGACGCCGGTCCTGTGCGCCGGGTCCGCCTCGCGGGCCGCCGACGAGCCGGTGCGCCGCCCCCGCGCGCTCGTGTACGACCTCGATCGCGGCGGGCTGCGCAGCATCGAGACCATCGTGGCCCAGGCTTGACGACGGTACGCGATTCGCGATCGCGAATCGCGCCGTCGTTCAGCCTCGTTGGAACGAGGGCTTCGCCATGCTCGCGCGTTTAGCCGCGAAGCGCCCGCGCTGGCGCACGCTCCCTTCCCGCTTGCCTCACCTCGCGGCGGCGGGTATCCCTCGTCGCCATGAAGTCATTCCGCGTGCTCTTCCCGGTGGTGCTGGGCGGCCTGCTGCTCCTGTTCCTCCTCGCGCGTCTCACGGGCGGCGGCGAGGCGGAGGCTTACCGGCTGGAGCGTGAGGCGCTGCGCCGCGAGGTGGTCGAGCGCAGCGCGGTCGCGCGCGGCCTCTCCGGCCCGGCGGGCGTCGAGGAGGCACAGGGCATCGTCCGCTGGTGGTTCGAGGCCAACGCGGCGCTCCGCAACCGGTACCCCCGCCAGGCGGCGCCGGCGCCCGAGCAACGCGCCGACAAGGACCGCAAGGCGAAGGGCGGCGGCGCCGAGGAGGCATTCCGGACCTATGCCGCCGATCGGGCCGAGGCGCTCCGGGCTGGCTACACGCCGGCGCTCTCGGCGGCCGAGCAGGGCCTCCGGCTCGACCTCCTCGCGGTCCGCGCGGGCGAGCACCCCGACACGCACGAGCGCGGGCTGCGCATCGACTTCGCGCTGTGGGGCGCGCCGCGGCGGGTGGAGCGTGAAGGCGACGGCGCGCGGGCCGCGCGGCGGGTGGTGGTGCCGGTCGCGTTCCGGCAGCTCGCCTTCCGCTTCGTCGATGCGGCCGGCAAGACCTACGGCGAGATGACCGGTAGCGGCGAGCCCTACCTGGCGCTCCGCGATCCCGAGCGCTTCCCCGGCGAGCTGCCACCCGGGATCGTCTTCGGGAGCTGGTGGGTGGAGCCTTTTCCGCGCGAGGCGACGCGGGTCGAGATCTCGGTCGGCGTGCAGGTGCAGGGTCAGACCGCGGCCGCCCTGGCGCCCGCCTTCCGCTGGGAGGTGCCGGTGGCCGAGGACTGGCGGCTCCGGCCCGGAGAGACCTTCCGCGCCGAGACGCGCGAGGTCGCGCCCGAAGCAGCGCCGGGAAAGTGATGAGCGCCGGGAAGGGCGATCCTCCGCAGGTCGGGAGCAGCGAAGGGAGCCGCGGGAAGGGCGCCGCGGCCCGCGCGCGCACGCGCGCCCGCGAGGGAGCCCCGGCCCGGCTCCCCGAGCCCGGGTACGACGCGCCCCTGCACGAGCTCGACCGCGACGCGCTCTCGATCTTCCTCTACCTGGCGCTCCTCCCCGACGAGACGGCCGAGCTCGTGAAGCGGCTCGGCCTGTCGCAGCCCGGCTTCCGCCAGGAGGCGCTCGGGGAGGTGCAGCGCTGCGACCTCCTCGCCGACGAGCTCCGCGCCGCCCCGGAGCGCCGCGCCCAGGTGATCGAGGCGCTGCGGAAAGGCCTCGAGCGCCCGGTCCTGGCGGCGGCGCCGCTCTCGCCCGCGCTCGCGCTCGACCTCGTCGATGCCTGCATGGGGGAGGACGCGCTGGCGCTGGCGCTCTGGCGCGTGCTCGCCGATCCAGATCCCGCCGTGCGCGCCGAGGCGCGGCCGTTCCTGGCCCGGCTGGCCGACCACTACTACGGGCCGCCCCCGCAGGACGGCTCGCCGGCCCGCGGCGCGCTGGCCGAGGATCCGACCCAGGCCCTCGCGCGCGAACGCGACGACCTCGCCCGCAAGCTGGAGGAGGCGCGCCGCAAGCTCGAGCAGGCCGAGGCGCGGGTCGAGAGCGCGCGCAAGAAGGGGGAGGAGGCGCGCGAGAAGCTCCAGGCCTGGCTCAAGGACGCGCGCGCCCGGGAAGCGCAGGCCATCGAGGAAGCGGCTCGCGCGCGTGCGGCGGCGGAGGCGAGCCAGCGCGAGCGGGACCGCCTCGAGCAGGAGCTGACCGCGGCCCGAAGAGAGGACCTGGCCGTCGAGGCCCAGCGGCTGCGCGGCGGGCTGAAGGACGCCGAGGCGCGCGCCTCGGCGCTCGACGGGCGCCTCGAGCGCGCCCGGGGGCGCGAACGCGAACTGGAGGCCGAGCTGGAGCGCCTGCGCGCCGCCGCGGCGGGCGACCCCGTGCCCCGGCCCGGACGCGCGGAGCAGCCTGGGGAGCCGCTCCTCGACGCAGAGCCGGACGACGCCGCCGCCGCGTGGCTCATGCCCGTCTACACGCGCGAGTTCTACGACTCCCTCGACGGCTGGGACCGGCGCATTCAGCGCGCCGCCTTCAAGCAGGCCGCGCTCCTCGCGCTGGATCACCGCCACCCGAGCCTGCGTGCCCTGCCGCTCGAGGGACTGCCTGGCTACTATCGAGTCCGGGTGGCGACCGACGTCCGGTTGCTCTACCGCCGCACCGAGCGGCAGAACACGATCGAGATCCTGTCGCTCATCGACCGCGAGGATCTCGACCGTTACATCAAGCAGGCAAAGACGCGTGCCTAGGTGCTCTCGGCCGATTCAGTCGAGGCGCTCCAGCATCTCCAGCTCAGGCTCGGGGCGCGGCTCAGGCTCGAGGTCCTGGATGGTGGGCGCGATGCTCGCGCTGCGGCGCCCGCGGCGACTCCTACGTGCGTTCGGTTCCTGCGCCGAAGACAGGTCCTTCCCCGCCGCGAGCAGCTTCGCCCACGTCTCAGGCGTCGGTCGCGCGCGCGCTCCCTCGAGCGCTTCTCTGTACACCTTCCGCGCCGCTTCGAGACGACTGGTCACCTTTCCCATCCCCACACCCCCCCGGCGTCGAAAAAGACAATCATGACGGCAAGGTAAGGCATCCTGGAGAAGGACCGTAACCCTCCAGCTCAGGCCCTCTTGGGCAGGATCGCCACGAAATGTGGCAGGCGGAGCCGGAAAGGGCCGCAGGACGGGCGAACGAGCGGGCGCCGGTGAAGGGAAGGACTAGCTCACTACATCTTCCGGTACACCCCCACCACGACGCCCAGGATCATCGTGCTCCGGAAGTCCTCGCGGCGGACGTAGATGGGCGCCATGCGGGGGTTGGACGGCTGGAAACGCACCCGGTCGCCCTCGAAGTAGATGCGCTTCACGGTCGCTTCGTCGTCGATGAGGGCGACCACGATCTCCCCCTCGTCGGCCTGCAGCTGCTTCTTCACGAAGATGTAGTCGCCCGACAGGATGCCATCGCCGATCATCGAGTCGCCCTGGACGCGCAAGCCGTACACCTTCTTGCTCGTCCCGAGGAAGAAGCTGTCGACCTGCACCGTGTCCTCGACCTGCTCCTGGGCCAGGATGGGCTGGCCCGCCGCGACCCGGCCGAGGATGGGGATCTCGACCATGCGGCCGCCGCCGCGGATCTCCCGCCGACCGAGCAGCGAGATGACGCGGCCCTCCCGCTCGGGCGCGCCCCCGAGCGCCTCGCGGCCCGCCGCGGTCGGGATGAGCGCGCGCGACTTCACCGGATCGCGCTGGAGGTAACCCTTCTTCTCGAGCGCCTTCAGGTGATCGTTCACGCCATTCGTCGAGGCGATGTCGAGCCCCTCGCCGATCTCGCGGATGGTGGGTGGATATCCGCGAGACTCTATCTCGCGTGCGATGAAGCGGAGCACCTCGAGCTGCCGATCGGTGAGCTGCAGCATGGCCATGTGTCCTCCTGAACGGTAGTATACTGGTCCGGCGTTCAGGGGCAAGAAAGCGCTCGCCCCCGCCAGCCCGCCCTTGCCGCCCCGGCGGGTGGCCGGTAGCTTCGCGGCGTGTCGCAGCCGACCACCATGCAGGCGCTCGGGATGGGCGCGCGGGCCGCCGGAAGGAACGCCTGGCTCGTAGCGCCGGCGCTGCTGGTGGCGTTCCTGCGCTGGGGCCTCACCTGGCCGGCACCGCTGCTCGCCCTCGGCTTCCTGCGGGCGGGGGCCCTGTCGGGCGTCCGGCACGGCGGGCTGGCGGGGGCGCTCGCCGGCGCCATCCACGCGCTCGTCACGCCGCGCTCGCTCGCGCTCCTTGCCGGCCTCTTCCTCGCCGGCGTGCTCGCCTCGGCCGCGCTGCGCGTGGCCTGGCTGGCCGGCGCGCTGCCCACGCTCGGCGGTGAGCTGGCCGGGGACGACGGCCCGCGCGCGCGCTTCGCCGATGGGCTCGCGTTCGGCTTCGCGCCGCTCCTCGGGACCGCGCTGCTCGGCCTCGTTCTGGAGCTGACGGCGCAGCTCTACGGGCTCACCATCGGCCTCGGCATCCTCGGCCTCGCGCTCCACCGCGCCGGACCCGCCCTGACGCTGCTGCGCGCGCTCCTCTCGGCGGTGGTGCTCACGACGGCCGTGGCTGCGCCGCTCCTCGCTTCGCTGACCGCGGACGCCGCGCTGGCCCGGACCGCCATCTCCGGTGACCGGCCGACCCGCGCGTTGCTCGAGGCCGCGCGCCGGGTGGCGCTCCGGCCGGCGGCGTTCCTGCTGGCGGCGCTCTCGCTGGCGCTGGCGGCGACCGTGCTGCTCGGTTCGGCGCAGGCCATGGAGGCGGCCGCGCTGGGCCTGGCGCGCGGAGCGCCGTTCATCGTCGCCGCCGGGCCGCGCCTCATGACGACCGTGCTCGGGGCTGCCCTGGCGGCGCTCTTCGAGCTGTGGAGGCTCGGGACGCTGGCGGCGCTGGCCTGCGCGGACGAGGGCTTCAGCGCGGCGGCGCGGCGCGCTGCAGCAGCCGGCGCAGCTTGATCTTCCGCCGCGGCCCGCCGAGCAGATACAGCGCGAGCCCGATGCCGAACAGCGAACCGGCCACCACCAGCGCCGCGCCGCCCAGGAACGGCAGCAGGGGCCAGGCGGCGAAGTCGCGCGCGAACACGACGAGCCCGCCGATGGTGAGGCCGCAGGCGACCAGGCCCAGGAACGTGCTGAGCCCGAGCATGCGCACGTTGACGGCGATGCGATCGAGCTCCACCGAGCGCACGTTGACGCGGAACTTGCCCGCCTCGAGGTCGACCAGGATCTGCTGCAGCTGCGCCGGCACGTCCTCGGCGAGCGTCTGCAGCTTGAGCAGCGACTTCATGAGCGTGCCGGAGGCGTCGCTCGGGTTGAAGCGCGAGAAGAGGAGCTCGCGGGCGTAGGGGAGGCCGAGCTGGAGGATGTCGAGCCGCGGGTAGAGCCGGCGGATGATGCCCTCGAGCGTGATGGAGGCCTTCGACAGCACCGCCCACTCCTTGGGGACGCGGATCCGGTGCTTCACCGCCAGATCGAGCAGGTCGCGCAGCAAGGTCGAGGTGCGGATCTCGTCGAGCTTGAGGCCGAGATAGCGGTCGAAGATGGCCTGGATGTCGGTGCGGAAGGCGGTGATGGGCGTGTGCTCCTCGGGCACGCCGATGCGGTTCAGCACCCGCGCCACCGTCTCGGGATCGCGCAGCGCGGTCGCCATGATGAGCGTGACGAGCGCCTCCTGCATGGGCCGGGTGAGCCGGCCGACCAGGCCGAAGTCGAGGAGCGCGATGCGGTTCCCCGGCAGCACGAGGATGTTGCCGGGGTGGGGGTCGCCGTGGAAGAGGCCATCCTCGAAGAGCTGCCGGAAGGCGGCCTCGATGATGTTCTTCGCCACCTGCTCGAGGTCGTGGCCCGTCTCGGCGGTGACCTCCGAGACCTTCATGCCCTCCACGTACTCGAGGGTGAGGACGGTCTCGGAGGAGAGGTCAGCCAGCACGCGCGGGATGACCATGAACGGGCGGTCCCTGGCCGCCTCGGCCATGGCGCGGGCGTTCTCGGCCTCGGCGCCGAAGTCGAGCTCCTCGTGGATCGAGCGGTCGAACTCCTCCACGATGCCGGTCGGCGTGTAGACGCCGGTCTCCTCCACCACCGCCTCGACCAGCCGCGCCAGCTGGTAGAGGAGCGACAGGTCGGCCTCGATGCGCTGCCGGATCCTCGGCCGCTGCACCTTCACCACCACCGGCTCGCCCGAGTGGGTGCGCGCGCGGTGCACCTGCGCGATGGAGGCCGACGCGAGCGGCGCCTCGTCCAGCTCGGCGAAGCAGACCTCGACCGGGCGGCCCAGCCCGCGCTCGATTTCGGCGCGTGCCTCGGCGAGCGGGAAGGGCGGCACCGCGTCCTGCAGCTCGGAGAGCTCCTCGACCCAGTGGGAGGGGAGGATGTCCGGGCGGCTGGAGAGGAGCTGCCCGAGCTTGATGAAGGTGGGCCCGAGGTCGAGCAGGAGCTGGCGGAACCGCTGCGCCGTGCGGCGGTCCGGCTCCGGCCCGGCCGGCTCGGCTCCGGCCGCCGCCGCGCGCACCTCGGCCGCCTGCGCGCCGCCGAGCAGCTCGCCGAGCCTCGTCTGATCGAAGTACGCCCCGAAGCCGTGCCGGGCCGCCACCGCCGCGATCTGCGAGAGCCGATTCAGGTCCTGGAAGGCGGTCTTCAGCACGGGGCGGAAAGTAGCACGGGCAGCCGCTGGAGGAGTGGCCCGAGGCAGGCTACCGCGGGCGCGCGAGCGCCTGGCCGCGGCGCTGCCACGCGGCGCTCGAGGACGTCTTCACCCTCGAGGGTCGGGATAGAGGTACACGCGGACCGGCATGCCCTTCACCCGCGCGCGGGTCTCGCCGGTGTAGCGGGCGCCGAGCCGCTCGGCGACGCGAATGGAGGCGTGGTTCCCCGCGACGATGTGGCTGACCACGCCGCGCGCCCCGACCACCTCGTGGGCGTAGCGCAGCGCCCGCGCCGCCATCTCGCTGGCGTAGCCCTTCCCCCACGCGGAGGAGACGAGCGCGTACGCCACCTCCACGTCGTTCCAGGGCTCCCAGCGCATCACACCGGCACGTCCGATGAAGGCGCCAGTGGCGCGCTCCTCCACGGCCCACGGGCCGTATCCGCGGAGATACCAGTGGCCGATGTACGAGCACATCGAGCGAAACGCAGCGGGGCGGTCCTGGACCTCGTTGATGAATTGCATCACCTTCGAGTCGGCGTTCATCGCGGCGTGCGCGTCGAGGTCTTCGCTCCGGAACGCCCGCAGGACGAGGCGCTCTGTCGTGAGCGTGGGAATATCCATGCAGCCGTTGTAGACGCGCCGGCGCTGCCGCGCTGAACCTCGGAAACGGCCGTCAGACCGGGGCCCTATGCTGCCGCGCGACGATGCCCGAAGCTGCCGCTACCCCTCCGCGTCCAGGCGCAGCCGATCCCACAGCCGGTCCCCGCATCTCGGCCGCGCTCACGCCGATGATGCGGCAGTACCTCGAGGCCAAGGCGCGCTACCCGGACGCCATCCTCTTCTTCCGCCTGGGCGACTTCTACGAGATGTTCTTCGAGGACGCCGTCACCGCGTCGGAGGCGCTCCAGATCACGCTCACCGCCCGCGCCAAGGGCGATGACAAGGTCCCGATGTGCGGCGTGCCCCACCACGCCGCCCGGGGCTACATCGCGAAGCTGCTCGAGCGCGGGCACAAGGTCGCCATCTGCGATCAGGTGGAGGAGCCCGGCAAGTCTGCGCTGGTCCGGCGCGAGGTGACGCGCGTCGTGACGCCGGGCATGGTCCTCGATGATCAGGTGCTCGACCCGCGCCAGGCCGCCTACGTCGGCGCGGTGGCGCTGGCGGCGAGCGAGGAGGGCGGCGGCGTGGCCCTCCTCGACGCCTCCACCGGAGAGCTCAGGCTGGGCGAGGTGGCGAGCGACGACGAGCTCGTCGACGAGCTCCGCCGAGCCGGGGTGCGCGAGCTCCTCCTCGCCCGCAGCGCCGCGGCGACCGCCCGTGGCAGCGCGCTCGTCCGAGCGGTGGGGGCGCCGCTCGCCGAGCGCGAGGAGAGCGACTTCGAGCGGGCGGGGGAAAAGCTGTGCCGCCACCTCCGCGTGGCGGGCCTGGACGGCTTCGGCGTGGGCGACCTCGCCCGCGGTCAGGCGGCCGCCGCCGCCGCGCTGGCATACCTCGAGGACACTCAGCGCGTGGCCCCGGTGCACGTCGACCGGCTCTCCCGTCTCCCGAGCGGCGACGCGCTCCTCCTCGACGAGTCCACCCGGGCGAACCTGGAGCTCGAGCGAACCCTCACCGGCGGCAAGCGGAAGGGCTCGCTCCTGGCGCTCCTCGACCGGAGCGTGACCGGGCTCGGCGGGCGGCGGCTCGCCGAATGGCTCCGCTGGCCACTCGTCGACCCGCGCACGATCGGGGCCCGGCTGGATGCGGTCGAGGAGCTCGTCGGCTCGGCGCTCTTGCGCGAGGACCTCGCCGAGGCGCTCCGCCCGGTGGGAGATCTCGAGCGGCTGCTCTCGCGGCTCGCGCTCCGGCAGGGGAACGCCCGGGACCTGCGCGCGCTCGCCGGGACGCTCCTCTCCCTGCCGCGGCTGGCGGGCCTCCTCGGCGCCGCGCGGGCGCAGATACTCCGGGAGGCCGGGGCGGGCGCGAGCGGACTCGACGATCTGGCGGCGCTGCTCGATGCAGCCGTCGCCGAGGAGCCGCCGGCCACGCTCACGGAGGGCGGGCTCATCCGCCGCGGCCACTCTCCCGAGCTGGATCGCATCGTCGCCGTGGTCGACGACGGCAAGGGCTACATCGCGCGGCTCGAGGCCGAGGAGAAGGCCCGCACCGGCATCGGCTCCCTCAAGGTGCGCTACAACAAGGTGTTCGGCTACTACCTCGAGGTCACGAAGCCGAACCTGCACCTCGTCCCCGCGGACTGGGAGCGGCGGCAGACCACCGTCGGCGGCGAGCGCTTCGTCACCCCCGCGCTGAAGGCGTACGAGGAGCAGGTGCTCGGTGCCGAGGAGCGGCGCCATGCCCTCGAGGCGGAGCTCTTCGAGACCCTGCGGGCGCGTGCGGTGGAGGAGGGGAGGCGGCTGCGCACGGCGGCGGCGGCGGTCGCCACGGCGGACGCGCTCCTCGCGCTGGCGCGTGTCGCGGCCGAGCGCGGCTACGTCCGGCCGGTGGTCGACCGCTCCGAGCGGCTCGACATCGTGGAGGGGCGCCATCCGGTGGTCGAGGCGATGCTGCCCTCCGACTCGGGCGGCTTCGTGCCGAACGACCTCGAGGTCGCCTCGGGCGGCGAGCCGGACGATCCCGCCCAGCTCCTCGTGATCACCGGGCCGAACATGGCCGGCAAGAGCACCGTCCTGCGCCAGGCAGCCCTCATCACGCTCCTCGCGCAGATGGGTAGCTTCGTGCCGGCGCGCTCGGCCCGCATCGGCCTCGTCGACCGGATCTTCACCCGGGTCGGCGCGTCCGACGACCTGGCCCGCGGGCGCTCGACCTTCATGGTCGAGATGACCGAGACGGCCGCCATCCTCCACAACGCCACCCGGCGATCGCTGGTGGTGCTGGATGAGATCGGACGCGGCACGTCCACCTTCGACGGCGTGTCCATCGCCTGGGCGGTGGCCGAGCACCTGCACGACGTGATCGGCTGCCGGACGCTCTTCGCGACGCACTACCACGAGCTGCAAGACCTCGCGCGCGAGAGGCCGCGCGTCCGGAACCTGACCGTGGCGGTGCGGGAGGTCGGGGAGCAGGTGGTGTTCCTGCGGCGCCTCGTGTCGGGCGGCGCCTCGCGCAGCTATGGCATCGAGGTCGCCAAGCTGGCGGGCCTGCCGCGGGAGGTGCTCGCCCGCGCCCGCGAGATCCTGAAGAACCTCGAAGCGCTCGAGGTGGACGAGCGGGGTCACGCCACCCTGGCGCGGGGCACGCCCGGCCGCCGCGCGCCTGCCCCCGCGGCGCAGCTCGGGCTCTTCGCGGCGGCGCCCGACCCGGTGCTCGCGGCGCTGCGGGCGGAGCTCTGCCTCCTCGACCTGGACGCGCTCCGGCCGCTCGAGGCGCTGAACCTGCTCGCCGCCTGGAAGCAACGGCTCGGCTAAAAAAGAGGAGGGGCCGGCCGAAGCCAGCCCCTCCGAGTTCGGCCTTTGCCGGAAGGTCAGCCTACTTGGGCGCCTTCTTGTGGCAGTTGTCGCACTTCGCGAGGGCCTTGTTCTCCTGCTTCTTGTGGCAGTCCTGGCACACGGCGTGGCCCTTCTTCATGTCGAGCGCCATCTTGGCGGGCTCGCCGGCGCCGTGGCAAACCTCGCACTTCACGGCCTTGTGCGTCTCGTGCTTGAAGGTGATGTCGCCCTGCTTGGCGGACTTCAGGACGATGGCATCCTTCGGCGGCTCGGCGGCGAGGACCGGAGCGGCGAAGAGGCTGACGGCGAGCGCGACAGAGAGCATACGGATCATGGGGTTACCCCTCGTCAATGGGGCGCGGAGCGGGAGGCGCCGCGCGCGGTCGCGGACAATACGGCCCAGCTCCCGGGACATTCAAAAACAAATCCGCGCTGCGACAGCGTGCCGCATGTGCGGCGATGTGGGGGCGTACCGGTCGAAAAATGGACGGTGATATCGCTGGACCTACAGTGGCGCGACCATGCTCGCACAGGCCGCCGCCCTCGCCTTGATCCTCTTCGTCCCGGCCAGGGCGCAGGCTCGCTCCGCGCACAGGGCCGCACCGGCGCTGGGGCGCGTCGCCACCGCGAAGCCGCCCTCCGCGCTCGACCGTGCGCGGGTGACGCTGCGGGAGGTGAAGCGCGATCCCGGCCGCCGCCGCTACCGACACCATTGGGAGCGGGCCATCGGTGCGCTCGAGGCGGCCGCGCGCGGGCGCGACGCGGGGCCGGCGCTGCTCGAGGCCGCGCGGGCGCGTTACTCCCTCTACCGCTTCTCGCAGGTGGAGGCCGATCGCGAGGCTGCGCTCCGGCTGGCGGAGCGGGCGCGGCGCGCCGGTGCGAAGGAGGCGCTGGTCTTCGCCGCCGCGGTGCGGAAGGAGATGGGCGAGGAGGACGCGCCGACGAAGAAGCGTCGGGTCGCGGCGGTTCGGGTGCAACCGGCCGGTCCGAAGGCGGCGGCGCGCTCGACCGCGAACCCGACCTCGACCGCGAACCCGACCTCGACCGCGAACCCGACAGCGAGCTCGAATCCGACTGCGACCTCGAACACGACCCGCGACCGCGCGCCCCTCACCCCGGCCCTCTCCCCCGCAGGGGGCGAGGGAGGACGGGGCGACGAGGAGCCGTCGACCGATCCCGTGCTCGCCGAGGCGCTGAAGAGCGTACCGGGAGCGTCCGAGGCCGTCGGGCGTGAGGGATCCCCGGCGCGCGTCAGCGAGGTGAAGACCTGGTCGAACGGGGACTACACGCGCATCGCGATCTATCTCTCCCGTGGCGTCGCCTTCGAGCGACAGGAGCTCGCGGCGGAGGGGGCGCTGCCGCGCCGCGTGGCCCTCGACCTCGCGCCGGCGGTCCTCGACCGCGAGCTCGCGCGGCCGGTGGGGGACGCGCTGGTGCACCAGGTCCGCGCCGCCCAGCGGGACCGGGACACGGTCCGGGTGGTGCTCGACCTCACCGGGCGCGACGAGGTCTCCATCCTCCGCCTCGACGACCCGCCGCGGCTCATCGTCGACGTCGGCGCGCGCGAGGCTCGGCGCGAGCCATCGGCGCCGGTCGTCCACGCGCCGGCGCCGCCCGAGGTGGAGCCGGAGGCAGGTCCGCGCCGCCCGGTCCGGCGCATCGTCGTCGACGCCGGGCACGGGGGCCATGACACGGGCGCCATCGGCCCGTCCGGCGTCCGGGAGAAGGACGTCACGCTCGCCATCGCGCGCCGGCTGGCCTCCCGCTTGCGCGGGCGGGGCTTCGAGGTGGTGCTCACCCGCGATCGCGATGCGTTCGTGCCGCTGGAGGAGCGGACCGCCATCGCGAACGGCCGGCGCGGCGACCTGTTCGTGTCGCTCCACGCGAACGCCCACCCACGCCGCGACCGGCACGGCATGGAGACGTTCGTGCTCGACGTGGCGGGCGACCGCTACGCGCGCAGGCTGGCCGCGCGCGAGAACGGAGCGCTCGACGACGACGCCGACGAGGGTCAAGAGGTGCGGCGCATCCTGGCCGACCTCGACGCCCAGGCGAGCGCGTCCCCTTCGCGCCGCCTCGCCCTGGAGGTGCAGCGCGAGGTGTGCGCGGGCGTCCGCGGCCGGGTGGGCGAGGTGCGCGACCTCGGGGTGAAGAGCGCGCTGTTCCACGTCCTCCTCGGCGCGCGCATGCCGGCCGTGCTGGTGGAGACCGCGTTCATCTCCAACCGCGTCGAGGAGCAGCGGCTGCGCAGCTCGCGCTTCCAGGACGAGGTGGCCGACTCGGTGGCCCGGGCGGTCGAGCGCTTCGCCTCGCGAGAGGCGCGGGTCGCCTCGGCTCGCTGAGGTTATGCTTCCGGGCATGGGTCTCCCCGACGCGCTCATCGCCCGCCTCCCGAAGCCCGCGCCCTACGAGTACGAGGAGCGCCTGCCAGAGCTCCCGGCGCTCGGCGGCGACCCGCGCGCCGACCTCGCCGCCGGGCGGAGGTTCCTGGAAGAGCTGCACCGCGGCGGCGCGAGCGGCCACACCGTGGTGCGGCTGCAGAGCGCAGCCATGGATCGGGTGGTGGCGATCCTCTGGGAGCGAGCGCTGGCGGAGGCGGCGCGGAGCCACCCCGTCCGGCCCATCGCGCTCGTCGCGCTCGGCGGGTACGGCCGCCGCGAGCTGGCCCCCTTCAGTGACGTCGACCTGCTCGTCCTGCACGCGACTGGTGAGCCGCCAGCGTTCGTGAAGCTCGCCAGCGAGCGGCTCGTCTACCAGCTGTGGGACCTCAACCTGGAGGTGGGTTACAGCGTCCGCGACCTCGTCGCCTGCGAGGCGCTGGCGGAGCAGGACCACACCGCCCGCACGGCGCTCCTCGATCTGCGGCTCCTCGGCGGCGACGCTGCGCTCTACCGCGAGCTGGAGCGCGAGCAGCTGCATGGCCTGTCGCAGGCGCGGGTGGAGGGCTTCATCACCGACAAGATCGCCGAGGTGCGCGGCCGCCGCGAGCGGTTCGGCGACTCGCTCTACCTGCTCGAGCCGAACGTGAAGGAGTCCGAGGGCGGGCTGCGCGATCTGCAGTCGGGGCTCTGGATCGCGCGCGCGCGCTGGAAGGTGGCGGGAGTGACGGAGCTCCTGTCGCGCGCCATCCTGCCCGAGCGCGAGATCGGCGACCTCCGCCGGGCGCGCGACTTCCTGTGGCGGGTCCGGAACGAGATGCACTATCTGGCTGGCCGGAAGTGGGACCAGCTCACCTTCGACGTGCAGCCCCAGGTCGCCCGGTTCATGGGGTACGTCGAGGGCCCCGACGGCAGCGACGTCGAGCAGTTCATGCGCCACTACTACCTGGCGGCACAGGTGGTCCTGAACGCCTGCGACGCCATCGTGGACCGCGCGCTCGAGCCGCTCAACGCGAGCGGCTGGCGGCGCGTCGCGCCCCCCGCCGCGCTCACCGGCGCGGAGCGCACCGACGCCCCGCCCCGCGCGGAGTGGCATCTCCCGGGCGGCGAGTTCAAGGTGTTCCGCGGCCGCCTCACCATCGCCGAGAAGGACGTGCTGCGTCGCTCACCGGCGGCGCTGGTGCGGCTCTTCGCCACCGCCGACCGCGAGCAGCTCGATCTCTACCCGTACGCGCGGGACCAGGCTACCGCCGCCGCCGCCGAGCTCCCACCCGACGCGGCGGCAGATCCGGAGGTGAGCCAGGAGCTCCTCTCCTGCTTCTCCCGACCGGGCACGCACGGCCGCTTCCTCACCCTCATGCATCAGCTCGGCGTGTTGCCGCGGCTCATCCCCGAGTTCGCTCGCGTCATCGCCCGGCGCCAGATCGACGTCTACCACGTGTACACGGTCGACGTTCACTCGCTGTTCGCGGTGCGGCGGCTCTTCGCGCTCCGCTGCGGCGACGTGCAGGAGGAGACCCTCACCACCCTCATGCAGGGCCTGTCTCGCCCGATGGGCGTCTACCTCGGCACGCTCTTCCACGACATCGGCAAGGGCCTCGGCGGCGACCACTCGGTCAAGGGGGCCGAGATCGCCGCGCAGGCCTGCGTGCGGCTCGGCATCGATCCGGCCGACGCGGCGGACGTGGAGTGGCTCGTCCTGAAGCACCTCCGCCTCTCCGCCATCGCGCAGCGGCGAGACCTCTCGGACGCGCACCTCATCCATGCCTTCGCCGAGGAGTGCGGCACCGTCGACCGGCTCGACAAGCTGTACGTGCTCACCTACGCCGACATGGCGACCGTGGGCCCGCGCACGTGGACCGACTGGAAGGCGCGCCTCCTCCGCGAGCTCTACGTGAAGACGCGCCAGGTCATGGAGGAGGGGGTGGGGAGCCGGCCCGAGCCGGGGACGGCCGAGGCGTCGGCCCGGGCTCACGTCGCGGCAACCTTCGCCGGTCGCGCGCCGGAGCGCCTCGTGCAGCAGTTCCTGACCGCCATGCCGGCCCGCTACTTCTTCAGCGCCGCCGCCGATGCGGCCCCGCGCCACCTGCGCCTCCTCCGGTTTGGCCGGGCGGCGCGGTTCGCGGCCGTCATCCGTCACGAGCGTGACCACGGCTTCTCCGAGATCGCGATCACCGCGCCCGACCGGCCCGGCCTCCTCTCGCTCCTCGCGGGCGTCCTCGCCGCCCATCGCATCGACATCCAGCGTGCCGAGGTCTTCTCCACGCCGGCCGACGAGCGGTCCGTCGGCTGGCTCGCAGGGCGGGCGCTCGACCTCTTTCAGGTGCGCGGCCCCGAGGAGGGCGCGGTGGAGCCTGCCCGCTGGCGCGCAGCGCGACGCGATCTCCAGCGCGTGCTCGCGGGCGAGGAGTCGCTCGATGCGCTCTTCGCGCGCCGGCTGCGCAGCTCGAGCCTGCCCGCGAAGCCGCTGCCGCGCGTCGCGACCAAGGTGCACCTCGACAATGACGCGTCGCGTGAGCACAGCGTCATCGACGTCTTCACCGCCGATCGCGTGGGCTTGCTGCACACGCTCTCGCGGACGGCGTACGAGCTGGGGCTGTCGGTCGACCTGGCGCGCATCACGACCGAGGGCCACCGCGCCGCCGACGCGTTCTACGTGCGCACGGCCGACGGCGGACGGCTCCAGGGGGAGCGCGCCGAACGGGTGCTGGAGACGATCCGTGCCGCGCTGGCACGCCCCGGACCGTAGTCCCGAGGGCCCGGTCCGGGCCGCTCCCGCCTCCGAGCGCGCCCTGGTCAGGTGGCAAAAAAGCATACGGATCGCCGCTCCCTTGTCTGGCAGAGGCCGCGTGCCCAGCGTTAGGCGCAGCATCGGTGGAGAGGGAGGGGAGCAGGCCCTTGGCGAAGCGTGCAGTCCAGGTCCGTTTCGGAGTCGTGACGGCCTGGCCGGATGAAGACTGGCACAGCCAGCGGCTGGTGCAGGCCTGCGCGCGCCTCGGCGAAGCCGCGACGGTGGAGCCGTCGACGCTGGGGGCCTTCGTCGGCCACGGCGCGGTGGAGTTCCACCTCGGCCGCCGCTCCGGGGCGAGCTTCGACGCGCTCCTCATCGCGCGCGGCCTCGGGCGCGCCGGCGATCCCGACGTGCAGTTCGAGATCTACCGCGCGCTGGAGGGCACCGGCGCGATCGTCGCAAACCGCATCGACGCGCTCCTCGCCGCGCAGGACAAGCTCCGCACCTCGTGGCTCCTGCGCCGGGCCGGCGTCCCGACGCCGCGGGCGGCGGTCGCGCAGGCGCCGCGGGACGCGATGGCGGCGCTCGGCGCGATGGGCGAGGCGGTGCTGAAGCCGATCGCCGGCTCGCTCGGCGACGGGCTCGTGCGGGTGCGCGCCAATCGCGCCGGCCGGAAGGCGGCGCTGGAGCAGATCGAGCGCACGGGCGCCGTGTACTTGCAGGAGTACGTGCCGCACCCGGGCCGCGACGCACGACTCTTCGTGGTCGGGAACCGCGTCGAGGGCGCGATGGAGCGCGTCGCGCCCGCGGGTGAATGGCGGACGAACGTCGGGCGCGGCGCCACCGTTCGCGCGCTGCGGTGTGACGGTGCGCTGGCCTCCCTCGCCCTGCGGGCCACGCGGGCGCTCGGGCTCGACTGGTCCGGGGTGGACGTGGTCGCGGGTCCTGCGGGCGCGACCGTGCTGGAGGTCAACGGGAACCCGAGCTGGCAGGGCCTCCTCGCTGCCACCGGCGTGGACATGGCAGAGCCGATCGCCGAGCACGTGTGGGCTCGAGTGCAGCGGCGGGCAGACGTGGAGAGCCTCACACACGAGCACGCAGGAGCGAACCATGGCTGAAGAGAAGAAGGGCGGCAGCAAGGGCGCGATGACGGTGTCGGAAGCCGGTCGCAAGGGCGGCGTGCGCGTGCGAGAGACACGTGGGCGCAAGTTCTACGAGGAGATCGGCAAGAAGGGCGGCGAGACGGTGAAGGCCGAGCGTGGGCGCAAGTTCTACGAGGAGATCGGCAAGAAGGGCGGCGACACCGTCAAGGCCGAGCGCGGCCCGCGCTTCTACGAGGAGATCGGCAAGAAGGGCGGCGAGACCATCAAGGCCGAGCGCGGCACGCCCTTCTACGAGGAGATCGGCCGCAAGGGCGGCCACAAGGTCCGCGAGCTCATCGAGAAGGGCAAGGCCGAGGGGCCGCGGATCGAGGGTGAAGGCACCGGCGAACACCGCTAGCAGTGGGCCGCAGCACGACGACCGGGGAACCGGCGAGGGGGGGCAGGATGGACTACGATGGGAAGGGGACGGGGGCTGGTGTACCGCGGAAGGACGGCGACGGGACGGCGGCACCGCGCAGGGCCATGACCGTGTCCGAGGCGGGGCGCAAGGGCGGCATCACCGTTCGGGACGAGCGCGGCCATGCCTTCTACGAGGAGATCGGCCGCAAGGGCGGGCAGCGCGTCCGGGAGCTGATCGAGCGCGGCAAGGCGCGAGGCTGACGAGCCGGATCTCCGACACCCACCGACCTCCTGGCGAGCACCTCCCGGTCCCCGCGACCCGCCGCCGGGACCCGGGGTGCTGATCACCGTGCTGCGCGCTCGCGCATTGCACGGGCGCGCTCCACGAACCCAGGTACGAGCCGTGCAACCGTTGCCCTCGGGACCAGCGAGGGCTCGGCATGTCGCGAGGCGGCTCACAGGGACGGCGAAGGTGGGCGGCGCCCGGCGCCGCGCTCGTCGTCGCCTGCGCACTCGCCGTGCCCGCCCGCGCCGACGTGGCGGTGCTGACGCAGCGCGAGGTGCCTCAGTACGCGCGGGTGGTCGACGGCCTGCGAGCGGCCGGCGGCCAGCCGCTCGTGATCGACGTGGGTGACGTGTCCGCGCTCGAGGCGTTCCTGGCGCACCCGCCGGCGGTGGTGGTCGCCGTGGGCGGCCGCGCCTTCGAGGTGGCGCGTGCCCGCGCGCTGCGCTCCGCCATCGTGGCGGCGGCCGTGCTGAACCCGGAGCGCGGGACGCGCAAGGACGTCACCGCCGTGCCCTTCGCGGCGCGGCCCTCCGACACGCTGGACGCGCTCTCGGCCTTGGCGCCAGACGCTCGCCGGGTGGTGGCCATCCACGCTCCGGAGGCGAGCGCGCTGGCCGCTGAGCTGAAGGCGCTGGCTCTGCGGCGCGGGCTGGAGCTGGATCTCGAGACGGCTGGCGAGGTGGCGTCCTTCCGCTGGCTGTTCCTCGGCGCACTGCAGCGCCACGACGCGGTGTGGCTGCTCCCCGATCCCCGCCTGGCCGCTCCCGAGCTGGCCCGGTTCATGGCCCAGGCCTGCCTGGAGCGCCACATCGCGTTGGCGGGCTTCCTGGATGGCATGGCGCGGGCGGGCGCGCTCTTCGCGGTGGCCCCGGATCTGGAGACGATCGGGCGGGAGGCGGCGCGCCTCGCCGCCGATCTCGACGCACGCCCCGCGGCGGACCGGAGCGGGGTGCCGTTCCGCTACGCGGCGGGGCGGCTGTACGTCAACGATCGGACACGCTCGGCGCTGCGCCTGGGCGGTGCGCTTCCCGTGAAGGCCGAGGTGATCAAGTGATTCGAGCACGATCGCTGTGGTCGGGCCTGCTCGCCGTGCTCCTCGTCGCGCCGCGCCCGGCGCGCTCCGGCGGTGGCGAGCTGGCGCTGTTCGATCTCGACGAGCAGCTCAAGGCCGAGACGACGGTCGCCTCGAGCGCGCCGCGCTCCATCCGCGAGACGCCGGGCATCGTGTCGGTGGTGACCCGGGAGGAGATCCTGGCCATCGGCGCGCGGAGCCTCTTCGACGTGCTGCAGCTCGTGCCCGGCTTCCAGGTGGGCGCGGACGTCGGCAACACCACCGGGCTCGGCTTCCGGGGCCTGTGGGGCAGCGAGGGGAAGGTGCTCGTCCTGGTCGACGGCATCCCCATGAACGATCTGCTCGGCGGCAACGTGCAGGTCGACGCGATCGCGGTGGAGCAGATCCAGACGGTCGAGGTCGTGCGCGGTCCGGGGTCCGCCGTCTATGGTGGCTTCGCGGAGCTGGCCGTGGTGAACGTCACCACCCGGGCGGCCGCCGCGCTGGCCGGGGGCGCCGCGGCCGCGAGCTATGGCCAGATGGGGAGCACCGCGGGCGCGCGGGCGGCGACGGCCGGCTACGGCTGGCAGGGGAGAGAGGCCAGCGCCTCGGCCCAGATCACGGTCGCGCAGGCGCAGCGCAGCGACGCCCGCTACCTCGACGCGACGGGGGCCTCCTTCTCGATGGCGGGCGCGTCGGCGACCGACCCGCTCATGCTGACGGCGGGCGCAGCCTGGCGCGGCGTCCGGCTGCGCCTGCTCTACGACGACTGGCACAACCAGACGCGCGACGGGTACGGCGACGTGACGCCGCAGACTTACCAGCAGCGGTGGCGCACGCTCGGGCTGGAGCTCCGCGACGAGCTCGCCCTGGCCGAGGGCCTCACCCTGACCCCGCGGGTCTCCTACGTCCGCAGCACGCCCTGGCAGCAGCTGCTCGACGTCCCGTTTGGCTTCTACGACAAGACGGCCGAGCGGTTCACCGGGCGCGTCGCGCTGGCGTGGCGCGCCCTCCCCGGGCTCGACCTCCTCATGGGCGGTGAGGGTTACCTCGAGCACGCCTTCCTCAACCAGCCGGTGCCGGTGGGCGGCAGCGACCTGGGGGGACCCTCCAGCCTGGGGTACTCGAACGTGGCCGCCTTCGGCGAGGCGAGCTGGGAGACGCCGCTCGGGAACGTCCTCGCCGGCGCGCGCTGGGAGCACCACGAGCGGTTCGGGAGTTCGTTCGTCCCGCGCCTGGCGATGACGAAGCTCCTCGCACCGGTCCACCTCAAGCTCCTCTGGTCGCGAGCGTTTCGCGCGCCTACGGTGGACAACCTGGTCTCGAACCCGGACATCCGCCCCGAGCGAACCGAGGTGCTCGAGGCCGAGCTGGGCTGGCAGGTCTCGGAGAACCTCTACGCTGCCGTGAACGCCTTCCGGGCAGCCGTGGACGACGCCATCGTCTACACGAGCGACGAGAGCAGCCCGCTGGCGGGCGACGCGTACCGCAATTTCGCCCGGACCGGCTCGGCCGGCTTCGAGACCGATCTCCGCTGGCAATCGCAGCGCCTCTCCGCCTCGCTCGGTTACGCGCTCTACTCGGCCGCCGGGCTCAACCGAGTGGACCTGTACCGGCTACCCGGGAGAGACGACCTCCTGCTCGGCTTCGCGGCGCACAAGGTGTCCGCTCGGGCCACGGTGCGGCTGCCCCGGCGCGTGGACCTGACGGCCACCGCCAGCTGGCTCTCCGAGCGGTACGGCTCGGTCGCCGTCGACGCCAGCGGCGCACCGACCATCGGGCGGATCGCGCCGCGCCTCGACCTCGGGCTGTTCGCCGCCTGGCGCGACGCGTTCATGCCGGGCCTCGACTTCGGGGTGGGCGTCCACGATCTCCTCGGCCAGGGCACGGTCTACGTGGTGCCCTACCGCGCCAACGGCGAGATCCATCCGCCGCTCCCGGGCCCGTCGCGCGAGGTGGTCTTCCGGCTCGCCTACCAACCCACCTGATGGTGGAATCGTGCCGGAGTCGCTGCGGCGTGCTACAACGCCGAGCGTCATGACGGCCGCCCCCATCGTCGAGATCGACCCGCAGCACCCGCAGCCGCGCCTCGTCGAGCGCGCCGTGCAGGTGCTCTCCTCCGGCGGGCTGGTGGCCTTCCCGACCGACACGTATTACGGCATCGGCTGCGACCTCTTCGACAAGCGCGCCATCGAGCGCATCTACCAGCTGAAGCAGCTGCCGAAGACGCACGAGCTGTCCTTCATCTGCCTCGATCTGGCCGAGGTGGCGCGCTACGCGGTGGTCGACAACGCCGCCTACCGCGTGCTCCGCCGCAAGACGCCCGGTCCGTTCACCTTCATCCTGCCCGCCACGCGGCTCGTGCCCGACCTCGTGCTGCGGCGTCAGAAGACGGTCGGCATCCGCGTGCCGGACAGCCCCATTGCGCTGGCGCTGGTGCGCCAGCTGGCGCACCCGCTCATCAGCACCTCGGCCGCGACGCCCGACGGCGAGGTGCTCATCGACGCGAAGGACATCAAGGAGCGGCTCGGCCACGGCCTCGACCTCGTCTTCGACGGGGGCTACAAGCCGAACGAGCCGTCGTCGGTCATCGACCTCACCGGCCCCGAGCCGGTGGTGGTGCGCCAGGGCAAGGGCGACACGAGCGACCTGCTGCAGTGAGGCGACCGGCGGGGGATGAACCCCCGCCCTACTTTCGTGCGGGTGTAGGGCGGGGGCTTGTCCCCCGCCGCGAAGTGGATAACCGCTCCCCGCGCGCTATCGTCGCTCCGTGCTTTCCCGCCTCGACCCCGCTCTCGATCTCTTCCTCGTTCACGTGCGGGTGGAGAAGGGGCTGTCGCCCAACAGCGTCGACGGCTACGGGCGAGATCTTCGTCGGTACCTCGACGACCTCGCGGAGCAGGGGATCGCGGACTGGCAGGACGTCCGGCGCGCGCACCTGCTCGTCCACCTCGACCACTTGCTGGCGGGCGGGATCGGGGCCCGCAGCCAGGCGCGGGCGCTCTCCGCCATCCGCTCACTGCACCGGCTGCTCGTGGCGGAGCGCGTCTGCCCGCTCGATCCGACCGAGGACGTGGACAGCCCCCGCGCGAGCCGCAAGCTGCCCCAGCTCCTCTCGCGCGAGGAGGTCCTGCGGCTCCTCGCGGCGCCGGTGGGCCGGACCGCCGCCGGCCTCCGCGACCGGGCCATGCTGGAGGTGCTCTACGCGACCGGCCTGCGCGTCACGGAGCTCATCGGGCTCTCCGTGAACGACGTCCACCTCGAGACGCGCATGCTGCTCGCCCGCGGCAAGGGCTCGAGGGAGCGCATCGTGCCCCTCGGCGCCCCGGCCGCTGCGGCAGTGCAGGCGTACCTCGACCTGGCCCGCCCACGGCTGCTCCACGGGCGGGTCTCGAAGGACCTCTTCGTCACGCCGCGCGGCGGCCGCATGACGCGGCAGGGCTTCTGGAAGCTGCTCGGCCGCCACGCCCGCACGGCCGGGATCCGGCGCCGCATCTCGCCCCACAAGCTCCGCCACTCGTTCGCGACGCACCTGCTCGCCGGCGGCGCCGATCTGAGAGCGGTGCAGGCGATGCTCGGACACGCCGACATCTCGACGACGCAGATCTACACGCACGTCGAGACGAGCCATGTGCAGCGGGTGTATGACAGGCACCACCCGCGCGCCTGAGCCGCGCCCGCGCCGCGACCGCCAGCGTTGACCGCCTCCGGTCGCGCTGCTAAATGAACCCTCTTTCCTTTCCGAGGCTTATGCTCGACAGCGGTTCGATCATGCAGTCCGTGGCGAACGTCATCCTGCTCGTCCTGTCGCTGACGGTGCATGAGTTCGCGCACGCCTGGATGGCGTTCCGGCTGGGCGACGACACGGCGGCCCGCGCCGGACGCCTCACCTTGAACCCGATCCCGCACATCGACCTCTTCGGGACCATCCTGCTGCCGCTCATGAACGCGCCCATCGGGTGGGCGAAGCCCGTCCCGACCAACGTGTCGAGGGTCCGGCGCGGGATCAAGGTCTCCACCGCCGAGCTCCTCATCAGCGGGGTGGGGCCCATCTCGAACCTGCTCCTGGCGATCCTGTGCGCCGTGATCCTCGGGTCGCTCGCGCGCTTCGTGCCGTCCGCGCTGGAGAACACCGGCGTGCTCGTGCTCCTCAACGGCCTCATGCGGATCAACGCCGCGCTGTGCGTGTTCAACCTCCTGCCCATCCCGCCGCTCGACGGCGGGCACGTGGCGGCCAGCTTCATGCCCTTCCGCTGGCGGCCCTACTGGGACCGCTTCGCCACGTTCGCGCCCTTCGCGCTGCTCGGGCTCATCCTGCTGGGCGGCCGGCTGCCCTTCCTGACGGTGCCCATCAACTTCGTCTATGGGGCGGTCCGCCAGATCGCCTACGCCATCGCATGAACGCTCCCGTCGTCGTCTCCGGCATGCGCCCCACCGGGCGCCTCCACATCGGCCACCTCCACGGCGCGCTCGCCAACTGGGTGCGGCTGCAGGAGGAGAACACCTGCTACTTCTTCAGCGCCGACTGGCACGCGCTGACGACGAACTACCACCAGACCGACGTCATCAAGCAGGCCGAGCGGGAGATGTTCGTCGACTTCCTCGCCGCCGGCGTCGACCCCGAGCGGTCGACCCTGTTCGTGCAGAGCGCGGTGAAGGAGCACGCGGAGCTCTTCCTCCTGCTCGGCATGATCACGCCGCTCGGCTGGCTCGAGCGCTCCCCCACCTACAAGGAGATGCGGGAGAACATCACCGACCGAGAGCTCGCCCTGTACGGCTTCCTCGGCTACCCGGTCCTCATGACGGCGGACATCATCCTGTACAAGGCGACGCGCGTGCCGGTGGGGGCCGACCAGGTCACGCACCTCGAGCTCGCCCGCGAGATCACCCGGCGCTTCAACGCCACCTACGGACCGGTCTTCCCCGAGCCGGCGCCGCTGCTCACCGCCGCCCCCAAGATCCTGGGCACCGACGGCCGCAAGATGTCGAAGAGCTACGGCAACGCCATCGACCTCGGCGAGTCGGCCGAGGCGACCGCCAAGAAGATCATGCCCATGGCGACCGATCCAGCCCGCAAGCGGCGGACCGATCCGGGCGAGCCGGACGTCTGCGGCATCGGTTTCCTGCACAAGGTCTACTCGACGCCCGAGACGATGGCCTGGGTCTACCAGGGCTGCCGCTCGGCGGGGATCGGCTGCGTCGACTGCAAGAAGAAGCTGCTCGAGACGCTCGGCCCCGACCAGGAGCGCCTCCGCGCGCGGCGCGAGGCGATCCTGGCCCGTCCCCAGGACCTCGAGGAGCTGGTGCAGCTCGGGATCGGAAAGGCGCGCAGCGCGGCGGCGGCCACCATGGAGCAGGTCCGCGCCGCGATGAAGCTGTAGCGGACGCACGCGGGAGCACATGGCGAAGGCCCCGGCACAGCAGGCTGCCGCCCCGGGCGGCCCCGCGGCTGGCGAGGACGCGCGCGAGGTGGCGCCCGCCCGCGCCACGGCTGAGGCCTTCCGCGTCACGCTGCCGGCGGCCAAGCCCGGCGAGCCGCCTTTCGAGGGCCCGCTCGACCTGCTCCTGCACCTCGTCAAGGAGCACCAGGTCGACCTGTTCGACATCCCCATCGCCCGCATCACGGAGAGCTATCTCGCGACCCTCGCGGCGCTGCGCGAGCTCGACATCGACATCGCGGGCGAGTTCCTGCACATGGCGGCGCAGCTGTTGCTCATGAAGTCGAAGCTGCTCTTGCCGCGCACCGAGGTGGCGGAGGACCCGGCGGTGGACGAGGCGGCGGGGGGCGATCCACGCGCCGAGCTGGTGCGACGGCTGCTCGAGTACCAGAAGTACAAGGCGGCCGCGGAGGACCTGGCCCGGCACGATCTGCTCGAGCGCGACGTCTTCGCCCGGCGGGTGCGCGCCCCGGCGACCCAGGTGCCGGACGGCCCCGAAGGCCTGGCCGACGTCTCGGTGTTCAAGCTCATCGAGGCGCTCGACCGGGCCCTCCAGCACGCCCGGCCCGAGTTCGGCCACGAGGTCGTGACGGATCGCCTCTCCATCACCGACGCCATCTCCCGCGTGGCGGAGCTCCTGCGCGTGCGGCGCCGCATCTCGTTCGAGGAGCTGCTCGGGGCGGGGGAGGGCGCGCGGGCCACCCGCGGCACCATCCTCGCCACTTTCCTGGCGCTGCTCGAGATGGCGAAGCTGAAGCTCGTCCGCATCTACCAGGCGCCGGCCGACGAGGCCGGGCCCGGATCGGAGATCGTGGTCGAGGCGAAGGACACGCTGGGCGAGGGCCCGGTGGCGGCCACGGAGGATTACCGGTGAGTGAAGACGTGAAGGACCGTACCTCCCACGCCGCAGGAGCGGGCGCGGACCCCACCTCCCTCTCCCCCGCCGGGGGAAAGGGAGGCTTGCCTCCCGCAACGGGTGAGGGCCGGGGTGAGGGGGCTGCGCCGGATGTCCTGGCCGCGGAGCTCGCAGCGCTCCAGTCCGCCGAGGAAGCCAAGGGAGACCCCGCCCTGGACGAGGTCGAGGCGGCCAGCATCGAGGTGCAGGAGGGCGAGAAGGAGGAGCCCTTCGACAAGCTGACCCAGAAGGCGAAGAAGCTGCCGGCCGAGCGCGTGCGCGCCATCGTCGAGGCGCTGCTCTTCCTGGCCGAGAAGCCGCTCACGCCGGAGGAGGTGCGCGCCGCCACCGGCATCGAGGTGGCGGTGGTGCTGAAGGCGCTCGACAAGCTCTCCGGTCACTACCGGGAGGGCGTCTGCGGCATCGTCCTGCACGAGGTCGCCGGCGGCTGGCAGCTCCGCAGCGCGCCAGACGTCTCGGAGCACACGCGCCGCTACCTGAAGGTGAAGCCGCAGCGCCTCACCCGCGCCGCGCTGGAGACGCTCGCCATCATCGCGTACCGCCAGCCGGTGACGCGCCCCGAGATCGAGGAGATCCGCGGCGTCGACTGCGGCGCGGTCGTGAAGGCGCTCCTCGAGCGCAAGCTCATCAAGATCCTGGGCAAGAAGGAGGAGCCCGGCCGGCCCATGCTCTACGGGACCAGCCGCGAGTTCCTCGAGTTCTTCGCGCTGAAGGACCTCGCCTCGCTGCCCACCCTGCGGGAGTTTCACGAGCTGTCCGAGGAGCACCGCGACATCGTGGAGAAGGAGGCGCCGCCGGAGGAGGGGCCGAAGCTGGAGGGCCTGGTGGCGGAGCTGGCCGATCCCAACCTGCGCGCGGCGCTGGAGGCGAAGCAGGCCGAGAGCGACGCCGCGCTCGCCGAGCTGGAGGCGGCCATCGAGAGCGCCGATCAGAGATCCCGGGCGGCCGAAGACGCCCTCGAGCCCAAGCTGCCGTCCGACGCGTCCGCTCCTCCCCAAGAGCCCTCTCCGCCCGCGGGGGAGAGGGAGAGAGAACCATGACCGAACGCCTGCAGAAGTTCCTCGCCTCGGCCGGCGTCGCCTCCCGGCGCAAGGCCGAGGAGCTCATCACGAGCGGCCGGGTGACCGTCAACTCGAAGCGCGTCACGGAGCTCGGGACGAAGGTCGACGAGCGGGACCTCGTCGCCGTCGACGGGCAGCTCGTCTCGGCGCGCGACGAGCAGCGCTACTTCCTCCTCTACAAGCCCTCGGGCTGCGTGACCACGCTCTCCGACCCGCAGGGGCGGCCCACCGCGGCCTCGTACCTGGGGAACGTGAAGGAGCGGGTCTTCCCGGTGGGCCGGCTCGACTACGACGCGGAGGGCGCGGTCCTGTTCACGACCGACGGCGAGCTGGCGAACCGGCTCGCCCACCCACGCTACGGGCACCAGCGCGTCTATCTGGTCAAGGTGAAGGGCGATCCGGACCCTGAGCAGCTCGCCCGGATGGTGGCGGGGCTGCGGCTCGAGGACGGCCCGGCCAAGGCGCTCGCCGTCGACGTGCACGAGAAGGCGGAGAAGAACACCTGGCTGCGCATGGTGGTGGGGGAGGGGCGCTATCACCTGGTGAAGCGGCTCTGCGAGGCCGTCGGACTTCAAGTCCTGCGGCTCTTCCGGCCGGAGTTCGGCGGCATCTCGGTCGAGGGGCTCCTGCCCGGCAGGTTCCGGCCGCTCGAGCCGGAGGAGGTCGCCGCCATGCAGCGGATGATCGGGCTGGCCGGCGAAGGGAGCAGCGATCGCGATCGCCCGGTCGAGGTGGTGCGGCGGCCGCTGCCGAAGGCTGCGCGACGGCACGGGCACGGGCCTCCAGCGCCCCCCTCGCCCCGGCCTTCTACCCCCTCGCCCCGGCCTTCTACCTCCTCGCCCCGGCCTTCTACCCCCTCACCCCGACCCTCACCCCTTGCGGGAGGCAAGCCTCCCTTTCCCCCGTCGGGGAAGAGGGAGGTTGGTGAGCGCTCGCGGCCCTCGGACAAGAAGCCGCGCTTCAGCGCCCGTCGGTCCCGGTGACGGGCGGGGGCGGCGGGATCGGCGGCGTCGCGGTCGTGCCGTAGACCGGCGGCGGCGCCGTCGGCGGTCGCCCGAAGCGGGTGCGCAGCACCACCCCGAACATGAAGAGCCACGCCGCCAGCCAGGCGAGCACGCCCAGGACCGGGAGCTGACCCAGGGCCACCAGGACGGCGGTCCCGATGGCGAGCTGCAGGATGGGCGCGCCGCGCTCGAGGTGCATGGGGACGAGCCGCCCGAGGTGCAGGGCGAGGGCGGTGTAGCCCATGATCGCCGCCGCGAGCGCGCCCAGCACCACCACCGCCACCAGCGGGATCCCGACCACCGTCGCGACGAGCAGGATCGCGAGGATGGGGAGCGCGAGGGTGCCGACGATGCCGGTCAGCACCGCCTTCAAGGGCGCGTGCACCAGCGCGCCGGAGAGCGTCTCGACCCGGCGCGGGAAGAGGACGAGGAGCAGCAGGCCGAGCGCGAAGAACACGATGAACTGGAGCAGCGCGCCGGCGGCGCCGAGGAGCGGCGTCCGGGGACCGAGCCGCGGCCGCGCGCCGAGGAACGACAGCATGCCCGCCAGGCCGGGGACGTCGACGCTCGTCTGGTCGCCCTCCACCACGCCGGAGGGATCGATGACGATCTTGCCGCCCACCGAGACCGCCTCCGCGCCGACGCGTGCGCCGGGCGAGACGTGGATGTCGCCGCCGACCGCCACCACCTCGTTCGCGACCGCGGCGCCGGGGCCGAGGTCCACCGAGCCGAGCACCGCCACCACCTGATCGGCGGTGGCGCCCTCCTCCAGGCGGACGTTCCCGCCGATGGCGACCACCTGATCGGCGTGCTCGCCGGGGCCGAGGACCTTGTCACCTCGCGTGACGTGGGCGGCACCGTGCCCGTCGGCGTTCCGGCGCGAGAGGCCGCGCGTGGGACGCTTGGCGTCGCGCTCGGCGCGGGCCGCCTCGCGCTCGGCCCGCTCCACCTCCGCGCCGACGTCGGGGACCTGCACGTCGAAGGAGAAGCCGCGCTTGCCGCCCTTGATGACGAGGCTCGGCGCCCCCGCGCCGCGGGCGACGGTGAGGATCGCGCCGTCCCGGCGGGCGGTCAGTCCTGCCTGCGCGAGCAGCGCCCGGAGGACGTCCTCGACCGGCGCCTCGCGGAAGTGCCCGCTGACGGCGCCGCGCAGGCCAGACGGCAGCACGAGGGAGAGCCCGGCCGCGTCCGCGACCTCGGTCAGCGCGCGCGCCACCGGCGCGTCGGCGAAGTCGCCGCTGAAGCGCTTCCCCGTTGGCCGCTCGAAGCCCGCCAGCACCGGCCGCTCCGGGGCCGCCGCCCGCCCCGGCGAGACGGTGACGGTGTTCCCGCGTCGGGTAGCGACGAGCGGCGTCCCCTCCAGCACCGCGTCGAGCGCCTCCTCCACCGGGACCTGGCGCAGCGCCACGCGCAGCTCACGATCGCCGGAGGTGCCGGTGCTCGCCACCAGGTTCCAGCCGCCGGCGGCGGCGATCTGCTGCAGGGCGTCGTCGAGCGTGAGGCCCTGGTCGGCGAGGGTGACCAGCTTGCCGGAGGGGCGGGTCGGCCACTCGCCGAGGCGGTGCGCCTCCACGGCAGCGGCGCCCGGCGCGGGAGCTGCGGGAGGCGCGGGCGGGGCCGCGAGGGCCAGGGCGAGCAGGGTCGGGAAGAGCATGGTGTCCTCGGGCGCCGCCGGTCAGGCGGTCGCCTGGGCGCCGCGCGGGATGAGCCGCGAGAGCGCGAAGAGAAGGGGCAGCCCCAGGGCGGCGCAGCCGAGCACGATCTGGAGGCGCAGCGCGTGGAGGAGCGGAGAGGCGACCTCGCGCACGACGGTGGTGGTCGTGATCGCGGCCCCGAGCGCGTCGACCAGGCGCGCCGCGAGCGGGGTCCAGGCGCCGGCCCCGGAGAGCGCAAAGAGCAGCACCGCCAGGCCCGCCGCGGCCCCGAGGATGCCGAGGGCGAGGCGGCGCTCCCAGGCGCGCTGCGCCTCGGCGACGTCGATGCGCTGCAGGACGGCGGCCGTGAAGTCGGGCGGGGGCGCCGGCGCGTCCAGATCGTCGAGCGCGGCGGCGAGCGCGCGGTAGGAGTCGACGAGGAGCTGGCAGTCGGCGCAGGCGGCGGCATGAGCACGGCAGGCCTCGCGCTCCGCTCCGCCGAGGAGGCCGTCCACGAAGGCCTGCGCCTGCTCGTCCCCGAGGTGCCCGCTCATGGCTGCTCCTCCTGCTCCCGCATGCGCTCGCGCAGCCGGGCGCGGGCGCGGTGCAGCCAGGTCATGACGGTGCCGATGGGCACCTCCAGCGTGGCCGCGATGTCCTTGTAGCTCATGTGCTCGACGTGGAAGAGATGCACCACCTCGCGGTAGTGGACGGGGAGGGCCGCCACCGCCCCCGCCACCGCGCTCGCCTGCTGCGCGCCGGCCAGCTGGTCGTCCGCGGCGACCGCCGCCGGATCGGGCAGGTCGAGCGCTCCCGTGCCGTCGCGGTCCGTCCCGGCGTCGAGCTCCAGCCGTCGCGCCGCCGGCAGCCGCCGCCGGAGGACGTCGATGCAGTGATTCCGCGCGATGCGGAGGAGCCAGGGGGCGAACGGGTTCACCGGGTCGTAGGTGCCGATCGCCCCCCAGGCGCGCACGAACGTCTCCTGCGCCGCGTCGCGCGCCTCCTCTCGGTCGGCGAGGAGGCGGACGCAAAGCCCATAGACGGTGCGCTGGTGAAGATCGACGAGGCGCGCGAACCGCGGCGACCGCGACCAGCCGCAGCTCGACCGGAACCGCGTCCGCCACCGTGCCCCACGCCTCCCTGGGGATGGCCGCACCGCACGGGCCGAGCGCCATCACTCCGTCCATGTCAGCCCTACGGGCGCTGCCGGTCTTTATTTCGGCGCCGGGTCCGGGTCATCCCAACCAGCCGAGCGATCGCTCCATTACCAAAATAGCCAGGGAGATCAGCATGGTGGCCGTGGTGACCACCGCTCCGTAGCCGGAGAAGCGCCAGAACCCGATACGCCCGCGCTCCCCGGCGAGCTCGAGCACGATGAGGTTCGCCACCGAACCGACCACCGTCAGGTTCCCGGCGAGGGTGGCGGCGAGCGCGGTCGCCAGCCACAAGAAGGTCGGCTCGGCGAGCCGCGGGATCCACTCTCCGGCGAGGAGCACGAAGGGGACGTTCGACACCAGCTGCGACGCGAGCACCGTGAAGATCGAGAAGGCACCGGCCTGCCGGACGGCGCCGTGGCCCAGGAATGGGGCGAGGCCCTCGTGCATCCGCTCGGCCGCGCCCGAGCGGGCCACCCCAGCCACGACCACGAACAGGCCGCCGAAGAACAGGAGGAGCGGCCAGTCGACCCGCATGAGCGCTTCGCGCGGCGCCCGCCCGCCGACCGCCATCGCCAGCGCCGCGCCGGCGAGCGCGGTCCACGCCAGCGGAAGGCCGCACAGGAACCCGACGAGGACCAGCAGCGTGGCGAGGAGCGCATTCCAGAGCAGGGCGCGATCGACCCCCGGCCGCGGGAGGTGCCCGGCCACCGTGAGGGGGCGGTGTGGCAGCACCTTTCGGAACATGAGGTGGAGCAAGCCGGCCACGGCGAGGAGCGACGAGGCGGCCGGGAGCGCCAGCGCGGCGGCGAAGCGAAGGTAGGAGATACCGGAGAGCGTCCCGACGATCATGTTCTGCGGGTTACCCGTCAGCGTCGCAGCGGAGCCGGCGTTCGACCCGAAGGCCACCGCCAGCAGGAACGGGATGGGGGGCAGGTCGGCGTCGTCGACGATGCGCAGCACGAGCGGCGTCATCATGAGACACACCGTGTCGTTGACGAGGAAGGCGGACAGCGCGCCGGACGAGAGCGCGAGCCCCCACAGCAGCGCGCGCGGCGTCGAGACCGACGTGACCACCTTCCAGCTGGCCCAGCGGAAGAAGCCGGCCTCGGTGAGATACGCGGCGAGCACCATCATCCCGAGCAGCAGGCCGAGCGTGTCGCCGTTCACCGCCGCGCCCGCCTGGGCCGGGGAGAGCACCCCCGCCGCCACCATCAGGACGGCTCCCAGGAGCGCGGTGGCCGGCCGGTCGAGCGACAGGTACGGGACCCTCCCGGCGGCGATGGCGAGGTAGGTCAGGGCGAAGACTGCGAGGGCGACGGTCATGTCGTTCTGGCGGCGCGCCCCAAAGGGCTCTCTCGTGAACGTTGAGTGGGCGGGCGCGATATAGCACGCTCGACCCGATGTCCGACCCCGGGATCGTCCTCGACGGCAGCGCAGGCGAAGGCGGTGGACAGATCCTGCGCAGCGCGCTCTCGCTGTCGGCCGTCACCGGCCGGGCCTTCACCATCCACCGCATCCGGGCGAACCGCATCAAGCCTGGCCTGCGCCCCCAGCATTGCGCGGCCGCGCAGGCGGTGGCGCGGCTGTGCGCAGCCGAGGTGGAGGGCGCCGAGGTGGGCTCGGATCGGATCACCTTCCGCCCCACGGCCGCGGTGGTCTCCGGCGAGCACGTCTTCGACATCGGGACCGCCGGCTCGACGCCGCTCCTCCTGCAGGCCCTGTGCTGGCCGCTCGCGCTGGCGGGGGGTACGTCGCGACTCACCCTCCGGGGCGGGACGCACCAGCAGTACAGCCCCACCTTTCACGATCTGGCGCTGGTGTGGGCGCCGGCGGTGGCGCGGCTCGGCTTCAACTTTCGCCTCGAGCTGCAGGCGGCCGGCTTCTACCCGGAGGGCGGAGGTGAGATGACGGCCGTGGTGGAGCCGGCGCACCCCATGCCGCCCCTCGACCTGCGCCACCGCGGCACCCTCAACGAGGTGGAGGTGGTGGCGATGGTGGCCGGGTTGCCGTTCTCGGTGGCGGCGGAGCTCGCCGAGCGTGCGCTGCTCAAGCTGCGCGGCATCGGCGTCGCAGCCGACGCGACGCGCGTGCCGGTACCGGCCCGGCGCTCGTCGGGGAGTCACCTCCTGCTCGTGGCGCACTTCGAGCGTGGACGAGCCGCCTTCGGCGCGCTCGGGGCTGGTGGCCAGACGCCGGATCGCTCGGCTGACGAGGCGGTGGCTGCCTGCGCCGCCTTCCTGAAGGGCGGCGCGGCGGTGGATCTCCACCTCGGGGACCAGCTGCTCCTGCCGGCCGCGCTGGTCGCGGCCGGGCTCGTGCCGCCGCCGCCGGGCATCGTCCCCTCGACGCGTTACACGGTGGCGGCGGTCACGAAGCACCTCCTCACCAACATCGAGGTGGTGAAGCGTTTCCTCGACGTCGAGATCGCGCTGCTGGGCAAGGACGGCGAGGAGGGCGAGGTGCGGGTGCAGCCGCCCGGGGGAACCGGCGAGGTCGTCGCGCTGCGCGGCTGAGGAAGCAGTCGAGCTGTGGCCATGGGAGCGCGCACCTGTTATGAGCCCGCCACATGGCCCTCGACCCGAAGACCGCTCTCGACGCGCTGAAGCAGGTGCAGGATCCGGAGCTTCGCCGCGACATCGTGAGCCTGGGCATGGTGAAGGACCTCCGCGTCGAGGGGAGCGTGGTCTCGCTCAAGGTGGAGCTGACCACCCCTGCCTGCCCGCTCAAGGAGACCATCCAGCGGGACGTCGAGGCCGCGCTGCGGCAGGTCGGCGCGACGAAGGTCGAGCTGACCTGGGGCGCCCAGGTGCGCTCGGCGCCGGGGGTCGCCCAGTCGGCGCTCACGCCGGGCGTGAAGAACATCGTCCTGGTGGGCGCCGGGAAGGGCGGGGTGGGCAAGAGCACCGTCGCGCTCAACCTGGCGGTCGCCTTGTCGGCCGAGGGGGCGAAGGTCGGCCTCCTCGACGCCGACCTCTACGGCCCTTCGCTGCCGCTCATGAGCGGCACCACCGCCCGCCCGAACTCGAAGGACGGGAAGAAGCTCGAACCGCTCCAGGCCTTCGGCTTGAAGCTCATGTCGATCGGCTTCCTCATCGATCCGGACCAGGCGCTGGTGTGGCGCGGACCGATGGTGACGGGGGCGCTCCTGCAGCTCCTGCGAGACGTGAACTGGGGGGAGCTCGACTACCTCGTCATGGACCTCCCGCCTGGCACCGGCGACATCCCGCTCACCCTGGCGCAGAACGTCCGCGCGGCCGGGGTGGTGCTCGTCTCGACGCCGCAGGACGTGGCGCTGGCCGACGTCATCCGGGCCAAGCTCATGTTCGACAAGGTCAACATCCCGGTGCTCGGCATCATCGAGAACATGTCCATCTTCGTCTGCCCGCACTGCCGGCAGGAGACGGCCATCTTCGATCACGGCGGCGCCAAGGCCGCGGCGGCGAAGATGGGCATCCGCTTCCTGGGCGAGATCCCGCTCGACCTGGCGGTGCGCGAGGGCGGTGATCGGGGCCTGCCCATCGTGGCGGGCCAGCCCGACGGGCCGCAGGCGAAGGCCTTCTTCCAGGCGGCGGAGCAGGTGGCGGCCGCCATCTCGGTGCAGAACCTGAAGGCCCCCAGGTTGCCCGTCATCGGCGCGCAGCCGCGGGCGTAGGATCGGCCCATGCCCCGCTCCGACGACGAGATCGAGGAAGGGCCCGCGACGCCCGGCGGGGTCGGGGAGGACGCCGACGGCGGGGCGCGGCGCGCGTTCACCGACACCGTCCGCAAGGCGGTGCTGACCGGCCTGGGCGCGGTGTTCCTGACCGAGGAGGGCGCCCGCAAGGTCGCCCGCGAATGGAAGCTGCCGAAGGAGATCGTCGGCTACATCGCGGGGCAGGCCGGCGGCGCCAAGGACGAGATCGTCCGGGTGGTGTCCGAGGAGGTGCGGAAGTTCTTCGAGTCGGAGGCGCTCCGCCGCGAGTTCCTGCGCGTCATCTCCTCCATGTCGATCGAGGTCCACGCGGAGGTGCGCCTCAAGCCCGCCCGCGCCGGCAAGGTCGAGGCCGAGCTGAAGGTGGCGAGCGTCAAGCCGCGCGTGCGCCGCGGCCGGGCCGACGATCAGGGCGAGGAGGTCGCACCGGCGATGCCGCCCGAGCAGGCGGGGCGCGGCGACGAATGAAGCTGGCGGCGCGGCTCCTGCTCCTGGCGGGGGGACTCGGGATCGCGCTGCTCTTCTTCCGCGCCGGCCCGCGCGAGGTGACGCTCGTCTATGGCGTGCCGGACGATCGGGTGCGGGCGGTGGAGGTGGTCATCGCGCATGGCGGCGAGGTGCTGCGCCGGGCCGAGCTGCGCGTGGCCGGGGACCGCACGCCGAGCCACCGCGTCCGGCTGCCTGACGGCGACTACCTGCTGCGCATCGAGCTCCTCGGCGAGGGCCCGCCTCGCCACCTGGAGAAGAGCATCACCGTCGCCGAGAGCGGCACCCTCGTCATCCCGCTCGGGCCGTAGCGACAGCGCTTCGTTGACGCGCCAAGGGATCACCCCTACACCTCGGGCGACAGGGGGCTCGCATGATGATCGAGCGGATGGCCGTCGTCGGCGCCGGGCAGATGGGGTCCGGCATCGCGCAGGTGGCGGCGCAGGCGGGCATCGAGGTGCTGCTGGCCGACGCTGCGCCCGAGCTGGCGAGGAAGGGCGCCGAGCGCATCGCGGCCTCCCTCGCGAAGCTGGTGGAGAAGGGCAAGCTGAGCGCCGGCGATCGCACGGCCCTCCTGGCGCGCATCCGGCCGGTCGAGTCGCTCGAGGAGTGCGCGCGGGCACAGCTGCTCGTCGAGGCCGTCCTCGAGGACGAGGAGGTGAAGAAGGAGCTCTTCAGGAAGGCGGACGCGCTGCTGGCGCCTGACGCCATCCTGGCCTCGAACACCTCGAGCATCTCCATCACCAAGCTCGCCGCGGCCACCCGGCGTCCCGACCGCTTCGTCGGCATGCACTTCATGAACCCGCCGCCGGTGATGCAGCTCATCGAGATCATCCGCGGCTTGCAGACGAGCGACGCCACCTACCAGACGGTCATGGAGCTCGCGCGGCGCTTCGGCAAGACCACCGTCACCTCGAAGGACCGCCCCGGCTTCGTGGTGAACCGCATCCTCATCCCGCTCCTCAACGAGGCCTGCTTCGCGCTCGACGAAGGGCTCGCCAGCGCCGAGGACATCGACACCGGGGTGAAGCTCGGCCTGAACCACCCCATGGGCCCGCTGACCCTGGCCGACTTCGTCGGACTCGACACCTGCCTCTTCATCGCCGAGGTGCTGCACCGGGAGCTCGGCGACGACAAGTACCGGCCGGCGCCCATCCTCCGCCAGTACGTCGCGGCTGGCTGGCTGGGCCGGAAGACCGGCCGTGGCTTCTACTCCTACACGTGACGCGGGCCCGAGGAGGCCCTTCGCCATGGAGCTCGAGAACATTCGCTGGCGCGTGGAGGACGGCGTCGGCGTCGCGACGCTCGACCGGCCGAAGGCGCTGAACGCGCTCGACCGCAAGACCATCGCCGAGCTACGCCAGCTCCTGGATGCGGTGGCGGCGGATCCGGCCGTGAAGGCGCTCGTGCTCACCGGCGGCGGCGACAAGGCCTTCGTGGCCGGCGCGGACATCGCCGAGATGTCGGGCTTGCCGCCGCTCGCGGCGCGCGGCTTCGCCGAGGCGGGCCAGCGCGCGCTGGCGCGGCTCGAGGCGCTCGCCATCCCCACCGTCGCGGCGGTGAACGGGTTCGCGCTCGGCGGCGGGTGCGAGCTCGCCATGGCCTGCGACCTCGTCTACGCGAGCGAGAAGGCGCGCTTCGGCCAGCCGGAGGTGAACCTCGGCCTCATCCCGGGCTTCGGCGGCTCGCAGCGGCTGGCGCGCCGGGTGGGCCTCATGCGCGCGAAGGAGCTCGTCTTCACTGGCGAGATGGTGGACGCGCAGAAGGCCAAGGCCATCGGGCTCGCGCTGGAGGTGCTGCCGCCGGAAGGGCTCCTGCCGCACGCCATCGCCGTCGCGAAGAAGATCGCCTCCCGCGGCCCGGCCGCCGTGGCGGCGGCGAAGCGCGTCATGGAGGCCGGGGCGGGCGTGGACCTCCGCACCGGCTGCGCCCTCGAGCTGGAGGCGTTCGCGCTGCTCTTCGCCAGCGACGACGCGCGCGAGGGCACCCGGGCCTTCGTCGAGAAGCGGCCGGCCGTCTTCCACGGCCGCTGACCCGCAGGCCCCAGGCGGGCCGGTCGGCGCGAGGGCTCGAGCGGGTACAGTGACCCCAACCAGAGGGACCTTCGATGGACATCGAGCTGACCGAGGAGCAGCGCCAGGTCCAGGGCCTGTGCCGCGACTTCGCCGAGGAGGAGCTCCGGCCGAACGCGCGCCGCTGGGACGCCGAGCACGAGTTCCCGCGCGAGGCAGTGAAGAAGCTCGGCGAGCTCGGCCTCCTCGGGGTGGCGGTGCCGGCCGAGTGGGGCGGCGCCGGCATGGACGCCGTCGCGTACGCGCTGGCGATGGAGGAGATCTCCCGCGGCTGCGCCGGCACGGGCGTCATCATGAGCGTGAACAACTCGCTCTACTGCGACCCGGTGCTCAAGTATGGCGACGACGCGCAGAAGCGCGAGTTCCTGGCGCCGTTCGCGCGCGGCGAGAAGCTGGGCGCGTTCGCGCTCACCGAGCCGATGAGCGGCTCCGACGCTGCCGAGATGCGCACCACCGCCGTCGCGCGCGGCGGCGAGTACGTCCTCGCCGGTTCGAAGAACTACATCACGAACGGCCCGCAGGCGGACGTGATCCTGGTCTTCGCCATGACCGATCGCACGAAGGCGCACCGGGGCATCAGCGCCTTCCTCGTCCCCTCGGACGCGAAGGGCTTCACCCGCGGCAAGCCCGACGAGAAGGTCGGCATCCGCGCCTCGGGCTCGTGCAGCGTCTTCTTCGAGGACTGCGTCATCCCGAGCCGCTGCCGGCTCGGGAAGGAGGGGGAGGGGTTCAAGATCGCCATGTCGACGCTCGACGGCGGGCGCATCGGCATCGCGGCGCAGGCGCTCGGCATCGCCCGGGCCGCGCACGAGGAGGCGGTCGCGTACGCCAAGGACCGGAAGGCCTTCGGGCAGCCCATCGCCACCTTCCAGGCCATCCAGTTCATGCTGGCCGACATGGCGACCGAGCTCGACGCGGCCCGGCTCCTGGTCTGGCGCGCGGCCACGCTCAAGGACCGGGGCGTCCGCTTCAGCGCCGAGGCGGCCATGGCGAAGCTCTACGCGTCGGAGATGGCCGAGCGGGTGACGTCGAAGGGTCTCCAGATCCATGGCGGGCTCGGCTACATGAAGGAGTGCCACGCCGAGCGCCACTGGCGAGACAGCCGCATCACGGAGATCTACGAGGGGACGAGCGAGATCCAGCGCATGGTCATCGCGGCCTCGCTGCTCAAGGAGTGAGGGTCGGAGGGTCGTCGCACCATGGACTTCGACCTCACCGAGACGCAGTCCGCCGTCGTCGACACCGCGCGCCGCCTCGCACGCGAGGTGGTCGCGCCGGCCGCGCGCGAGGGCGACCGCAGCGGCCGCTTCCCCGCGGGGATCATCCGCCAGCTGGCCGAGGCCGGCCTCCTCGCCATCCAGGTGCCCGAGGAGCTGGGCGGCGCCGGCGCCGGACCGGTGGCGTACGTGCTCGCCATGATGGAGGTCGCCGCCGCCGACTGCGCGGTCGCGGTCACCATGGCGGTGACGAACATGGTGGGCGAGATCATCGCGCGCTACGGCACGCCCGCCCAGCGCGAGCGGTGCTGCCCGAAGCTCGCCTCGGCCGAGTGGCTGGCCGGGTCCTTCGCGCTCTCCGAGCCGCAGGCCGGCTCGGACCCGGCTTCGATGTCGACCCGCGCCGTTCGGCGCGGCGACCGCTGGCTCCTGAACGGCGAGAAGCAGTGGATCACGAGCGGTGACGTGGCCGGAGTGATGGTGGTGTGGGCGCGCAGCGACGAGGCCGTGAAGGGCAAGCGTGGCATCAGCGCCTTCCTGGTCGAGGCGGGCACGCCCGGCCTCCACGTCGGACGGCACGAGCAGAAGATGGGGATCCGGGCCTCGTCGACGGTGTCGCTCACCTTCGAGGACTGCGCCGTCCCGGACGAGGCGGTGCTGGGCGAGGTGGGCGGCGGGTTCAAGATCGCGCTGGCAGCGCTCGACGGCGGGCGCACCGGCATCGCCGCCCAGGCGACCGGCACCATCCGCGCCGCACTGGACGCGTCGGTCCGCTACGCGCGCGACCGGCACGCCTTCGGCCAGCCCATCGCCGCGTTTCAGGCGCTCCGCTTCATGATGGCCGACGTGCAGACGGAGCACGACGCGGCGCGCCTCCTGACGCTGCGCGCGGCTGCGCGGAAGGAGGCGGGACGACCGTTCTCGCGCGAGGCGGCGATGGCGAAGCTCTTCGCGAGCGAGGCGGCCCAGCGCGCTGTCAGCCGGGCGGTCCAGATCCACGGAGGCTACGGGTACATCGATGAGTTCCCGGTGGAGCGGCTCTTCCGCGACGCCCGCGTCCAGACCATCTACGAGGGCACGAGCGAGATCCAGCGGATGGTCATCGCGCGCGACCTGCTCCGCTGAGCGGCACCAGCGTGAGCGCGCGGGGGGGGCGCCGGGGCCGTTCGTGCGCGCGTTGACACGAGGTCGTCGACCCGTTAGGTCGAGATCGCTTCACGGGGGTCGCGTGAGCGGTGAGCGGGCTCGAACACAGGGCTGAATATTCGTCGGGCGACCTCGCGCGCGCCACCGGCAACACCGTCCGGACCATCCGCTTCTACGAGGAGCAGGGACTGCTGCGGCCGGCGGTGGTGAGCGAGGGCGGGCATCGCCGCTACACCGGCGAGGACCTCGAGAAGCTGCGCCTCATCGCGGACCTCCGCGAGCTGGGACTGCCGCTGGCCGAGATCCGGACGGTGCTCGACCTGCGCGCCGGCTGCGCCACGGCCGCCGAGTTCGCGGCGCGCTTCGAGCGGGTGCTGGTCGGCCACATCGAGCAGGCGCAGCGGCGACTCGATCGGCTCCGGCGCGTCAAGCGCGAGCTCACCGAGGCGCTCTCGGCCATCCAGTCGCGGCTCGCCTGTCACGATACCGAGCGCTGCCCGTGCGCGGTCGGGGAGTCGCTCGGTTCGATGCGCATCGTGAAGGTGCTGGCGAAGAGCGGGTTGTGCGAGCACAGCCGGCCGGAAGACAAGGACTTGAAGGAGAGCTGAGGGCGTCTCCGCGTCTCCGGGCGTTGCTGCCGAACGCGGCGGCGCTCTCCGCGAGAGGCGGCTGGTCGGCCCACGCAGCAGCTCAACGCCGGTTGCCGCGCCTGGCGTCCAGTTGACATAATGCTCATTATCAGACTCACGCACACTGCGCACATTCCAGTCCCGGTGGGGTTCGGGGGCGCCGGGACAGCAAGCGATCGAGCGCCATCCGGCATGGTCCCGGGGGGGCCTGCTCTCCCTCCGCGGCACGAGCAACCCCGAGCGTGCGGCGGACCGGTGACTCAGGCCGGGTTCA
>WNGR01000516.1_pt1 | contig 50382 bp, 49 predicted proteins | sample 5407581 | NCBI WGS metagenome assembly WNGR01 (sample SAMN13153383, study PRJNA577476) | soil metagenome | isolation source: 80 cm soil or saprolite under Garry oak tree replicate 2 | place: USA:California | collected 2016-06-15 | reverse complement strand
CAAGAAAATGGCCTTGGCGGAAAGCGGGATGGCTCGTATCGCAGGCAGGAACTTTCATGATGGCAACGCGCGCACAGCAACGCCCCGACCGGGCGGAACCGGCTAGATCCGGTGAGCAGGGACGGGATTTCGAATTCACGTCCACGGATTTCGCTCGCATTCGCGAACTGATTCATCGCAGCGCGGGCATCTCGCTATCCGATCACAAGCGCGACATGGCGTACAGCCGCCTCGCGCGCCGGCTGCGCGCACGCGGCCTCGACACCTTCAAGCAGTATCTCGATCTGCTCGAAGCGGAAAACGATCCGGCCGAGTGGGAAGCGTTCACCAATGCGCTCACCACCAACCTGACCGCGTTCTTCCGCGAAGCGCATCATTTCCCGATCCTCGCGGAGTTCGTGCCGCGCCGCGCGCAGCCCGTTTCGGTGTGGTGCTCGGCGGCCTCGACCGGTGAAGAGCCGTACTCGATCGCGATGACGCTGATCGAAGCGCTCGGCGAGAGCGGCGCGCGTCACGCCAGCGTGTTCGCCACCGACATCGACACGCAAGTGCTGGCGAAAGCCGAAGCCGGCATGTACCAGTTCGACCAGGTGAAGCACCTGTCGCCCGAGCGGCTCAAGCGCTTCTTCCTGAAGGGCACCGGCGCGCACGCCGGCATGGTCAAGGTGCGTCCCGAAGTGCGCTCGCTGGTGCGCTTCGAACAGCTGAACCTGACGGACCGCGATTACCAGGTGCGCTCCCAGTTCGACGCGATTTTCTGCCGCAACGTGATGATCTATTTCGACAAGCCGACGCAAGCGCAGGTGCTCGCGCGCTTCGAGCCGCTGATGAAATCGGGCGGCCTGCTGTTTGCCGGGCACTCGGAAAACTTCACGTACGTCACGCAGGCGTTCAAGCTGCGCGGCCAGACCGTTTATGAACTGACGCGCGACGCCGCGGGCGGCGCGCGCGCTGCTCCGGCTCGTCCGGCAACCTCGGCGCACACCACGAGCAACGCGTCGACGAGCGGGGTGACAGCATGAGCAGCCGCTTGCCGATCGCCACCAATCTGTACTTCGACAATCACTTTCAACGCCCCGGCGTGAAGCTGCTGCCGAACGAGTTCTACACGACCCACGAAGACATGGTGCTCGTCACTGTGCTGGGTTCGTGCGTCGCGGCCTGCATCCAGGACCGCACCGCCGGCATCGGCGGCATGAACCACTTCATGCTGCCCGACGACGGCGCGGACGTCGCCCAAGCCGCGTCGGATTCGATGCGCTACGGCGCGTACGCAATGGAAGTGCTGATCAACGAGCTCATCAAGGCCGGCGGCCGCCGGGAGCGCTTCGAGGCCAAGGTGTTCGGCGGCGGCGCGGTGCTGGCAGGCATGACGACGATGAACATCGGCGACCGCAATTCGGAATTCGTGCGCCGCTACCTGGCGCTCGAAAAAATTCGCATCGTCGCCGAGGATTTGCAGGGCTCGCACCCGCGCAAGGTCGCCTTCATGCCGCGCACCGGCCAGGTGATGGTGAAGAAATTGCGCGTGCAGCAGGAAGCGGGCGTGGCCGAGCGCGAACAGGCGCTCGTGCGGCAAAGCGCCGAGGCGCGCGCCGAGCGGCTCGCGGCCGCGCGCAAGCGGGTCGAATTGTTCTCGGCCCCGGCCGCCGCGAAGTCCAGGGTGGAACTGTTTTCATCACCTGCCGCCGCGAGGCCGAAGGTCGAACTGTTCGGCGCCACTGCCGGCGGCGCGGCGGGCACAGCAGCAGGCGGTTCGGGCGCAGCGGCGGCAGCGAAGCCGCGTGTCGAACTGTTCGGCGCGCATGGCATGAACGCGCGCCCGATTAATTCCAACAACGCCAGAACGATAGAGGAGGCGTGAGCGCTGTGCAAAAAATCAAAGTACTGTGCGTCGACGATTCGGCGCTGATCCGCAGCCTGATGACGGAAATCATCAACAGCCAGCCGGACATGACGGTGGTGGCGACCGCACCCGACCCGCTGGTCGCGCGCGAGCTCATCAAGCAGCACAATCCCGACGTGCTGACGCTCGACGTCGAAATGCCGCGCATGGACGGTCTCGACTTTCTCGAGAAGCTGATGCGCCTGCGGCCGATGCCGGTCGTGATGGTGTCGTCGCTGACCGAGCGCGGCAATGAAATCACGCTGCGCGCGCTGGAACTGGGCGCGGTCGACTTCGTCACCAAGCCGAAGGTCGGCATTCGCGACGGCATGCTCGACTACTCGGAAAAGCTTGCCGACAAGATCCGCGCCGCGGCCCGCGCGCGCGTGCGCCAGGCCGCGCCGGCTCAACACGCGGCCGCTCAGGCCGCGCATGCGCCGGTCGGCGCCGCGCCGCTGTTCAACAATCCGTTGCTCAGTACCGAGAAACTGATCATCGTCGGCGCATCGACGGGCGGCACGGAAGCGATCCGCGAAGTGCTGATGCCGCTGCCGCCGGATGCGCCCGCGGTGCTGATCGCGCAGCACATGCCGCCGGTTTTCACAAAATCTTTTGCGCAACGCCTCAATGGTTTGTGCCGGATTACCGTTAAAGAGGCAGAGCATGGCGAACGCGTGCTGCCGGGACATGCCTACATCGCGCCCGGCCACGCTCACCTGTTGCTGGCCCGCAGCGGTGCGAACTATATCGCGCATCTCTCGGACGAGCCGCCGGTGAACCGGCATCGCCCGTCGGTGGACGTGCTGTTCCGTTCCGCCGCGCAGCACGCGGGCAAGAACGCGGTCGGCGTGATCCTCACGGGAATGGGGCGCGACGGCGCCGCCGGACTGCTGGACATGAAGAAAGCAGGGGCGTACACCCTTGCGCAGGACGAAGCGAGCTGTATCGTGTTCGGCATGCCGCGCGAAGCTATTGCGCTCGGTGCGGCCGACGAGATCGCGTCGCTGCCGGAGATGAGCCGGCGCGTGATGGCGCGTCTGTCGTCGATGGGCGATCGCGTTCAGCGGGTATGATGCGCGCCGGATGGATTGAACGGGCGGACATGCGCCGCACCATGGATCAAGCAAAGGGAATGAAATGGATAAGGGAATGAAGATTCTGGTGGTTGACGACTTTCCGACGATGCGCCGGATCGTTCGCAACCTGCTCAAAGAGCTCGGCTACTCGAACGTGGACGAAGCGGAAGACGGTCAGGCCGGCCTCGCGCGTCTGCGCAGCGGCACGTACGACTTCGTGATCTCCGACTGGAACATGCCGAACCTCGACGGTCTCGCCATGCTCAAGGAAATCCGCGCCGACGCGAACCTCACGCATCTGCCGGTGCTGATGGTGACGGCCGAGTCGAAGAAGGAAAACATCATCGCGGCGGCGCAGGCCGGCGCGAGCGGTTATGTCGTCAAGCCGTTCACGGCCGCGACGCTCGACGAGAAGCTCAACAAGATTCTCGAGAAGATGGCGAAAGCCGGGAGCTGATGTGAACGAGCCGACCAATGCGCATGGCGCCGAAGCGGTCAACGAGAGCGGCGACTTCGCGTCCGACCGCATCCTCGCCCGCATTGGACAACTGACGCGCACCCTGCGCGACTCGATGCGCGAGCTCGGGCTCGACAAGCATGTCGAGCGCGCGGCGGAAGCCGTGCCCGATGCCCGCGACCGTTTGAAGTACATCGCGAACATGACCGAGCAAGCCGCCGAGCGCGTGCTGTCCTCGATCGACATCGCCAAGCCGATCCAGGAGCAGCTGCAGAAAGACGCGGGCGAGCTCGACGCGCGCTGGGAGCAGTGGTACGCGGCGCCGATCGAGCGCGAGGAAGTGCGCGCGCTGATGAACGACACGCGCAGCTTCTTGCGCGGCGTGCCCGAAGCCACCGCCGCGACCAACTCGCAGCTCATGGAAATCATGCTGGCGCAGGACTTCCAGGATCTGACCGGCCAGGTCATCAAGAAGATCACGGACGTCGTGTATCTTATCGAGCAGCAATTGCTCGGCGTGCTGGTCGAGAACATCGCGCTCGAGCGGCGCGAGCAGTTCGCGGCGAATGCGGCGGCGCTGGCTGCCGAGGTCTCCTCGACCGGCAGTCCGGAGCATCTGCTGAACGGTCCGCAGATCAATCCGGAAGGCAAGACGGACGTGGTGCAGGACCAGTCGCAAGTCGACGATCTGCTGGCGAGCCTCGGCTTTTAAGCTGATTCTTAACGTGCTTCCGGCGCATCGGAAGCACGTCCGAACGCCGGACAAAACATTGCCCCTAGCAAGCCGCGCTCCCGGTTTGCCTGCTGTCTACGGACGCAAACCACAGGCATACTATGGGCTCAAGCAGCGGCACGGCTTGCCGGTATGAAGCAGGCGCCGGCCGGTGGCACAGTGAGGAACCCTCCGGATTGCGACCGTGGCGGTGCCGTATGATCTGGATAGATGCGCCGGTTCGCGCGAGATGCGGGCCGAGCAGCAGCTCGGGAGGAGCCTCGACATGTTGAGTTGTGTACGTCGTGCCGTGTACGTTGCGGCACTTGCCTTGCCTTGGTCGCTCGCAGCCGTGCAGTCCGCTCATGCGGGCCTGGGCGGCACCCCGATGACCCCGCCGGCGGATGCGTCGGTTTCTTCACGCACCGTGCAGCCCGCCACCAGCGCGGCCAGCGGCGCGCAGAGCGTGATGCGTTCGGCGTCCGGCGCCGCTTCTTCCAGTTCGGCTTCCGCCTCGTACACCGTGCGCGAAACCACGCTCGGCAACGGCACCCTGGTGCGCGAATACCTCGCCACCGACGGTTCGGTCTTCGGCATTGCCTGGCGCGGTCCGCAAATGCCGGATCTGAACGAACTGCTCGGCAGCTATTTCCCGCAGTACGTCGCCGGCGTGAAGGCCGTGCGCGCGGCGCGCGGCGGCGGCCACGGCCCCGTCACGGTCGATCAGAGCAGCCTCGTCGTTCATTCGGGCGGCCACATGGGCGCGTTCAACGGTCAGGCGTGGTTGCCCCCCGCTCTGCCCGCCGGCGTCAGCGGTTCCGACATCCAGTAATGCGAGGACGAACGATGCGAACCATGCGTATTGCTGAAAAGCTCAAAGGATGGATGCAGGCCGTCATGGCCGTGGCGTTGGTGTCGGCGGTAGCCGCTTGCGGCGGTGGCGGCGACAGTTCCAATTCGAATTCCAACAACGGCTCAGGTAACAACACGTCGACTTCGCTGAACGGCGGCTCGCTGCCGGCCAGCCCCACCCAGCAGCCGATTGCCGCGACCGCCGCGAACACCGTGCCGATCACGGTCGGCCGGGGCGTAAGCGGGGTCATCAATATTCCAACGGTGAGCGTGACGCTCTGCGCGCCCGGCTCGACCACGAATTGTCAGACCATCGACAATATTCAGGTCGATACCGGTTCGTTCGGACTGCGGTTGGTCAGCTCGGTGGTGAATACGTCAGTGCTTGGCGCGTTGCCGGTCAGCACCGTGAACGGCTCGCAACTCGCCGAGTGCGCGACCTTCGCGGACGGCTTCACGTGGGGCACGGTGCGCACCGCGACCGTCACGATCGGCGGCGAAACGACGACCGCGGCCATTCCGTTGCAGATCATCGGCGATAAGGACGCGAGCACGGTGCCCTCGAGCGGTTGCGGCAGCGGTTCGGCGGAAAACACCGTCAGCGATCTCGGTGCGAACGGCATTCTCGGCATCGGCACGGCGCCCACCGATTGCGGCGCGACCTGTGCGAACGCGGCCACCGCCGTCAATTACAGCAACTACTTTGCGTGCCCGGGCGGCGTGTCCTGTGCCCGTGCCACGGTGCCGCTCGCTCAGCAGGTCGCCAATCCCGTCGCCAACTTCCCGGTCGACAACAACGGCGTGATCGTGCAGATGCCGCCGGTGGCCGACACCGGCGCGGCGTCGGCCACCGGCACGCTGGTGTTCGGCATCGGCACGCAGTCGAACAATGCGCTCGCCGCCGCGCAGACCTTCACCACGGACGCCTTCGGCGATCTCAACAACAGCGTCTTCAACGGCACGACGGTACAGGCGTTCCTCGATTCGGGATCGAACGGCTACTTCTTCGCCGACAGTTCGCTCACGCTGTGCGGCAGCAACTTCTCGGGCTTCTACTGCCCGTCGTCCGCGCAGACGCGGTCGATCACGCTCGTCGGACTGAACAACGTGCAAACGACTGCGAATATCGGCATCCTGAGCGCGTCCACGTTGTTCGGCAGCGGCAACAACTATGCGTACAACGATCTCGCCGGGCAGATCGGCAGCAGCAGCGCCTTCGATCTCGGTTTGCCGTTCTTCTATGGCCGCCACGTGTACCACGGCTTCGATAAGAGGACGAACGGCGGCCAGGCACCGTACGTGGCGTTTTGAGGCGCGTCGCTGACGTGTGAGAAACGGCCCGGCGCCCGCGCGAAAGTGCGCGGGCGCCGGGCTCGCTTTACCTCCGCTTTTACCGCTGCTGTGCCGGCGCTTGTGCGCAGCTCTACCGCCGCTTTGTGCCGCTTAGCAACAGCTTCTCCGCGGTTTCCTCACCGCTTCATCCCTCGAAATACCCCCCTTTCTCCGCCCTTATCCGCCGATCGGCCCTTGTGCCCAGCGTGAATAATCGCTCTCACTGGAAAGAGGCGCCGTGCCTCGCCCGACTGGAGAGCTTTTGTGGCAGAGGATAGCGACCTCGAAAAAACCGAATCAGCCACTCCCCGGCGCCTGGAAAAGGCGCGCGAGGAAGGGCAGATCGTGCGTTCGCGGGAGCTGTCGACGTTTGCCCTGCTGGCGGCGGGGTTCTTCGGCGTGTGGGGCATGTCCGGCAGCATCGGCGAACATTTGCAGAGCATGCTGCGCGCGGCCTTCACGTTCGATCACGCCGGCGCGTTCGAAACCCGCCGCATGATGATCGGCGCGGGCGTGGCGAGCCGCGAAGGGTTCTACGCGCTGCTGCCGATTCTCGGTTTCACCGGCGCCGCCGCCTTGCTCGCGCCGATGGCGCTCGGCGGCTGGCAGTTGTCGGCGAAAGGCCTCGAGCCGAAGTTCGACCGGCTCAATCCGATCGCCGGCCTCGGCAAGATATTTTCGATCAACGGGCCGATCCAGCTCGGCATGTCGCTCGCGAAGACGCTGGTGGTGGGCATCATCGGCGGGACGGCGATCTGGAACCGCCGCGAGGAAATTCTCGCGCTGTCCACCCAGCCGCTGCATCTCGCGCTCGCCAACACCATGCATCTGATCGCCGTCTGCTGCGGCATGACGGTGGCGGGCATGTTCGTGGTGGCCGCGCTGGATGTGCCGTATCAACTGTGGCAGTTCCACAAGAAACTGCGCATGACGAAGGAAGAAGTGAAGCGCGAACACCGCGAAAGCGAAGGCGATCCGCACGTGAAGGGCCGGATTCGCCAGCAGCAGCGCGCGATCGCCCGCCGCCGCATGATGACCCATGTGCCGAAGGCCGACGTGGTGGTGACGAACCCGACGCACTTCGCGGTCGCGCTGCAATACACCGACGGCGAGATGCGCGCGCCGAAGGTGGTCGCCAAGGGCGTGAACCTGGTGGCCGCGCGGATTCGCGAGATCGCCGCCGAGAACAACGTGCCGTTGCTGGAAGCGCCGCCGCTCGCGCGGGCGCTGTATCACAACGTCGACCTGAACCGCGAGATTCCGGGCCCGCTGTATGGCGCGGTCGCCGAAGTGCTCGCGTGGGTGTATCAGTTGCGGCGCTTTAACGCCGAAGGCGGCGTCGCGCCGGTCGCTCCGACCGAATTCGACGTGCCCGCGGAACTCGACAAGGGCGGTGTATCGACTGAAGAAGCCGATCAGGAAGCCGCCGACACGCTCAACCCCGCTGCCCACCCCGATAACGACGACGCTTCAGGAGCCTCCGCATGAACGCTCGCGCCGGTTTCCTCGCCCGACGGCCGGATGCCTTGAGCAGCACCAATTTGCGCGCCCTCGCCGGGCCGGTGCTGATCTGCATGATCCTCGGCATGATGATCCTGCCGTTGCCGCCGTTTCTGCTCGACCTGCTGTTCACCTTCAACATCGCGCTTTCCGTGATGGTGCTGCTTGCGCCTCTCGCTGAACGTGGCGTCCACACGGGTCGTGCTGCTCGAAGGCCACACCGGCCCGGACGCGGCCGGCCAGGTGATCGAGTCGTTCGGCCACTTCCTTGTGGGCGGCAACTTCGCGGTCGGTATCGTCGTCTTCATCATCTTGATGGTGATCAACTTCATGGTGATCACCAAGGGTGCGGGGCGGATCGCGGAAGTGTCCGCGCGCTTCACACTCGATGCGATGCCCGGCAAGCAGATGGCGATCGATGCCGATCTGAACGCCGGTCTCATCAACGAGGAACAGGCCCGCAAGCGCCGCTCGGAAGTCTCGCAGGAAGCCGAGTTCTACGGCTCGATGGACGGCGCGAGCAAATTCGTGCGCGGCGATGCGATCGCCGGCTTGCTGATCATGGTGATCAACATCTTCGGCGGGCTGATCGTCGGGATGGTGCAGCATGGAATGGACTTCGCGTCCGCAGGCAAGAACTACACGCTGCTCACGATCGGCGACGGCCTCGTCGCGCAGATTCCGTCGCTGGTGATTTCGACGGCGGCCGGCGTGATCGTCTCGCGCGTGGCCACCAACGAAGACATCGGCACGCAGCTGACCGGCCAGCTCTTCACGAATCCGCGCGTGCTGGTGATCACCGGCTGCATTCTCGTGCTGATGGGCCTGATTCCGGGCATGCCGCATTTCGCGTTTCTGATTCTCGGCGGTGGCCTGATCCAGCTCGGCCGCACGATGAAAAAGCGCGGCGAGGAACGCAAGAACGCCAACGCGCTGATCGATGTCGCGCCGGCCGCGATGACCCCGGTGGAAAACACCGAAGCCAGCTGGGACGACGTGACGATGATCGACACGCTCGGCCTCGAAGTCGGCTACCGGCTGATTCCGCTCGTCGACAAGAACTCGGACGGCGAACTGCTCAAGCGCATCAAGAGCATTCGCAAGAAGTTCGCGCAGGAAATCGGCTTCCTGCCGCCGGTCATTCATATCCGCGACAACCTCGAATTGCGGCCGAACGGTTACCGGATCGCGTTGAAGGGCGTGGAAGTGGGGGTCGGCGAAGCGTATCCGGGCCAGTGGCTGGCGATCAATCCAGGCCAGGTGTCCGCCGCGCTGCCGGGCACGCCGACGCAAGATCCGGCATTCGGTCTGCCGGCCATCTGGATCGATACGAATCTGCGCGAACAGGCGCAGGTGTACGGCTACACGGTGGTCGATTCGAGCACGGTGGTGGCGACGCACCTGAATCACCTGGTGGTCACGCATGCGTCCGAATTGCTCGGCCGCCGCGAAGTGCAGGCGCTGCTCGAGCGAATGCAGAAAGACACGCCGTCGCTGGTCGACGATCTGGTGCCGAAGGCGCTGCCGCTCACCACGCTGCAAAAGGTGCTGCAAAACCTGCTGGAAGAAGGCGTGCCGATCCGCGACATGCGCACGATTCTCGAAGCGCTGTCCGAGTACACGCCGAAGATCACCGACGCGCATGATCTCACCGCCGCCGTGCGCCTCGCGCTGGGTCGCGCGATCACGCAGCAGTGGTTCCCCGGCACCGGCGACATGCAGGTGATGGGCCTTGATTCGAATCTGGAGCGCGTGTTGTCGCAGGCGCTGTCCACCGGTTCCAATCCGGGCCTCGAGCCGGGCCTCGCGCACACGCTGATGAGCGAAACGCAGAAGGCGATGACGCGTCAGCAGAACCTTGGGCTCGCGCCGGTGCTGCTGGTGCAGCATGCGTTGCGGCCGATGCTCGCGCGCTTCCTGCGCCGCAGCCTGCCGCAACTGAAGGTGTTGTCGTATGCGGAAGTGCCCGATACGCGCAACATCAAGGTTGTGAATCTGATCGGCGCGCATGGTTGAGCCCAGTTACACCGGATAGTTAACCGCCGTCCGATCACCCCGATGCAAACAGCCGGCGCTCCTCGAGCGCCGGTTTTCATTTCCGCGCCTGACTTTTCATGCGGCGAGCGGGCGGCGCGGTGCATGCTCTGTGCGCGAAAGCCCCGCCGGGCGACCGTGAACGAGCCGTTTGAAACCGCCGCGCGCGTGAATTGCGGCACGTTTCCATCGTCCGAATTGCCCGCCTTTAACGGTCTTTATCCATCGATCGTGAGGTGACGGGTTTCGCAATAATGATCTCAATGGGAAGCGGTATATCGCCGGTCCGTTCGTCCGTTTACCTCATCGGGGGTCCAGCTTGAACATTCGTAAATTTGTCGGAGCCAACAGTCGTGATGCTTTGCGTCTGGTGCGCGAAGCTTTGGGCGCGGACGCGGTCGTCCTGTCCAATCGCACGATGGACGACGGCAGCGTCGAGATCGTCGCACTGGCCGACAGCGACCTCGCCGCCATCACGCCGAAAGCGCCGCGCGCAAGCGCACCGCAAGCTGTATCGATGAATGCAGCGGCTGGACAACACGCAGCGGCAACCGCACCCGTCACACCGCGCGCCGCGCCGACCGTGCAGTCGAATCCCTACGCGAGCGGCATGCCCGATGTGTTCTCGTCGGTGTTCGGCGCAAGCCCGGAAGCCGGGGCCGAGGCGATGAGCGGCAACGCGGCCGACACCGGCTTTACGAACTCCGCCAACGCCACGGCCAGCGAAGCGCCGGTTACCGCCGCCAAGCCGGCTGCTGCTCCCGCGCTGAAAGCCGCCCCGAAGGCCGCGCTGCCGGGCACGCCTAAAGCGTCGGCCGCCGCATCGCAGTCGCAACCGATCAGCATCGAACAGCCGAGCGCCCGCGCTGCGGCGACGCGTCTCACCGAAGACATCCGCGCCGATCTGCTGAAAGCCGCCACCGTGCCGGCACCCGAATCGCAAGCGCCGCGCACGATGGCCGAATCGAATCCCTGGCTGATCGACCATGCTCGCCGCATCGCCGCCGAACAGCGGGAGCCGGGCGCATACAGCGCGCGCCCCGCCTCGATGACGCCGGCCGCCGCGATGGCGAAAGGCCTCGGCGCCGCGATCGAACCGGTTAAGGCCGCCGCGCAACCGGCCGCGCCGCAAGCCGCCGACACGCCCGAATGGGCCCGCGAAGCCGCGCAGGTCGCCGCGCGCCGTGCCGCTCAGAAAATCGCACCGTCGCTGCCCTCGAGCGACGACGGCCGCACCCCGGCCGCCGTCGCAGAAGCGATCAAGGCGCGCATGGAGCAGGTCGTCAACGAGACCGTGATGAGCGAACTCTCGTCGATGCGCGACATGATGGAAGAACACTTCGCGGGTCTCCTGTGGGGTGACCGCCAGCGCCGCAGCCCGGCGCGCGCCGCGCTCACCAAGCATCTGTTCGCCGCCGGTTTCTCCGCGCAGCTCGTGCAGATGATGGTGGACAACCTGCCGCAAGACGTCGAGGACCTGGACGGCGGCATGGAATGGGTGCGCTCGGTGCTCGCCTCGAACCTGCCGGTGATGGAAGACGAAGACGCGCTGATGGAACGCGGTGGCGTATTCGCGCTGATGGGCCCGACCGGCGTCGGCAAGACGACGACCACCGCCAAGCTCGCCGCGCGCTGCGTGATGCGCTTCGGCGCGAGCAAGGTGGCGCTCCTCACCACCGACAGCTACCGGATCGGCGGCCATGAACAACTGCGCATCTTCGGCAAGATTCTCGGCGTGTCGGTTCACGCGGTGAAAGACGGCGCCGACCTGCAGCTCGCGCTTTCCGAATTGCGCAACAAGCACATCGTGCTGATCGACACGATCGGCATGAGCCAGCGCGACCGGCTCGTGTCCGACCAGATCGCGATGCTGTGCCGCGCCGGTCAGCCGGTGCAGCGCCTGCTGCTGCTCAACGCGACGAGCCACGGCGACACGCTCAACGAAGTCGTGCAGGCCTATCAGCGCGCGCCGGACCAGCAGCCGCTCGCCGGCTGCATCCTGACCAAGCTCGACGAAGCCACGAATCTCGGCGGCGTGCTCGACACGGTGATCCGCTACAAGCTGCCGGTGCACTACGTGTCGACCGGCCAGAAGGTGCCGGAGAACCTGTACGTCGCCACGAAAAAATTCCTGATCAAGAGCGCGTTCTGCATTCCGCGCGACCATTCTCCGTTCGTTCCGCACGACGACGACATACCGGCGCTGCTGTCCGCGCTGTCCGCACGCTCGACGGCCGAACTGCACGAGGTCCACTTTGGATAAGCTCATCCGGGACCAGGCAGAAGGACTGCGGCGCCTCCTCGCCCGCAGCGGCTCGCGCGTGATCGCGGTGGCGGGCGGCTCGGCCGGCGTCGGCTGCACGACGACGGTGGTGAACCTCGCCGCGGCGCTCGCGCAGCAGGGCAAGGACGTGCTCGTGATCGACGAACGGCTCGGCGAGAAGTCGGTGAACGCGATGCTCGGCGGCGTGCGCGGCGCGGGCAACTTTGCCGCCGTGATGCGCGGCGAGATGACGCTCGACGACGCCGCCGCGCGGCACGGGCTCGGCTTCTCGGTGCTGAGCGCCTCGCATCTGAATCGCGAAGGCCACACGCCCGCGCGGTTCGACGTGGTGTTGCACGGTTCCGCCGACATCGTGCTGATCGACGCGCAGCTCGACGAGCATGGCCAACTGTCGCCACTCGCGATGCAGGCGCATGACGTGATGATCGTCACGCGGGTGGCCGCGCAGGCGATCACCGACTCATACGCGTGCATGAAGCGTCTGCACTACGCGCACGCCACCGCGCAGTTTCGCGTGCTGGTGAACCACGTGCAAAGCGTGGACGACGCGCGCACCGCTTTTGCAAACCTGGCCGGCGTGGCCGGACGCTACCTGACGGTGGCGCTGGAAGACGCCGGTTGCATTGCCGCCGATACGCGGATGGCCCGAGCCCTGGAGTTGTCGCGTTGCGTTGTCGATGCGTTCCCATCGACACCGGCCGCGCGCGACTTCCGGCACCTCGCCGCCGAATTGCAGTACTGGCCGATGCGGCCAGCGATGTCGTCGCACACGCCCTGGAGGGCGCCTGCGACAGTTACAGCGGCGCAACACGCCGACCAACCGTCTGCGCAGCACGCCTGAGAGGCGGCACATGGACAAGGGGAGCACGATGTATAACGCTCAGGGAAAGATTTCCCAAGCCGAGGTTCTGACGAAGTACGCACCGCTGGTGCGGCGCCTCGGCTTGCAGCTCGTTGCCAAAATGCCGGCGAGCGTCGATCTCGACGATCTGATTCAAGCCGGCATGATCGGTCTGCTGGACGCGGCGGGCCGCTACAAGGAAGATCAGGGCGCGCAATTCGAGACCTACGCGAGCCAGCGGATTCGCGGCGCGATGCTCGACGAGTTGCGCAGCAACGACTGGTTGCCGCGCAGCTTGCGGCGCACGTCGCGCGAAGTGGAAACCGCGGTGCACAAGGTCGAACAGAATCTGGGCCGCTCGGCGAGCGAAACGGAGGTTGCCGAACACCTGCAAATGCCGCTCGACGAATATCAGTCGATGCTTCAGGACTTGCACGGCAGCCAGTTGATCTATTACGAAGACTTCGACCGTTCCGCCGACGACGAGCCGTTTCTCGACCGCTACTGCGTCGATCATTCGGACCCGCTCTCGGCGCTGCTGGACGACAGCCTGCGCTCGGCGCTGGTCGAGGCAATCGACCGCTTGCCGGAACGCGAGAAGCTGCTGATGTCGCTCTACTACGAACGAGGCATGAATCTGCGCGAAATCGGCGCGGTGATGGAAGTCAGCGAATCGCGGGTGTGCCAGTTGCACAGCCAGGCAGTGGCGCGCTTGCGCACGCGCCTGCGTGAGATGGCCTGGGCGAACGCCGAGGCGTCCTGAAGGCCGGCTTTCTCACGCGTTAGCCATCTCATGTTCGGCGGCCAGTGCGAGAAACGCGGAGCGCGACATGCCGCGCGCCTGTGCGTAGAGGTCGATGTCGTGGACCAGAGCCTCGGGCAGCGAGATATTGATGCGCACCGCCTTCTTCAACGCGGGGATGTTCCGGGTGGTCACGAAACCCCACGTGAAACCCGCGTAGTCAGGATTACGCCGATGCTCATCCAGCGTGAGCCGTTCGGGAACCGGCAACCCTTCGTCGAGCAGCGTGTCCAGATGCGCCTCGATCGCTTCCTTCGCGTTCGCGTAGGCTTCTTCCAGCGTCTCGCCCGCTGAATGACAACCCGGAATGTCCGGAACCACCACGCCGAACGCCTGGTGCGTGTCACCCGGTTCGATCGCGATCGGGAAAATCAGGTTTTTCATTTCAGACCCGCCAGTTTCAAGATGCTGTTCAATGTGCCGGGCGGAAGATCCCGCTTTGGATGCGGGATGGTCACGAGACCGGCTTTTACCGCGTGCCGGAAATGATGGTGGCTGCCCGATATGCGGATCAGCCGCCAACCATCCGCTTGAATCAGTTTGACGACCTCGGCACTGTGCATACTGCACTCCTGGAATCATACACACGATTACACAACCTCGCTAGTGGTCAATGCTCCGCTTTGCTCGTCGGAGGCGGCGTAAAAACGCTGCGCGGGACGGCGGAGAACCTCAGTGGGGGAAGCGGTGATTGTCATTGCGGCGGACGATTCCGCGCCACCTGGCCGGATGGCTAACGCGTGCGCGGAGAAGGGTGCAACGCCCGTTGCGGGACGCCGGAAAACACAAAGGGCTCGTCAAAAGACGAGCCCTTTGTGTTCAATGCGGTTCGATCGACCGCGCACGCGTGTCAGGCACGCGCCGGTTCAGCGAAAAACGTTCACACGGCGGCGCGTGCGGGAATACGGCCATCCGGTCCGTAAAAACCGGCCTTCTGCGGTACGGCCACCTGCAGCGCCGTGAGCGCGCGCTGGTTGTAGTCCATCCGCACGCGGATCAGTTCGCCGTTGCTCGCGTTCGAGCGCCGGGCGCGGTCGGCGGCCTTTTGCAGCAGCGACCATTGGCCGGCGATCCGCTCGTCGGTGCTGGCCGCGAACTCCATGCCGGGCCAGCCGACGGGAAAGCCCATCTCGGCGAGCAGCGCGTCGCGCGTGGCTTCGAGCTTGGCGAGCACGCCGATCAGCTCGGTTTTCTTCTCGACGATGGGTGGCAGCAGCTCCAGCGGCGACAAGGCGGTCAGCGCCTTGGTCTCGAGGGTCAGAATCGAGGCGAATGCCTCGACGGCCGAATATTCTTCGGTGAGGGTGGCAAGCAGGGCGTCTTTCATGTCAACAACTCGCTGAACACGACGGCTCGCGCTTGGTCCGCGAGCCGGGTTGGTCGAATGCCGCCCGGCACGTCACCGTACTTCGATGCGTCGATTAGTTGCCGGTCGACGAGGTTTTGCTTTGCAACAGTTCGCGCGCGGTATTCAGCACGCCGTCGGCGATCTTGCCGGAATCGATCTGCAGCGAGCCGTCCTTGATGGCCTGCTTGATCGACTCGACGTGCGCCGTATCGATATCGGCCGAGCCGGACGCCGCGAGACTGCGCAGATGCTGCGACAGACCCGACAGGCTGACGCTGGCGTCGCCGGAACCGCTGGTGGTGGTCTGCGGGGTGGCGCCCGCACTCTGCGCGTTGCTGTTCGCGGTCGTCGCGTCGCTTTGTTGCGAGCGGGACAGGGCGTCCTTCAACGTCGGCAGACTGGATTTGGTTGTGGAATCGACTTTCACGATTGGCTTCCTGAACGATTTGATCCTGATAACGGCAATCGCTGATCAAAACTTTAGCGCAATCGCTCCATGTTTTGCCTTGTCTTTCAAGGGGATCCGACCCCGCGGCGGATCTGCCGCCTGTCATGGATCTCGCCGCATTCGCGCGGATGCCGCGCTGGTTCATAGCTGAATCTCGACCGTCGAGCCGTCTTTCACGATGCCGGAAATGATCTGGCCGTTGGCCGTCTTCACCCGCACCTGCTGACCCGGCGACGCGTTGCTCATCGCGCTGCCTTCGGCCGAAATCGCGAAACCCTCGCCGGCTGCGACGACCCGCACCGTCTGTCCGATCGATACCGTCGACGCGCTCTTCAGCATGTCGCGGCGCAGCGGCATGCCGGCAGCGACACGCGTGAGTGTGACCGAGCCGACCGCCTGCGACGGGTCTGTCACGATCGCCTGCGGCAAGCCGGTCAGGTCGCCGTCACGCGCGACCAGGTCGGCGGCGCTGAGCACTTCGCCCGGCGCCATCGCGCGGGCGGCCAGGTAGTAGGTGGCGCGCAGCGAGATGCGCGCCTGCAGGTAAATGGTCCACGGCTTCTCACCGGCGCAGCGCACGCCGACGGTCATGCGGCCCCACAGGCGCGCGCCGCTCGGCATGAACGGCTCGATCATCGTGCAGGCCGCGAGGCCGCGCGGAAACGCCGGCGCGACGGTGATCTCGACCTTGCCGGGCAAGCCGGCGGATTGCTGCTGCAAAAACGCGAGCGCGGCGCTGCGGATCGCTTCGGGGTCCTGCTGGCCGGGCAGCGGCGCAGTTTGCGCGAGCGGCGCGCCGCGCGGATTCTGCTGTGCGGCGGACGCCGCCGCCTGGCGCGTGGCCGGCGTGCGAGCGATCGTGGCGGGCATCGGCGCAGGAGTTGACGCCGTAGCCGCCCTGGTCACGATCGGCTTGCCGTTCGCGCCAAACTGCGGCGGCTCACCGCGCGAGGCAAGACTGTCGAAGCCGCCCGTTGCGGACGCGTCGGCGGGCGCATTGACCGGCGCGTTGAGGGACGCTTTGCTCGGCGCATTGGCCGCCACCGGCTGAACGCCCGTGGCTTGCCGCCCGCCGTTTGCTTGCGGCGCCGGAGTGACAACAACCGGGACGGCCTGGCGCGAACCTGGCGCGACATTGACCTTGGGGACACCCGTCGCCGGACTGGCCGCGCCCGAATTGGCGCTGGCTGCGGGAATCGTCACGACGCCGTTCGCTTCGGGTTTGAAACTGGTGCGGACCATCTGCGGCGTGGCGGGCGATTCGCCCGAGCCCGGAATGACGATCGAGCCGCTCGCGTTGGCGGCGCGCGTGAACTGATCGGCGTCGCGCGCGGCCGGCCCCGGCGTGAGCGACTGCGCGGTGGCCGCGGCGAGCGTCGCAGCGGAGCCCGTGCGTTTCGCCGGCGTCGTCTGCATGTGTTCGGCGAGATCGGCGAGCGCGGCCGGATTCTTTTCGCCCGGGCCGGGAATCACGATCGGGCCGCCGGCTTCCTGAGCCTGCGCGGCATGCGCCGTCAATAGCACGCCGGCCGGCACGCACAGCGCCGAACTCAATATGAGCCGCGTGGCGAGGCGCGCGGTGAGGCGAACCGCGCCCCGACCCACGCGATGCGCCGCCGCGCGGCTCGCGCGGTGCGTCGAATCGAAAGTGGGTTGGTCCATCGCGTTTCTCCATCGAATGCATCGGTACGCCTTGCATTCTAGTGAGCGCCCCCTTTGCGCAAACGTTGAATAGAAGCCCCCTTTACCGGTTATTCGTCCGATTGCCCCTTGCGTTCGACCCATAAGATGCACTTCATGCAAAAAGGTCTTCCCGCTTGACGCAGTCCTCACGCGAGGCATGCACGGGAAGCCTCGGGAACGTTCTCCGGAGATTCTTATGCTGGACAAACTCGATGCCGAATTCGCCTTTGGCCGTGAAGCGCTCGATGTGCGCGCTTACCGGCAGGAGCTGCTGTCGTCGAATATCGCCAACGCCGACACCCCTGGGTACAAGGCGCGCGACGTCGACTTCGCCTCGTCGCTCGCCGGCGCGTTGAAGAAAACCGGCGGCGGCGCCGGCGTGGCCGCGTCGAACAATTCGACACTCGCCATGGCGCAGCCCGCGGGCGTGACAGGCGGCATGTCGATGGCGGCGACCGCGCCGAGCCACATGTCCGGCAAGACGACGCTGACGCCGAGCGGCGGCACGCCTGACGACTACGGCAAGCTGCAATACCGCATTCCGACGCAACCCGCGCTCGACGGCAACACAGTCGACATCGATACCGAGCGGGTGCAGTTCGCGGACAACACGCTGCATTTCGAATCGGGCATGACGGTGTTGTCGAGCCAGATCAAGACGATGCTGGCCGCGATCCAGTCGGGTTCGTGATTCGCATCAACAGATTCAACACGCGGATGTAACGCGGCGGCGAGACGACTCATGCCGCCACGGCAACTGAGCAAAAACAATCGCTACGGGATTTAACTTGAAGCCGGGTCGAACCGGGTGCAACTGCGTTGCATGGGATCGGAGTAAGCGCTGAAGCACTAACTCCGATCGACAGCGTTGCATGGGACCGGAGTAAGTGCTGAAGCACTAACTCCGATCGACACAGGAGAGGTGAGGAAACATGCCATCTTTGATGAATATTTTCGGTGTTGCAGGCTCCGCGATGTCCGCGCAGTCGCAACGGCTCAACGTGACGGCGTCCAATCTCGCCAACGCGGACAGCACGACCGGTCCGGACGGCCAGCCGTACAAGGCCAAGCAGGTCGTGTTCGCGGTGAACCCGATCGGCGGCGCGCGCTCGGGCTCCGGCCAGCAAGTCGGCGGCGTGCAGGTCACCGGCGTGGTCGACGACCCCACGCCGATGAAGACCGCCTACGACCCCGGCAACCCGGCGGCCAACGCGGACGGTTACGTCACGTTGCCCAACGTCGACCCGGTGCAGGAAATGGTCAACATGATCTCGGCGTCGCGCTCGTACCAGGCCAACGTCGAGACCCTGAACACCGCCAAGACATTGATGCTGAAAACGCTCACGATCGGAACCTGAGGAGAGCTCCTTGACCACCAATACTTCCATCGGCAGCAACGGCACGACCGTGTCGCAGACGCTGCTCGATACGATGAACGGCACGAGCAGTGCCTCGAGCTCGACGAGTTCGACGAGCAGCACCTCGGGCACCTCGGCGACCGATCTGCAGAACACCTTTCTGCAATTGCTCGTCGCGCAGTTGAAAAACCAGGACCCGACCAGTCCGATGGACAGCTCGCAGATGACCTCGCAACTCGCGCAGATCAGTACGGTGTCGGGCATCGGCCAGTTGAACACGTCGCTCAGCTCGCTGGCGACGCAACTCTCGGCGGGCCAGCAGTCGCAAGCCGCGCTGTTGATCGGCTCGACCGTGCTCGCGCCGGGCAGCTCGGTGACGGTCGCGAGCGGCAAGGCCAGCTCGTTCGGCGTGCAACTCGCCAACTCGGTGACCGATCTGCAGGTGGTGGTGAAGAACTCCGCGGGCCAGATCGTCAACACGCTCGACCTTGGCAAGCAGTCGGCCGGCACGATTCCGGTGGGCTGGACGCCAACCGACTCCGCCGGCAACACCCTCGCCGACGGCACCTACACGATCAGCGCGGTCGGCACGATCAACGGCCAGCAGGCGACGGCCACCACGCTCGCGGGCGCGACGGTGCAAAGCGTCGTCATGCAGAGCAGCGGCACGCCGGGCCTCGTGTTGTCGAACGGCACGACCGTCGGGCTGTCCAGCGTCGCCGCCATCCTCTGATTCAAGTTCAGTTAGTTACGACTTTCCAGATACGGAGACCGTCATGGGTTACCAACAAGGTTTGAGTGGTTTGTCCGCCTCGTCGAGCGATCTCGACGTGATCGGCAACAACATTGCCAACGCGAATACGGTTGGCTTCAAGAGCGGCGCCGCGCAATTCGCGGACATGTACGCGAATTCGGTGGCGACCGCGGTCGGCAATCAGGTCGGCATCGGCACGAAGCTCGCGAACGTGCAGCAACAGTTCTCGCAAGGCACGATCACGAGCACGAACCAGGCGCTCGACGTCGCGATCAACGGCAACGGCTTCTTTCAGCTGTCGAACAACGGCTCGCTGGTGTATTCGCGCAACGGCGTGTTCCAGCTCGACAAGAACGGCTTCATCACGAACGCACAAGGTCTGCAGTTGATGGGTTATGCCGCGAACAGCTCGGGCATCATCAACACCGCGCAAACCGTGCCGCTCAGCGTGCCGACCGCGAACATCGCACCGAAAGCGACGACCAACATCGCCGCCGGCCTGAACCTGAACGCGCAGGACCCGCTGATGCTCGGCACGCCGACCGTGACGGCCGGCGGCACCAACACCGGCACGCTCACCACCACCGGCGCGACGATCACGAACACCGCGTCGGGCACGAACAACGATAACTACACCGTCACGTTCACGAGCGCGACCGCCTACACGGTGACGGACAACACGCTCGGCACCTCGACCACCGGCACGTACACGGCCGGCACCTCGATCCCGCTCGGCAACGGCCAGACCATCACGTTCAGCGGCGTGCCGGCGGCCAGCGACAGCTACACGATCGCGCCGACCGCGGTGGCGTTCGACCAGAACAGTTCGTCGACGTATAACTACTCGACCAGCACGACAGTCTACGACACGCTCGGCGGCTCGCAGACGGTCAACATGTATTTCGCCAAGACCTCGGCGGGCACGTGGGACGTGTACGCGGGCACCTCGACGGGCACGGCGCAACTCGTCGGCCACGCGAACTTCAATTCGTCGGGCACGCTGCTCGGCACGACCGACGCGTCCGGCACCGCCACCACCACGCCGTTCGTGTTCAACTTCTCGATCCCGACCACAGACGGTTCGTCGACGCCGCAAAGTCTTGCGCTGAACATCTCCGGCACGACGCAGTACGGCGGGCAGAACGGCGTGAACTCGCTGCAGCCCGACGGCTACGCGGCCGGCACGCTGACGAGCTTCACGATCGCCGCCGACGGCACGCTGACGGGCAACTACTCGAACCAGCAAACCGCCTCGCTCGGCCAGATCGCGCTTGCCAACTTCGCGAACCAGAACGGTCTCGTGAACCTCGGCAACAACGAGTTCCAGCAGACCTCGGCGTCGGGCGCGGCGCAGATTTCCACGCCGGGATCGACCAACCACGGCGTGCTGCAAGGCGGCGCGGTGGAAAACTCGAACGTCGATCTGACGAGCCAGCTGGTGGACCTGATCACCGCGCAACGCAACTATCAAGCGAACGCGCAGACGATCAAGACCCAGCAGACCGTCGACCAGACCCTGATCAACCTGTAAGCGACCGGGACCCACTCATCATGGATCGGCTGATCTACACCGCGATGTCGGGCAGCACACAAGCGCTCGAACAGCAGGCCATCGTCGCGAACAACCTGGCGAATGCCTCGACCACCGGCTTTCGCGCGCAGCTTGCGACTTTCCGTGCCGTGCCGATGTCGTTCGGCGACGGCAGTTCGATCAACGACGACACCACGCGCACCTTCGTGCTGTCGTCGACGCCTGGCGCCGACTACACGCCGGGGCCGATCCAGCAGACGGGCAATCCGCTCGACGTGGCGATTCAGGGTCCGGGCTGGCTGGCCGTGCAAACCGCCGACGGCGGCGAGGCTTACACGCGCGCCGGCAATCTGCACGTCGACGAAAACGGTCAACTGGTGAACGCCACCAATCAGGTGGTGCTCGGCAACGGCGGCCCGATAGCGGTGCCGCCGGGTGCGGAGATCACCATCGGCAAGGACGGCTCGGTCTCCGCGCTCACGCCCGGCGATCCGCCGACGGCCGTGGTGGTGGTCGATCAGCTGAAGCTGGTGAATCCCGATCCGCAGACGCTCTCGCGCGGCGACGACGGCCTCTTTCGCACCGCCGACGGCAATCCCGCGGACGCTGATCCGGCCGTCGCGCTGGCGCCCGCATCGCTCGAAGGCAGCAACGTGAATCCGGTCAGCGCGATGGTCGCGATGATCACCAACGCACGCCAGTTCCAGATGCAGACCAAGCTGCTGGAAAGCGCCGACAAGAACGATCAGTCCGCCAACCAGCTGCTCAGCTTTAGCTAACGGGTTGCCCCGGCACCCAGGAGAAGAATTGTGAATCGCTCACTTTACATCGCCGCCACCGGCATGAATGCGCAGCAGGCGCAGATGGACGTGATCTCGAACAACCTCGCGAACGTCAGCACCAACGGCTTCAAGGGCTCGCGCGCGGTGTTCGAGGATCTGCTGTATCAGACCATCCGCCAGCCCGGCGCGAACTCGACGCAACAAACCGAACTGCCGTCCGGCATTCAGCTCGGCACCGGCGTGCAACAGGTCGCCACCGAGCGTCTGTATACGCAGGGCAACCTGCAGCAGACCGGTAACTCGAAAGACGTCGCCATTAACGGCCAGGGCTTTTTCCAGGTGCAGATGCCCGACGGCACGACCGCCTACACCCGCGACGGTTCGTTCCAGACCAACGCGCAGGGCCAGCTCGTCACGTCGAGCGGCTACCAGGTGATTCCGGCCATCACGATCCCGAACAACGCGACCTCGCTCACCATCGGCAGCGACGGCGTGGTGTCGATCACCGTGGCCGGCTCGACCGCCAGCCAGCAGCTCGGCTCGATGCAGCTCGCGACCTTCATCAACCCGGCCGGTCTGGATGCGAAGGGCGAAAACCTGTTCTCCGAAACCGCTTCGTCGGGCGCGCCGAACATCGCGCAACCGGGCCTGAACGGCGCCGGCACGCTGAATCAGGGCTACGTGGAAGCATCGAACGTGAACGTGGTGCAGGAACTGGTGAACATGATCCAGACGCAGCGGGCTTACGAAATCAACAGCAAGGCCGTGACCACGTCCGACCAGATGCTGCAGACGCTCAGCCAGATGCAGGTTTGAGGAACTGGGAATTAACAGCGGTAAGAACAGGCGGTAATCAGGATGTCGCATTTCACTCGTAACCCGGTTCACTCACGCACCGCGCTCGCGCTCGCGCAGCTCACGCTGTTCGCCGCGCTGGGCGGCTGCGGCCTCGTGCCGAAGCAGCCGATCACGCAGCAACCGATGACGGCGCTGCCGCCGATGCCGCCCGCAATGCAATCGCCGGGCTCGATCTACAACCCGGGTTACGCGGGCAGGCCGCTGTTCGAAGACCAGCGCCCGCGCAATGTCGGCGACATCCTGACGATCGTGATCCAGGAAAACGTCAACGCGACGAAGTCCTCGGGCACGGGTGCGAACCGCAGCGGCGACACCAACTTCGACGTGCCGACGGCCGGCTTTCTCGGCGGACTGTTCGGCAAGGTCAACCTGAGCGCGAACGGCGCCAACACGTTCAAGGCGACCGGCGGCGCGAACGCGTCGAACACGTTCAACGGCACGATCACCGTGACGGTGACGGGTGTGCTGCCGAACGGCAATCTGATGGTGAGCGGCGAGAAGCAGATGCTCATCAACCAGGGCAACGAATTCGTGCGCTTCTCCGGCGTCGTCAATCCGAACACGATTTCCAACCTGAACGCCGTGTACTCGACCCAGGTGGCCGACGCGAAAATCGAATACTCCGCGAAGGGCTATCTCGACGAGGCGCAGAACATGGGCTGGCTGCAGCGCTTCTTTCTCAACGTGTCGCCGTGGTGATCATGCGTACCGTTTTCTCCCGCACCCGTCTTGCGCGATTCATGCGCTTCGGCCGCCTTGGGCACGCCGGCCGCGCGCTGGCCTTCGTCGCGCTCGCCTGCGCGGTGCTGCCGGCGGCGACGCCCGCTCATGCCGAACGTTTGAAGGATCTCGTGCAGATTCAGGGCGTGCGCGACAACCCGCTGATCGGCTACGGCCTCGTCGTCGGCCTCGACGGCACCGGCGACCAGACCACGCAGACGCCGTTCACCACGCAGACGCTCGCCAACATGCTGGCGAACCTCGGCATCTCGATCAACAACCAGGCGGCGGGCTCGAGCAATTCGCAATCGTCGCTGTCGAATATTCAATTGAAGAACGTCGCCGCGGTGATGGTGACTGCGGTGCTGCCGCCGTTCGCGCGTCCCGGTGAAGCGATCGACGTGACGGTGTCCTCGCTCGGCAATGCGAAGAGCCTGCGCGGCGGCACGCTGCTGCTCACGCCGCTGAAGGGCGCGGACGGCCAGGTGTATGCGCTCGGCCAGGGCAATGTGGCGATCGGCGGCGCCGGCGCGAGCGCGAACGGCAGCAAGGTGCAGGTGAACACACTCAATGCGGGCCGCATCGCCGGCGGCGCGATCGTCGAGCGCGCGGTGCCGACCTCGGTGTCGCAAGCGGGCACGATGCAGCTCGAACTGAACGACATGGACTACGACACCACGCAGCGTGTGGTGGCGGCGGTCAACAACGCATTCGGCAGCGGCACGGCGTCCGCGCTCGACGGCCGCACGGTTCAACTGCGCGCGCCGGCCGATCCCGAACAGCAGGTCGCCTTCATGGCGCAATTGCAGAACCTCGACGTGAAGCCGGGGCAAGCCGCCGCGAAGGTGATCCTGAACGCGCGCACCGGCTCGATCGTGATGAACCAGATGGTCACGCTGCAAAGCTGCGCGGTCGCGCACGGCAACCTGTCGGTCGTGATCAACACGCAGCCGGTGGTGAGCCAGCCGGGCCCGTTCTCGAACGGCCAGACGGTGGCGGCCAGGCAGTCGCAGATTCAGATGAAGCAGGACAACGGCGCATTGAAGCTGGTGACCGCCGGCGCGAACCTTGCCGAGGTGGTCAAGGCGCTCAACGCATTGGGCGCGACGCCCGCGGATCTGATGTCGATCCTGCAGGCCATGAAAGCGGCGGGTGCTCTGCGCGCCGACCTGGAAATCATCTAAGGAAGAGACAGGATGAATTCGGATACGACCAATTCCGCCGCTTCGGCGAACGATCTGACCCAGCGCTTCGCGCTCGACGTGCAAGGTTTTGCGAAGCTGAGCGCGCAGGCCAAGGCTTCGCCGCAAGCCGGCATGAAGATGGCCGCGCAGCAGTTCGACGCGGTGTTCACGCAGATGATGCTGAAGAGCATGCGCGATGCGACGCCGCAGGACGGCCCGTTCGATTCGCACGACAGCGCCACTTTCACGTCGATGATGGATCAGCAGTTGTCGCAACACCTTTCGCAGAAGGGTATCGGCGTCGCCGACGCGATGCTCAAGCAGATGATGCGCAATCAGGGCATGCAGGTGAGCGGCGCGAACGGCGCGGGCGGTCTCGCCGGCATGGCCAACACGCTCGGCGGCGGCAGCGGCGGCGATGAAGGCCAGACCGCGGCGCTCAACGCGCTCGCCAAGGCCTACGGCAATGCGCAGGCCAACGGCCAGCTCGCGATGGGCAAGGGCTACTCGGCCAACAGCGCGCTCACGCCGCCGATCAAGGGCGACGGCAGCTCGCCGAAGGTCGACGCCTTCGTCGACAAGCTTGCTGCGCCGGCGCAAGCGGCAAGCGCCGCGACCGGCATTCCGGCGCGCTTCATCATCGGTCAGGCGGCGCTCGAATCGGGCTGGGGCAAGAGCGAGATCAGGAAGGCGGACGGCTCGCCCAGCCACAACGTGTTCGGCATCAAGGCGTCGAAAGACTGGGCGGGCAAGACCGTCTCCACCATGACCACCGAGTACGTGAACGGCAAGCCGCAACGCGTGGTCGAGAAATTCCGCGCATACGATTCGTATCAGGAAGCGATGACCGACTACGCGAACCTGCTCAAGGGCAATCCGCGTTACGCGCAAGTGATTAACTCGGCGCATGACGTGAACGGTTTTGCTCACGGCATGCAGCGCGCGGGTTACGCAACCGATCCGCATTACGCGAAAAAGCTGATGTCCATCATGCAGAAGATGGCCTGAACCGCCGTTGATGCAGTTATCCGGTGGCAGTCGACACCTGCTCGTGAAGTTCGATTTTCCGATTAAAGCCATGCACGCGACGGGGCCAGGTGCATAACAAGACGGACGAGGCCGGCCGCCCCCGGGTGGCCGGTCCAGCCGCGTGACGGCTATCGGCGTTTTAACGTTTGCGGCAAATATTTCATTACATGCCCCTAAATTTTGGGCGCATGCTGCCGCTAATCAGTTAGACCCGAGACCGGAATACGCTTTAAAGTCCGGTTGAATGCGCGTGCCGCGGCTTCGACGAAGACCGCGCGAAAGCCCCGGCAGGAGCCTTGGCACGCGCCCGCAAGAACATGCATACCGGCAAGCCCATGGATACTAACCAGTCGAACGGCCATACCGACGCACCCGGCCAGCCGCACGCCCCGCTAGACGACAGTGCGAATGATTTCGGCCGTCGCAATCCGCTCGAGATCGGCGTTCAGTTGCGCAACCTCGTCAATCGGGGCGATTTCCTCACCGTTCAATACCCCGGTGGTCAGCTCGTCACGCGCCTGCTCGACGTGGATGTGCGCGGACGCACCTTCACCTTCGATTGGGGCGCGTTGTCCGATCAGAACAAGGGGCTGCTCGCCGCGCCGCGCTGCCAGTTCCACGCCGCGCCCGACGGCGTGCGGATGGAATTCGTCACCGTCGCGCCGCGCGAGACCCGTTTTGAAGGCATGCCCGCCTTCGAGGCCGGCTTTCCCGAAGTGCTGTTCTACGTGCAGCGCCGCGAGTATTTCCGCGTCGACGCACCGATTCTCGACCCGTACACATGCAGCGGCCGCTTGCCCGACGGCGATACGTTCCGCTTCGAGGTGCGCGATCTGTCTCTCGGCGGCGTCGGCATGCGCACCGCGGACGAACGCGTGGCCGAATTGCCGATGGGCACCTGCCTGGAGGATTGCGAGCTGTCGTTCGGCGCGCTTGGCCGGCTTTCGCTCGATCTGCAACTCGTGTCGCATCGTTCCATCGCGCTGCCGAACGGCACGCAGCGCTACCAACTCGGTTTCCGTTTTCTGACGCTGCCGGGCAGCGCCGAAAACACGCTGCAACGGCTGATCACCCAGCTTGAGATGAAGCGCCGTTCGCTGGTGCGGTGACAGGCGAAAGCGTCGTGACACGCGCCTCGCAAACGTTGAAACAAACGTCGAACACGCATCGCAATGGCCTCAATTTTTCCTTACCGGGGCCGTTAAACAGTAAGTTCAAGTAACGCGGCGGCATGTGTACGCTGTCGCCCTTCAGGATGACGCATGTCCAATCTCATCAATCTCGGCCTCAGTGGACTGAACGCAGCCCAGTGGGGACTCACGACGACCGGCCAGAACATCAGCAACGCGTCGACGCCGGGCTACACCATCGAAACGCCGGTCTATGCGGAAAGCGGCGGCCAGTACACGGGTTCCGGCTATCTGCCGCAGGGCGTCTCGACCGTCACCGTGACGCGCCAGTACAGCCAGTATCTGACCACTGAGCTGAACAACGCGCAGAGCTCGAGCAGTTCGCTGTCGACCTACAACACGCTGATCTCGCAGCTGAACAATCTGATCGGCAGTCCGACCGCCGGGATTGCGAGCGCGATCACCAGCTATTTCACCGGTTTGCAGAACGTCTCGAACGACGCGTCGAGTCTTGCCACCCGTCAGACCGCGATGAGCGGCGCGCAGACGCTCGCGAACCAGATCAACGCCGCGGGCGAGCAGTACGACGCGCTGCGTCAGAGCGTCAACACGCAACTCACCAACACGGTTTCGCAGATCAACAGCTACTCGCAGCAGATCGCGCAGTTGAACGGGCAGATCACCGCGGCCAGCACGCAAGGTCAGCCGCCGAATCAGCTGCTCGATCAGCGCGACCTTGCCGTGTCGAATCTGTCGCAACTGATCGGCGTGAACGTCGTCAACAGCAACGGCAGCTACAGCGTGTTCATGAGCAACGGTCAGCCGCTCGTGTCGTCCGGCAACAGCTACAACCTGGGTACGGCGCCGTCTACCGGCGACACCAGCGAACTGTCCGTGCAGTACCTCGGCCAGGCGGGCGCGAATCCGGCCGCCGCGCCGCAGAATCTGCCCGACAGCAAGGTTGAGGGCGGCACGCTCGGCGGTCTCCTCGCGTTTCGCAGCCAGACGCTCGATCCGGGCGAAGCGCAACTCGGCGCGATCGCCGTGAGCTTCGCTTCGCAGGTCAACGCACAGAACGGCCTCGGCATCACGCTCGCCGGCGCCAAGGGTGGCGCGCTGTTCTCGGTGGGCGGCCCGACGATCTACGCGAGCACGCAGAACACCGGGAACGCGTCGTTGAACGTGTCGTTCGCGGACCCCACGCAGCCGACCACCGGCGACTACACGCTGGCCTTCAACGGCACCACCTACACGCTGACCGACAATTCGAGCGGCACGGTGGTGGGTTCGGCGACCAATCTGAGCCAGCCGATCAACGGCCTGAATTTCTCGACCACCGGCACGATGAACGCCGGCGACTCGTTCACGGTCGAGCCGACGCGCGGCGCGCTGAACAGCTTCGCCACCGCGACCACCGACGCTTCCGCGATCGCCGCCGCGGCGCCGGTGCTGGGCGCGGCCGCGTCGACCAATACGGGTACCGGCACGATCACGCAAGGCTCGGTGACAGCCGGCTACACCATGCCGAATTCGACCACCACGCTGTCCTACGACGGCACGGGCTTGTCCGGCTTCCCGGTGGGTTCGACGGTGACGGTGGCGGGCTCGCCCGCGACCACGTATCCGATCACCAGCGCGGCGACCGTGGTGCCGTATTCGTCGAGCACCGGCGCGACGCTGACGATCAACAACACGACCGCCGGCGAGATGAACAACGTCTCGGTGACGATCAGCGGCGCGCCGGCTGCCGGCGACAAGTTCACGATCGGTCCGAACACCGGCGCGACCAACGACGGGCGCAATGCGCTCGCGTTGTCGAACCTGTCCACCGCGAAAGCGTTGGCGAGCGGCACGGTCACGCTGACGGGCGCGTATGCGAACTACGTGAACCAGATCGGCAATCAGACGAATCAGCTCCAGACCTCGAGTACGGCGCAGGCCTCGCTGGTGACACAGATCACCACCGCGCAGCAGTCCGTCTCGGGCGTGAACATCAACGAGGAAGCAGCCAACCTGCTTCAGTATCAGCAGCTCTATCAGGCCAACAGCAAGGTCATTCAGACCGCGCAGACCCTGTTCCAGACGCTGCTCGGCATCTTCCAGTGAGGCGTTGAACATGCGCATCTCCAGTACGCAGTACTTCAACATGAACGTCGCGACGATGAGCGATCAGCAAGCTCAGCTGTCGCAGTTGTACGCGCAGATTTCGAGCGGCGTAAGCCTCTCGACGCCGTCGGACAATCCGCTCGGCGCCGCCCAGGCCGTGCAGCTGAGCTCGACGGCGACGACGCTCGCGCAGTTCACGAGCAACCAGAGCACCGCGCTCGCGTCGCTGCAACAGGAAGACACCACGCTCGGCAGCGTCAACACCGTGCTGCAAAGCATTCACACGCTGGTGCTGCGCGCCGGCGACGGGTCGCTGAACGACGGCGACCGCGGCGCGATCGCGACGCAACTGGAGAGCTTGCGCAGCCAGTTGATGACGCTCGCCAACTCGACCGACCCGCAGGGCAACTACCTGTTCGCCGGTTATCAAACCAGCGCCCAGCCGTACACCACGAATGCGGCCGGCGTCGTGACGTATTCGGGCGACACCGGCACGCCGGTCGTGCAGATCACCGACTCGCACGTCATTCAGACGGGCGACAACGGCCTCTCGATCTTCGGCAGCGTCGCGCCGATCGGCACCAGCGCGGTGCCGGCCGCGACGACCGGCAATACCGGCACCGGCGTGATCAGCAGCGTGAGCCTGACGAACCCGACCGATCCGACCAACGCGGACACGTACCAGATCAATTTCTCGTCGGCGACCACCTACGCGATCAGTTCGACCGATCCGGCCACCGGCGCGGTCACGACCGGCACGCCGCAAGCGTTCACGGCCGGCTCGGCGATCACGCTCGGCGGCCAGTCGGTGACGATCACCGGCGCGCCGAACGCGGGCGACAGCTTCACGGTGACGCCCGCCACACAAGGCAGCATGGACGTGTTCGCCAATCTGAGCCAGCTGATCACCACGTTGCAAACGCCGGTGTCGGGCGGCGCCTCGACGGCCAGTTTCCAGAGCGCGCTGACCACCAGCATGACCCAGCTCGAGAACACCATGAACAACGTGGTGACCGCGCAGGCGGCGGTGGGCGGCCGCGAACAGGAAGTGCAGGCATTGCAGACGGTCACGCAGACCAACACGTTGCAGACCACGAGCAACCTCGCGGATCTGACGCAAACCGACATGGCCAAGACGATCGGCAAGTACACGATGACGCAAAACGCGCTGCAGGCGGCGCAACAGGCGTTCGCGAAGATTCAGAGCATCTCGCTGTTCCAGTATCTGGACTGATCAGGGAGTCGATCTGAAACGAAGAAGGGCGGAAGCCGGTGTGAGCCGGTTCCGCCCTTCTTCGTTTTGCGTTACCCAAAACTTCGCTACCTGAAACCCGCCGCCACGCGCCCCATCTGATCGATGCCGACATCGAAGAGGCGCATGAAGAACGGGATCATGTTCGGGATCATCAACTGCAAAAGCAGCATGCCGATCAGCATCGTCAGCGGAAAGCCGATCTGGAACACGCCGATTTGCGGCGCGGCGCGGTTCAGAATGCCGAGCGCGAGATTGGTGATGAGAAGCGCCACGACCACCGGCAGCGACAGCAGCAGGCCCGCCGAAAACACCGTGCTGCCGAAATTCGCCAGCGTGCGCCAGCCGGGCGCGCCGAGAATGTTCGCCGACACCGGCACCGACTGGAACGTGGCGAGCAGCGCGCTGATCATTTGCAGATGGCCGTCGATCACCAGAAACACCAGCATTGCGATGGTGTTCATGTAGCTCGACAGCACCTGGCTCGAACTGCTCGCCTGCGCATCGAAGAAGGTCGCAAAGCCGAGACCCATCCCCAGGCCGACGAAATCGCCGGTCGCGCTGATCGCCTGAAAGACGATCTGCATCGTCACGCCGAGCGCGATGCCGATCAGGAACTGGTTGACGATGATCCACACGCCTTCCGCGGAAAACACCGTGACCTGCGGCAGCGCGCCGAGCGTGGGCGCGACGATGATCGTGACGAAGGCCGCGAGGCCGATCTTCACGCGCATCGGCAGCGCGCGGTTGCCGAGCACCGGCGCGGTCGCGACCAGCGCGAGAATCCGCACGAACGGCCACAGGAACGCGGTGAGCCAGGCGTTCAGTTGCGCGTAGGTGACGGAAAACATGACGGCGGGGAACGGAGGGAAAAGACCGGCGCGGCGCTCAGTTGACGAGCGTCGGGATGTTGGTGAGCGTCTGGCGCAGATAGTCGAGCATGGTCGTCAGCATCCACGGGCCGGCGATCACCATCGTGACGGCAATCGCAAGCAGCTTCGGAATGAACGACAGCGTGCTTTCGTTGATCTGCGTGGCGGCCTGGAACAGGCTCACCACCAGACCGACCACCAGGGCGACCAGCAAGAGCGGCGCGGCGAGCAGCAGGCCGACATACATGGCCTGGTGCGCGAGCGTCATGACGGATTCTTGATTCATGGCGATTCGACCGGAAGCGTGAAGGGTGAAGAGGCGCGGTTAAGTGACGCCACCGCGCGCGGCGCTTAAACAAAGCTCTGCGCGAGCGAGCCGAGCAGCAGCTGCCAGCCGTCGACCAGCACGAACAGCATCAGCTTGAACGGCAGCGAAATCGTGGCGGGCGACACCATCATCATGCCCATCGACATCAGCACGCTCGCCACCACCATGTCGATGATGAGGAACGGAATAAAAATCGTGAAGCCGATCTGGAAGCCGGTTTTCAGTTCGCTCGTCACGAACGAGGGCACCAGCAGCGACAGCGGCACGTCTTCGGGACCTTGCATCGGCGCGGCGTGCGAGATGCGGGCGAACAGCGCGAGATCGCTTTCGCGGGTCTGACGCAGCATGAAGGTCTTGAACGGCGCGAGGCCGCGGTTGACCGCCTGCTCCATCGGCATCGAGCCTTCGGAGAACGGCTTGTAGCCATCAGTGTAGGCCTTGTCGAGCACCGGCGACATCACGAACAGCGTGAGGAACATCGCGAGGCCGACCAGCACCTGGTTCGGCGGCGTGGTGGTCGTGCCGAGCGCCTGGCGCAGCAGCGACAACACGATGATGATGCGCGTGAAGCTCGTCATCATCAGCACCATGGCGGGCAGGAACGACAGCATCGTGAGCAGCAGCATCGTCTGCACGCTCAGCGAGTACGTCGTGCCGCCGTTCGGGCCGGGGCTCGTGTTGAACGCCGGCAAGCCGGCGGTTTGCGCGAACGACAGCGTCGGCAGCGCGAGCATCAGAGCCGGCAGCGCCACAGGTGCCATGCGGCGCAACACGGGAATCACTTTCGAGGCGGCGCGAGACGCGCGCGGGGATTGCGCTTCACGCGCTGATTGAAGACTGAACTGCATTACCGAACTCCGCCGCCTTGCCCGTTGAAACGTTTGCCTACTTCGCCTTTCAAAGCGTCGCGAAAGCGTTGGCCGAAGGTGCCCGGCAACGCCGCGCTCGTTCCAGCCATAGCAGGTGCGCCGGGCTGCGTGCCGCCGGCCGCATCGGCCGTGGCCGAACCCGCCGGCATCGTATGCAAAAGACGCACGTTGCCTGGCGCCGTGCCGAGCACGAGCCACGTCGCGCCGATCTCGACCACCGCGACCCGCTCCTTGCCGCCGAGCGAGGCGCCGCCGATCGTCTTCACGAGGCCGCCGCGGTTCGCCGGCTGCAAGCCCAGGCGGCGCGCGAGCCACGCGCAACCGAACACCAGACCGATCACGACCAGCAGGCCGACGATCGTTTGCAACACCGCGCCGACGCCGAGCGCCGGAACGGCCGTGCCTGCGCCGACACCCGAGGCGACGCCCGTGGCCATTTTCGCGGCGTTGTTGACCGCGTTCATGTCGGCCGCGTGCGCAGCGAGCGGCGCCGTTGCCAGTGCGAACGTCAGTGCCGAGGCGGCCGCTACATTCGCCGCGAACACGGCGCGTTGAAGAACACTACGCGACGCATGCGGCACGGCGCGACGGACAACGCGTTTCATCGATTCAACTTCCGGATGCGTTCGGACGGCGTGATGATGTCGGTCAGGCGGATACCGAACTTGTCGTTCACCACCACCACTTCACCTTGCGCGATCAGACAGCCGTTGACGAGCACGTCCATCGGCTCGCCGGCCATCCCGTCCAGTTCCACCACCGAACCTTGCGCGAGCTGCAGCAGGTTGCGGATCGCGATCTTGGTGCGGCCGAGTTCGACGGTCATCTGGACGGGAATGTCCAGGATCATGTCGATGTCGTTGCGCGTCGAAGTCGGTTCGACTTTCGACAGCGGCTGGAACACGCCGGCCGCGCTCGCGTTGACTTCCGTGTTGTCGTTCTGCTCGGCCAGCGCGCTGGCCCAGTCCGCCATCGCCGCGTCGTCTTCGGCGCCGGCTGTGTCGGCGGCCAGTTCGGCTTCAGGCTTTGCGTTCAGGTCACTCATATCCACCTTCCTTCATCGTGTCGGCTGCGCTGATCATCTTCTGGACCCGCAACGCGTACTGACCATTGAAAATTCCGTAGCCGCATTCCATGACCGGCACGCCATCGACCTTCGCCGTGATGTGTTCGGGAATGTTGATCGGCAGAACATCGCCCTTGCGCATGTTCAGGATCTGTTCGAACGTGACCGGCATCTGCGCGAGATCGGCGGTCAGTTCGACTTCCGCCGCCTGCACTTGCTGCGACAGCACGCGGACCCAGCGGCGGTCGACTTCGAGCGCCTCGCCCTGGATCGGCGACGAGAGAATGTCGCGGATCGGTTCGATCATCGAGTACGGCATGCAGATGTGCAGCGTGCCGCCCGTCGTGCCGAACTCGATCGAGAACTGCGTGACGATGACGATTTCGTTCGGCGTCGCGACGTTGGCGAACTGCGTGTGCATTTCCGAGCGCACGTATTCGAACTGCAGCGGACGCACGCTCTTCCACGACGCCGCGTAATGCTCGAACGTCAGATTCAGCAGCTTCATGATGATGCGCTGCTCGGTCTGCGTGAAATCGCGGCCTTCGACGCGGGTATGAAAGCGCCCGTCGCCGCCGAACAGGTTGTCGACCACGAAGAACACGAGGTCCGGGTCGAACACGAACAGCGACGTGCCGCGCAACGGCTTCACGTGGACCAGGTTCAGGTTGGTCGGGATCGGCAGGTTGCGGGTGAACTCGCTGTACTTCTGCACCTTCACCGGGCCGACGGAGATTTCCGCCGAGCGCCGCATGAAGTTGAAGATGCCGACGCGCAGGAGACGCGCGAAGCGGTCGTTGATGATTTCGAGGCCTGGCATCCGGCCGCGGACGATGCGTTCCTGCGTCGCGATGTTGTACGGGCGTACGCCCGCACGGTCGCTTTGCTCGGCTTCCGAATCGGACTCGCCGGTTACGCCCTTGAGGAGGGCATCGACCTCCTCCTGGGACATGAACTCTTCGTGGCCCATTCCTTATTCCTCGTGCGTCCCGTGGCGGTTGATGATGGCAGCGCTAGACAACGTCACTGAGGACGTCACTGCACGACGAATTCGGTGAACAGCACGTCCTGGACGTGCATCGGCGCCGCGCCCTTGTCGGTCGGCTGTTCGATCAGCGTCTTGAGTTCGGTGGCGAGCGCGCGCTTGCCTTCGAGCGGCGCAAGTTCGTCCGGGTGTTTGTTCGACAGTGCGAGCAGGAGATGGCTGCGCACTTCCGGCATGTGTTCGGTGAGTTCCTGCTGGGTTTTCGCGTCGGCGAGCTTGAGCGTCAAGCCGATGCGCAGGAAGTGTTGCTGGCCATCGTCCGATTGCAGATTGACCGTCATCGATTCGAGCGGGAAGAAGATCGGCGCCGCAGCCGGGGCGGGCGCGGCTTGAGCCGGGCTGCCGGCGGCCGGGGCGCGTTTGGACATGAAGAACCACATCCCCGCGCCGGCTGCGCCCGCGGCGATGATCGCGATGAGGACGATCAGGATGATGCGCTTCAAGGGGCCCGGGGAAGCGGGCGCGGCTTGCTGGTTTGCGGTCGTGGATGCCATGAGGTTTGCTTTTGCTTGCCGTTAGTGCTGGTGATGGTGATTGTTGTTGATTTGCCTGCGGCGCGATGGGTCGAAAAGAAGGGTTAATGCGGGCTATCTCTTGTTTTTGCCTTTCAGGCTGGGGGGCTTGTCGGTGGTTTGGGTTGTTTGCCCGCGGGGTTGGCCTTTTCTTGATTTGTTAGTGGTCTATTAGCGTTGCCCCTGTGCGGGGCGGCACTTACTTTCTTTGCTGGCCGCAAAGAAAGTAAGCAAAGAAAGCGGCTTTACACCGCCAGCTTATAAGCGGGTCCCCTGGCTTGGAGGGGGTAGTGGTGCATCTGGAATCGGTGCCCTCGCGCATTCGGCGCTCGTGACAAGGCCGTCATACTTCCCGCCTCGCACTACGTGCTCGCCGGAACGGTCTGCATGAAAACCAGTGGCTCCGTTTTGGTGAAGCGAGGGCCATCGGCTTCGCCTCGGCGAAGCGCCGAAATGCTCCAGGGTTTGGAAGTGCGATGTTCAGAATTAGCGGTTCAAGCCGCTTTCTTTTGCCTACTTTTCTTTGCGGCCAGCAAAGAAAAGTAGGTGCCGCCCCGCACAGGGGCAACGCTAATAGACCACTAACAAATAGACCACTAACAAATCAAGAAAAGGCCAACCCCGCAGTCAAACAAACCCAAAGCGCCGAGCAGGCAAAACCATCAAGCAAACGTATCGACCAACCCCACACTCCGCCGCACGGCAACATTAGCCACGCTATCGACAGAATCCCCCCCAGCGCCGCCGGCAAAAGAACCTCCGCTGCCAGCACGCCCGCCGGATCGCCCGGAATCAGCACTCTGCTGCTGCCCACCCTGCCGGGCAAACCCATCACTCACACTAGCGCTACCCAAGCCGATCCCGTTGGCCTCCATCGCCTCCCGCAACTTCGGCAACGCCGCCTCGACGGCTTCCCGAACCTGCTGGTGCTGCGAAACGAACAACGCATGCGCATGGTTATCGGCAACCTGCAACACAACCTGTAACGGTCCGAGATCCTTCGGATTCAAAGTGAGCTCGGCACTCTGCGAATGCGCATTCGACAGGAACACCACCTTCTGACTCAACGCCTCGTCCCAGTCCGCCGTGCCCACCTGCGGCGCCAACGCATTCGCCGCTTGGGCCGCGCCCGCGTTACCCGTCGTCTGGACGGCCGCCGTCGTGCTCGCGGCGCTCGCTGCGGCTTGCGTGGCGGCCAGCGCTGCGGTCGCCGCGTCGGCCGCAGTCTTGAAGGACGCCAGATCGTCAGCCTGCCCGCCGCCGCCAGCCGTCGCCGTCAGCGCGTCAGCCGCCGCCTTCGTTGCCGCGGATGGGTCGGCCACGGTCGCCGCCGCCGTCGTCGTCAGTGCGGATTTTGAGCCCTTCGATCCCTTGCCGTCGCCGAACAGGCTGGCCGCAAGCGTCTTGTCGTCCGCTGATCCGTTCAGCCCTTTGCTCGCGTCAGCCTGGCCGCTTGCCGCCGTCGCCGCGTTCGCCGCCGCGCCGCTCGCCAAGGCCTGCTGCGGGACCACGCCCTGGCCGCTCGCCAGCGCGGCGAGCGCCGCCTGCAACGCGTCCTGCAACGACTTCGGATCGGTGGCGGCGGTTTTCTTGCCCGGTGTGCTGACGGTCGTGGCGTCCGTGGTGGCGCCGGCCAGCGTGGTCGCGACGTCAGTCGCGGCCGTGGGGGGCGCGGCGGTTGCCGGGGCGGTGACGCCGTTCGCGTCGGCCTGAGCCTGAGCCTGCGCCTGAGCGGCGGCGGCCGCCGCCGCAGTGCCGGCGTCGGTCTGGCTGGTCGTATTGCCGGACTTCGGCGGCGTGGCGGCGCTTTTGTCGGGCGCGGCCTGCTGGGTTGCGTCAGTTGACGGCGAACCCGACGCCGCCGTCTTCGTCGAGTCGCTGTCGTCCTTGCTGCTCGCTTCGTCCGCGCCTGGCGTGGAAGCATCGGGCGGCGGCGCGTCATGCACGCTCGACGACGATCCCGACGGCGCGGAAGGCAAAGCCGACGACGAAGCCGGCGGCGAAGCCTGCTGCTGGCTCGCGCCCTGTGCAGCGGCGTTGTTCTGCAGATCGATGCTTTGCTGCAAAGTCTGCGAGAACGGCATGGCGGCGCTCGCGGCGGCGGCCTTGGCCGCGCTGGTGGACGAGCTGCCGGCGGAGCCGAGCAGTGAGCCGATCTGTGAGAGAAGCGACATAGGGAATCCTGTCAATCCGTCAAACGGTGTGTGTTCAGTCAGTCGAGACGGCGCTCGCGCGCGTCATGCGCCTTCGGCGCGCATTCTCAGAATTCGGGCGGCGTGTTCGTCGGCGTCGCGCTGATCGCGCCGCGCCGTGGTTTTCGCTTCGGCTGCTTCGCCGCGCGCCTGCAGCACTTCATACGAGCCGAGCTTCTGCTTCTGACGCTGCCAGTCCGGCTTGGCAGCCTCGACGCGCGTATTGGCCGTCACGAGCAGATTGCGCTGCTGTTCGATGGCGGCGTCGAGCGTGTCGATGAACGCCTGAAAATTGCGCATGTTGCCGGCGGGCATGCCCGTCTGCGCGGTCGCCGTGAAGCGCGCGTGATATTCGTCGCGGTACTGCACCAGGGAGTCGAGCTGCGCCTGTACGTCGTTGCGCTCGCGCTGCGCGCGGCCAAGACGTTGCGCGGCGGCGTCCACATCGTCCTGAGCGAGGCCGATGAGCGTCTTGATCGGAAAGTGTTTCGCCATGGTCAGGCTCCTTGGGCAAACAGCGCGTCCAGCATCTCGAGACTCGGTTCAAAGTTCGCGCATTCGCGAAAACCTTGCTGCAGGAATGCTTCCATCCGCGGATACAGCGCGATCGCGCGGTCGAGCAGCGCGTCGCGCCCGCTCGAGTAGGCGCCGACGTTGATCAGATCGCGGTTGCGCTGATAGCGCGACAGCATCTGCTTGAACATACGTGTTTTCTCGAGATGGTTATCGTCGATCAGCGCGGTCATTGCCCGGCTAATCGACGCTTCGATGTCGATCGCCGGATAGTGGCCGGCCTCGGCGAGCGAGCGCGACAGCACGATGTGACCGTCGAGAATCGCCCGCGCGGAGTCGGCGATCGGGTCCTGCTGGTCGTCGCCTTCGGTGAGCACGGTGTAGAACGCGGTGATCGAGCCGCCGCCCGCCGGGCCGTTGCCGGTGCGCTCGACGAGCGCCGGCAGCTTGGCGAACACCGAAGGCGGGTAGCCCTTGGTGGCGGGCGGCTCGCCCACGGCCAGCGCGATCTCGCGCTGCGCCATCGCGTAACGGGTCAGCGAATCCATCAGCAGCAGCACGTGCTTGCCCTGATCGCGGAAATATTCGGCAAGCGAGGTCGAATACGACGCGGCTTGCATGCGCAGGAGCGGCGAGACGTCGGCGGGCGCGGCGATCACCACCGAGCGCGCGAGTCCCTCTTCGCCGAGAATCTGTTCGATGAATTCCTTCACTTCGCGGCCACGTTCGCCGATCAGCCCGATCACGATCACTTCGGCGCTGGTGTAGCGCGCCATCGTGCCGAGCAGCACCGATTTACCGACGCCCGATCCGGCGAAGAGGCCCATCCGCTGGCCGCGGCCCACGGTCAACAGCGCATTGATCGCGCGCACGCCTACGTCGAGTACTTTGTGAATCGGTTCGCGGTTCAGCGGATTGATGACGGGCGAGGACAGCGGCGCGTCGGCATGCGCGCCGAGCGGGCCGAGACCGTCGAGCGGCCGGCCGGACGCATCCAGCACGCGGCCGAGCAATTCCCAGCCGACCGGCAGGCGCTTCGCGCCCGCCATCGGGTCGGCGATCGGCGCGCTTTCGAGCGGATAGACGCGCGCGCCGGGCAAGAGGCCGATCACTTCGGTGGTCGGCATCAGAAACAGTTTGTCGCCCGAGAAGCCGACCACTTCGGCTTCGGCCATCGGCAGCGAACTGCCGGCCGGCAGTTCGATCATCACTTCGGCGCCCACCGAAAGACGCAGGCCGACGGCTTCGAGCACGAGACCGGCGGCGCGCGTCAGACGTCCGCAGGCGCGCATCGGCTTGGCGATCGCGTTGCGCGCGCGCAGCGCGTCGAGCCGGCCGCGCCAGGCTTGCATGTGCGGATTGCTGTCGAGCGCGGGATCGTATGGGGCGTGGGCGGCAGCGGTTGAAGCGGCCCGCGAAGCCGCGCTCGAAGCAACATTCGACGCGGCGGATTCGCGGCTCGCCGCCGCACTCGCCGCCGGATGACCGGGAGCCTGATCGCGCAGCGCGGCGTCGATAGCCGCGACTGCAGCCGCGGCGGGTGTGACCGCCGTGTCCGCCGCCGGCACTTCCGCCAGCGCCTCGGCGCCGAACGACGCCAGCGCGAGCTCGCGTTCGAGCGGCGTCAGATCGCTGGCGCGGATCTCTTCGAGCGTCGGCTTCACCATGTGCTCACCTTGCCGAGCGCGGCGGCGACGCGCTCCCAGCGCGTGTCGATGCCGGCGTCCACTTCACCGGAGCCGGCTTGCGCGCGGCAGCCGCCGCGCTCCACCGACGGATCGGTGCGCACGGTCCAGCCACGCGTTTGCAGTTCTTCCAACAGATAAGCTTCAACGACCGGCAGATCGGCGGGGCTCACGATCAATGCCGGCGCGCCGACCAGCGCGGGCTCGGCGGTCAGCACCTCGCGCGCGGCGGCGATCAGCGCGGTCGGATCGTGCTGCACGTGCTGGCGCACGACCTGTTGCGCGATGTCCAGCGCGAGCGCGACCAGCGTCTCGGAGATCGCGCCCTGGGCGCCGTCGAGCGCGGCCTTGAAAGTTTCCGCGAGCGCGGCCAACTGCGCCGCCTGTTCGCGCGCTTCGCTCTGACCTTGCTCGAAGCCCTGTGCATGACCTTGCTCGTAACCGGCCTGATAGCCGAGCGCCTGGCCGGCCACATGCCCGGACGCAATGCCCTGTGCGTGCGCGGTCTCGCGCAGACGTTCGAGTTCGGCTTCGAACGCGCCGTCGTCGACTTCGGCTTCGGGCGGCGCGGGCGGCACCGGATCGAACGAGGCCATCTCCCAGCGCTGGTAGGCCGAGAGCCTTTCCTTCGCTGTGGAGTTCTGGTCAGACATATGCATCTTCCGCCTTGCCGCCTAGAACGATCTGGCCGCTTTCCGCCAGATTGCGCACGATCTGCAGGATGCGGCGCTGCTGCGTCTCGACTTCGGAGACGCGCACCGGACCGCGCGCATCGAGGTCTTCCGCGAGCAGTTCGGCAGCACGCTGCGACATGTTCGAGAGGAACTTCTGGCGCAGCGCGGGCGGCGCGCCCTTCAGCGAGATGATCAACGCCTCGGACTCGACTTCCTTCAGCAACAGCTGGATCGCGCGGTCTTCCAGATCGAGCAGGTTCTCGAACACAAACATCTGATCAATAATCTTCTGCGCGAGTTCCGCGTCGTACTGGCGAACGTTCTCGATGACGCCTTCCTCATGATTACTCGACATGAAGTTGAGAATTTCCGCCGCCGTGCGGATGCCGCCCATCGGGCTGCGCTTCAGGTTGTCGCTGCCGGACAGGAGGCCTGTCAGCACGTCGTCGAGTTCGCGCAGCGCGGCCGGCTGGATGCCGTCGAGCGTCGCGATGCGCAGCAGCACGTCGTTACGCAGACGCTCGGTGAAGCAGGCGACGATTTCCGAGGCCTGATCGCGGTCCAGGTGAACGAGGATGGTCGCAATGATCTGCGGGTGCTCGTTCTTGATGAGCTCGGCCACCGCCGCCGAATCCATCCACTTGAGGCCCTCGATACCGCTGGTATCGCTGCCCTGCAGGATCCGGTCGATGATCGCGCCGGCCTTGTCGTCGCCGAGCGCCTTGGTCAGCACCGAACGGATGTAGTCGCTCGAATCCAGCGACAGGGCCGTGTGCTGCTCGGCCTCGCGCACGAACTCCTGCAAGACTTCGTCGACCTGTTCGCGCGTCACGTTCTTCAGGGCGGCCATCGCAACGCCGATCTTCTGGACCTCGCGTGGCCCGAGGAACTTGAACACCTGCGCGGCTTCTTCCTCACCGATCGACATCAGCAGGAGCGCGCTCTTCATTACGCCTTCAGCGCTCATCGGACACCCAATTTTTCACGACGGTTGCAACGATCTTCGGATCCTGGCGCGCGATGCTGCGCGCGAATTCCAGGTTCCGCTCGTATTTGTGTTTCGCGTTTTCGAGCGCGAGCTTTTCGCTGTCCGTTTCCAGCTCGACGACAGCGCCCTCGCGCTCGGCGGCGGGAATGCCGTCCAGCAGGACCGGCTCGTCCGGCGACGGCAGCGCCGCGGCGGCGACCGGCTCCGGCGGCGGGAAAGCGCGGCGCAGCGCCGGCTTCACCATCACGAAGTAGAGGAACAGGGCGACCGCGCCGATGCCGAGATACGTGGCGATCTGCCTGGCGAGCGCGATCATGTCCGGCGTGCGCCACCAGGGCACGTCGGCGTTCGGGTCGAGGTCGACGCTGAACGGGCTGTTGACCACGTTCACCGAGTCGCCGCGCGCCGAGTCGAAGCCCATCGCGTCCTTCACCAGCTGGTTGACCTGCGCGAGCTTGTCGGCGGTGACGGGCTGCATCGTGGCGTGGCCCTTGGGGTCGACCACGCGCATGTAGTTGACCACCACCGCCACCGACAGACGCCTGATGCCGCCCATCGGCTGTTCCAGGTGGCGCACCGTCTTGTCGAGCTCGTAGTTGGTGGTCGAATCCTTGCGGTCGCTGACCGGCGTGGTGGTCACGCCGCTCGCGCCGGCCGGCGCATTGATCGGCGCGGAAGCCGGCTGCGGCGGCTGGTTCGACAGCGCGCCCGGCACGCCCGAGGCGCCGGCTTGCGACAGCTCGGTGGCGGTGCTCGATTGCTGGCTGCGGATCGCCGCCTGTTGCGGGTTGCCGTTCGGGCCGTAGTTTTCCGAGGTCTGTTCGCTGTGCGAGAAGTCGATGTCGGCGCTGACCTGCGAATGCGCGTTGCCCGAACCGAACAGCGGAGCGAGGATCGCGTCGATGCGCTGCTGCGTGCTGCGCTCGATCTGCTGGCGATACTTCAGTTGCGAGGCGTCCAGACCGCTGCCGGTGGACGGCTGCGTCAGCAGGTTGCCGTCCTGGTCGAGAACGGTCACGCCTTTCACCGGCATATCCGGTACCGCCGACGCCACCATATGGGTGATCGCCAGCACCTGGCCTTCGTCGAGCGCGCGGCCGGGGTACAGGTTCACCAGCACGGAGGCCGACGGCGCTTCCTTGTCGCGCACGAACACGGAGGGCTTCGGAATCGCCAGATGCACGCGCGCCGACTTCACCGTCGAAATCGACTGGATCGTGCGTTCCAGCTCGCCTTCCAGCGAGCGCTGATAGTTGATCTGCTCGGCGAACTGGCTGATGCCGAACTTCTGGTTGTCCATCAATTCGAAGCCGACCGAGCCGCTCTTGGGCAGGCCCAGCGAGGCGAGGCGCAGACGCATTTCATGCACCTGCTCGGCCGGCACGAGGATCGCCCCGCCCGCTTCGGAAAACTTGTAGGGGATGTTGGCCTGCTGAAGCGCCGTGATGATGGCGCCGCCGTCACGGTCCGACAGGTTGCTGTAGAGCACCTTGTAGTCCGGCGCGCGTGACCACAGGAACAGGCCCGCCACGATGGCGACCAGCAGCGCGACCGCGAAAATCAGCGGCGCGCGCGGATTGCCGCGCATTTGCGCGAGGCCCGACAGGCGCTGGCCGAAATTGCCGCCGAGGGTGCTCCCCAGCCCGCCGAGGTCCGCGGCGCCGCCGGGCTGGCCGGTGCCGGCCGCGCCGGCACCAGGCTGCGCGCCGGCGAGTCCCATGCGGGCGTCGGGGTTGATCAAAGAGTTGGCTGACGAATCCATGCGTCGGGTATCTCCGGGATGCCTTTGCGTTTCTGTCGCCTGGCGGCGCCGAGGTCGGCGGGCGCATGGACAGAGACTTTCACCGTTGAAATTATCCGCAGCGCGGCTCAAGCCGATTGCTTGAATAGAGCCGGGTTTTCCCCCTAGTTTCGGGGCTTTCGCGCAAGGCCCGCTGCTATGCTTTCCTCCAGATCGGCACGGTTTCTCGCATGCTGGTCGTCATTCCCTGGAGAGAACATGACTTTGCCCGTGAACGCGCTCTCGTCGGCGCTGCAACAGATGCAGTCGCTGGCGGCGCAAGCAGCCGGCGGCGGCAGCCCGGTGGCCGACCAGTCCGGCGCGGCTACCCCCAGCGGTTTCGCCTCCGCGCTGAAGGCCTCGCTGGACAAGATCAGCGGCGATCAGACCAAGGCGATCGGCGAATCGCAGGCGTTCGAGCTCGGCGCGTCGAACGTGTCGCTGAACGACGTGATGGTCGATATGCAGAAGGCCAACGTCGGCTTCCAGTTCGGCTTGCAAGTTCGCAACAAGCTGGTGTCCGCCTATAACGACATCATGCAGATGCAGGTCTGAACGCGCTTCGGGCGGCAAGGCTGTTCGGCCCGCCCGAGCTACGCTGCCCGCGTGCCTGCCATGCGGCCGTTGCTGGCCGCGCCATCCGGCCCCCTAATCCTCCTTACGCTGGCCTAAAGCTTTCCCGCTGCCTATCCGATAACCAGGTACAGGCATGAATCGGGGTGCGGCGACGTACCCGGACGGGGTGCCGCGACCAACCACAGTGCAAGAGAGGAGGAGCGCCGATGTTTTCCCCAGGACACTCTGGAGCCAATGCGTACGCTCGCGTCGGCGTCGAGACAGGGGTGATGGGCGCGAGTCCGCATCGTCTGATCGTGATGTTGTATCAGGGAGCCCGGCAGGCCATTGCGCAAGCGCGCATGCATTTGCAGCAGGGCAACGTACCGGCTCGTGGCGAGGCGGTCGGCAAGGCGATTCAGATCGTCGAAAGCGGGCTGCAGCAGTCGCTCAACGTTGAGGCGGGCGGCGAGATTGCAGAGCGGTTGGACGCGTTATATAGCTATATGTCGCGCCGGCTGCTCGAAGCCAACATAAAGCAGAGCGAAGCGATGCTGGTCGAGGTGGATGGCCTGCTCGCGACGCTCGAAGAAGCATGGATCGGGATTGCCCCGGAGATCGCGCGGATGGCAGCCCAGCCGGCCGCGGAAAGCATGAGATGACATCGAACGCAGAATATTTCGCCCGCTACGAGGCGATTGCAGCGATTTCCCGCCGCATGCTGATAGCTGCCCGGCGCGCCCTGTGGAACGATCTGGTGCCCCTGCAGGAGGAGTACCGGAATCTGGTGGAGGCGTTGAAGGGCGCGGAAAACGGCGTGAAGCTCGATGAAGCCGAGCGCCTGCGCAAATACGCGCTGATCCGGCAGATTCTCGCGGACGACGCGGCGATCCGCGATCTGGCGAATCCGCGCATGGCCACGCTGTCGGCGCTGTTCGCCGGACGGCCGACTCGCCTGCTCAAGGAGCTGTACGGAGCGCGCTGAGTTTGCGGATGGGCGCGGCGACCGCTTGCTGCATGAATCCGCCTGACCGCATGCAGTTGCGCGCGCTGCCGCCAATGTGACCAAGGAATCGGCATGAACGGAATCGACACGGCCATTACTTCGGTGCTCGCGAGCCGGGTCGACAGTCTGCTCAATATCGCGCCGGGCAGTGCGGCCGCGTCGCAGACCGGCGCGGCGGGCGTCGAGACCGCGCCCACCACCGCGCCTGCCGTTGCCACGCCCGCGCCGCAGCCTTCCGCGCAAACCGCGCTGTCCGCCGTCGCGCTCGCGCTCAATGCGATCGTGCGCTCCGGCGGCGAGGCGACCCCCGCCGTGCTCGGCCAGGCGCCGATCTGGCCTGCTGCCCCGGCGCTCGACGTCGAAGTCGACGGCTTGCCGCTGTTCGATACGTCGGCTGCCACTAGCGCTTCGAACACCAACAGCGCCTCAACCGCCTCAACCGCGTCAGCCGCCAATCCAAACACCGCCAGGACGGCGGCCACCGCCAATGTGGCGGCGGCCCAGGTACCGGTCGCGGCGCTCGCGGCGGCGCTCGAACAGACGGTCGGCGACAGCGGTCTTTTCTACGAAGCGCATCTCGCGCAATGGCTGGCGGGTCAGCACTCGCCCGCGACGCTTGCCGGCGAGGCGCAAAACAAGCTGGTGGCCGCCGCCGCGCAATTGCCGCTCGACTGGGCGAACGACGCCGGCGAGGCGTCTTCCACCAATCCTTCCGCGCGGCAAGGCATGGGCGCCGCGCCGGACGCCAACGCCGCCGCCCGCGCAATGCCGTCGATCCAGAGCGCGCAGGCCGCCCGTTTCGTGGCCGGCGAGGTGCTGGCGAGCTCGCTTTCCGACCTGAACGGCCAGCCCGCGCATGCGAACCTGCATACCGCGGCGGCGCAACCCGCAGACGGCGGCTCGTCGCAGAATTCGCAATCGATGGCGGCCGCGGTTCATCCCGCGACCGTGTCGTTGGTGCGCCAGCAACTGGATCTGCTCGCGACCGGGCAGTTTCGCTGGACCGGCGAAGCGTGGCCGGGCGCCAAGCTCGATTGGACCATCGAGCAGGAAGGCGACGAATGGGACCGCAGCGGCGGCGGCGCCGCGAGCGAGGAAGACCATCCGTGGCGCACGCGTCTGACGCTGTCGCTGCCGACGCTCGGCACCGTCGACGCGGATTTGACGCTGACCGGCACGCGGCTGGTGGCCCGCGTGCAGGCGAGTCCCGGCGGCGCGGCGCGGCTGGCGCAGCAGGGCGAAAGCTTTCGTCAGCGGCTCGCGGCGGCGGGCATCGAACTGAACGGCTTGACGATTCGCGAGATCGGCGGCGGTGCGCCTGTCATGGGCGCGGCCGATGCGGGCGCCGCGGCGGCTGCGCAGGCGGCGGCTTCGGCGTATGCACGCTCGGCGTCGGCGGGCGCTCCAATCGGCGCGGCCGAGGTGGCCGGTTCGGCGGCTAAGGCCGCGACCGGACGCCGTGCGGCGCGCGCGAGCCGCACGGAAGCCGCGCCGCTCGACGATTTCGATTGGGACATGTGATGAGCCGCAAACATCGCCGCAGCGCGGCAGCGCTCGTCTACGACGCACAAGGCGGCGATCCCGCGCCGCGCGTGGTCGCCAAAGGCTACGGACTGCTGGCCGAAATGATCGTGCAGCGGGCCAAGGAAGCCGGCCTGTATGTGCACGAGGCGCCGGAAATGGTCTCGCTGCTGATGCAGGTCGACCTCGACGCGCGGATTCCGCCGCAGCTTTATCAGGCGGTGGCGGAATTGCTCGCGTGGCTGCATCGGCTGGAAAGCGGCGCGGAGAACGAGCCGGTGCAGGGCGCGAATGCCGGCGCGCAGGATGTGATCGACGTGGTCGCCACCGAGATCGATGGGGGGACGACGGCGCGCTGAACGGCGCGGGGTTGCACCAGCGCGTAACTTTCGCGCGCCGGAAGCACCCCAGGCGCCCGATGCGGCCCGAAGCGCCCGATGCCGTCTCGTCGGCGGACCGGTCGCCGGCCGCATCTCACCTCAAAACCGCATCATCAGCTTCAGCAGCGCATTGACCCGCTTGCCGTACGGCGGCGAGATCCATCCGCGGGCGTTCAGACGCGCCTGCGTCAGCACCGGCTTCATCTTCGAGAACGTCACGAAGCCTTCGTAGCCGTGATATGCGCCCATTCCGCTCGCACCCACGCCGCCGAACGGCAGGCTTTCGCACGCGAGATGCATCAGCGTTTCGTTGACCGCCATGCCGCCGGCGATGGTTTCGTGCGTCACGCGCTCGATGGTGGCGGTGTCGTCGGCGAAGAGGTACAGCGCGAGCGGGCGAGGACGGGCGTTGATCCAGGCGATCGCGTCGTCGAGCGTGTCGTAGGGGACGATCGGAAACAGCGGCCCGAAGATTTCCTCCTGCATCAGCGTGCTGTCGTCCGGCGCCTGCGTGACGGCGATCAGCGGGAAGCGGCGGCTCGCGGCATCGGGCGCGCCGTCGGTCAGCGCGTGCAGTTGCGCGCCGGCGGCCTCTGCTTCGTCGGCGAGACGCTGCAGGCGTGCGAAGTGGCGTTCCGAAATGATCGACGTGTAATCCGGATTGCTCGCGAAGCCGGGATACATCTTCGCCATTCGCGCGCGCGCCCGGTCGATGAACGCCTGCTCTTTCCCGCGCGGCACCAGCACATAATCAGGCGCCACGCAGGTTTGTCCCGCGTTGAGCGTCTTGCCGGCGACGAGGTTGTCCACCGCGTTGTCGAAGCGCGCATGCTGGCCGATCAGCGCCGGCGATTTGCCGCCCAGTTCGAGCGTAACCGGTGTCAGATGCTCGGCGGCGGCGCGCATCACTTCGTGGCCGACCTTGGTCGAGCCGGTGAACAGCAAGTGGTCGAATGGTTGCGCGCTGAACGCGGCGGCGAGCGCGGCGTCGCCGTTCACCACCGCGACATGATCGCGCGCGAAAGTCTGACCGATCAGCTGCTCGAACAGCGCCGAGGTGCGCGGCGTCAGTTCGGACATCTTGATGATCGCGCGGTTGCCGGCGCTCAATGCGCTGATCAGCGGCCCGGCGGCGAGCAGCACCGGATAATTCCACGGCACGATGATGCCGACCACGCCGAGCGGCGGCGGCACGACTTTGGCGCGCGCGGGCAGCAGCCATTTGTTGGTGCTGCGGCGCTGTGCTTTCATCCAGCGTTTGCCGTGTCTGAGCGCGCCGTCGATCTCCTCCTTCACCAGCAGGAATTCGGCGAGCAGCACTTCCTCTTTCGCACGGTTGCCGAAGTCGGCGTTCATCGCGCCGGCGAGCGCGTCGCGGTTATCGAGCATGACTTTGCGCAACGCTTTCAGATGCGCGGCCCGGGTTTCCCACGACGGATACGGCGCGCGCAAATAAGCATGGCGTTGATCGCGCAGCAGCGCTTCGAGCGCGGCGATCTCCGGCAGATCGTTCTTCATGTGCGTCCTCTCCCTGGATGGATATCGGTGCGCGTTGAGTCGCGCTTATGGGGTTGCGTTTGCAATTGCGGTGGGGTGCGTCTAACAATCACGCGGGAAAAGCCCGTTCGATGATTGCCGCATGATCGAACGTGACCGGCAGCGTGCCGTAGACGCGGCCGCTTTCGCCGCAGCCGTCGGCAAGACGCGTTGCGATGAAGGCGTCGGCAACCGCGCCGGGCGCGTGCTTCACGAGCAACGTGGCCTGCGCGATCAGCACGATCTGCTGCGCGATCCGCCGCGCCGCGCCTTCGCGATGGCCGGCCGGTCCGCTGAGCGTGGCGGCGAGCTTGCCGAGCGCGGCGCCCAACGCCGGATGCGCTTGCGCGTCCGCTTGCCATGCGGCGAACAGCGCCTGCGCGGCTTCCGGCTCGCGCTCCATCGCGCGCAAGACGTCGAGGCACATCACGTTGCCCGAACCTTCCCAGATCGAATTCACCGGCGCTTCACGATAGAAGCGCGCCATCGGACCGGTTTCGACATAACCGTTGCCGCCCCAGACTTCCATCGCCTCGCCGGTGAATTCCAGCGTGCGCTTGCAGACCCAATACTTCGCCGCGGGCGTGACGATGCGCCGCCATGCGCGCTCGGCGGGAAGCGCTGACGACGCATCGGCCGATTCCTCGAACGCGCGCGCGAGACGCATGAACAGCACCGTGGCCGCTTCCGACTCCAACGCCAGATCGGCCAGCACGTTGCGCATCAGCGGCTGATCGGCCAGATGCCGGCCGAATGCGCTGCGATGCCGCGCATGATGAATCGCCTGCACCAGCGCCGCGCGCATCAGCGCCGCGCTGCCGATCACGCAATCGAGCCGCGTGTAGTTCGCCATTTCGATGATGGTCGGCACGCCGCGTCCTTCGTCGCCGATCATGATGCCGAAGGCGTCGAGGAATTCGACTTCGCTGCTCGCATTCGAGCGGTTGCCGAGCTTGTCTTTCAGACGTTGAATCTGCACCGCGTTCTTGCTGCCGTCCGGCGCGAAGCGCGGCACGAAGAAGCACGAGAGGCCTTCGTGATCGTCGGTGCGGGCCAGCACGAGGTGCGCGTCGCATTGCGGCGCGGAGAAAAACCATTTGTGGCCGACGAGCCGGTATTCGCCGCCGCGGCCGCCGCCTGTTGTGGCATAGGCCCGAGTCTGGTTGCTGCGCACGTCCGAGCCGCCTTGTTTTTCGGTCATGCCCATGCCGATCATCGCGGAAGTTTTCTGCGTGAGCGGCACGTCGCGCGGATCATGCGCGCGGGTGTACAGCTTGTCGCGCAGCGTGTCGAACAGCGCGGGTTCGCGCTGCAGCACTGGAATGCTCGCGAAGGTCATCGTCAGCGGGCAGAGCGAACCGGATTCGATTTGCGCATGCAGAAAATAGCCGGCACAGCGCGCAACCATCGCACCACGCTGCGGATCGGAAAACGGCAGCGCTTGCAGACCTTCGCGCCGCAACAGCGACACCAGCGTATCCCACGAGGGATGAAACTCCAGTGCGTCGATGCGCTCGCCGCGCGGGCTGTGCGTGAACAACTCGGGTGTATGACGGTTCGCAAGTTCGGCGAGTGCGAGCGTGTCGGCGGTGGTGAGCGCCGCGCCGTGCCGCAGCAGCGCATCACGGTGCCAGGCGGCGCCTTCGCGATCGAGGGCGGCGGACAGCGCGGCGTCGCTCGAAAACAGGTTGTAATCCGCCAGCGGCGGTGCCTGATTCGTCACGTCGTGAGTCTGGCCGAAGCTGTGCCGTTCCATGTGCTGTCTCCGTTCACCGGATGTTCACCGCGGGCTCGCCGGCGCTGATCGACGGTGTGCTGTTTGATCGTCGCGTGTCGTGCCGCACGCTGGGAGGGCGGCGCGCGCAGCGCCATGTTCGAATGCCGCGCGCGGCCGCCTGGTGGGCGCATGCGCGTCTTTCATCATAGGGTCGCGGCGGCGCTTCCGTTTAGAGTAATCGCTCTGACGCGAACCCGCCGCCGTGTCGGAAGGCTCCCTACAATGCCGTAAAACACACGTAGACAAGTGTGCACGAGACAGGGTTCGCGGGCAACGCGGACCCACCAGGAGGCGCGGATGCAATACGACTACATCATCGTCGGGGCAGGCTCGGGCGGTTGTTCGCTTGCGAGCCGTCTCGCCGACAACTGCCCCGACGCGACGATCGCGCTGATCGAAGCCGGCCCGCACACGGAGCGCAATCTGTTCGTCAACATGCCGGTGGGCGTGGCGGTCATCGTGCCGAACAGGCTCAAGACCAATTACGGCTATCTGACCACGCCGCAACCGGGGCTCGGCGGACGGCAAGGCTATCAGCCGCGTGGGCGCGGCTTCGGCGGGTCGAGCGCGATCAACGCGATGATCTATACGCGCGGCCATCCGCTCGATTACGACGAATGGGCGCAACTCGGCTGCGAGGGCTGGTCGTGGGCCGACGTGCTGCCTTATTTCCTCCGCGCCGAGGGCAACGAGCGCGGCGCCGACGCGTGGCACGGCGATGGCGGTCCGCTGACGGTGTCCGACTTGCGCTATCGGAATCCGTTTTCCAGGCGCTTCGTGCAGGCTGCAATTGAAGCCGGCTACAAACCGAATAGCGATTTCAACGGCGCGGATCAGGAAGGTATCGGCTTCTATCAGGTGACGCAGCGCGACGGACGCCGTTGCAGCGTGGCGCGCGCGTATATCTACGACCGCGCGCGCCCCAATCTCCATACGATCGCCGACGCGACGGTGCTGCGCGTGGCGTTCAACGGCAAGCACGCGAGCGGCGTCGAGATCGTGCGCGGCGGACACACCGAAACGCTGGAAGCACGCGCCGAGGTGGTGCTGGCGGCGGGCGCGTTCAATTCGCCGCAACTGCTGATGTGCTCGGGCATCGGACCGGCGGCGCATCTGCAATCGCTC
>WNGR01000350.1_pt1 | contig 50403 bp, 45 predicted proteins | sample 5407581 | NCBI WGS metagenome assembly WNGR01 (sample SAMN13153383, study PRJNA577476) | soil metagenome | isolation source: 80 cm soil or saprolite under Garry oak tree replicate 2 | place: USA:California | collected 2016-06-15 | reverse complement strand
CTTCCGCCAGATGGCCCTCCAGACGGTATTTCTCGCCGCCCAGATGCAGCGCCGCGCGGTTCTCCGCGGCTTCGATCACGCCCGCGCCCCGCACCAGCCAGCGCGCCACCTGCTCGCCATGCTGCTGCGCATCGGCGACGATGATCAGGTCGCCGCCGTTCGGCTCGTCCGGCGCGGTCAGGCAGATGCGCCACGGCGTGTGCGTCGGCGGCCACTCGCCCAGACGGGCGCGGATGCGCTCGGCGGCTTCGGTGAGTTCGTCGGCGGGCGGCCAGAAGAGGTCGCGATCCTTCAAAGGCAAAGTCTGCGTCATGCGGCGCTCCCGTCTTGATGCCAGAACGGCATGCCGACCACCGGCGTGCTCGCGTGCGCGCTTTCGCGCTCGGCCATCGGTCCCGCCAGAAAGGCCTGACGGCCCGCCTCGACGCCGAGCGCGAAGGCCCGCGCCATCGCGTCGGGGTGCGTGGCCTGCGAAACGGCGGTGTTCAGCAGCACGCCGTCGAAGCCCCACTCCATCACCTGCGCCGCGTGCGACGGCACGCCGAGACCGGCGTCGACGATCAGCGGCACGTCCGGCAGCCGCTCGCGCAACACGCGCAGGCCGTACGGATTGATCACGCCCTTGCCGGTGCCGATCGGCGCGCCCCACGGCATCAGCGCCTCACAGCCCGCGTCCAGCAGACGGCGGCCGATCACCAGATCCTCGGTGCAATACGGCAGCACCTTGAAGCCGTCCTTGACCAGTTGCGCGGCTGCTTCGATCAGACCGACGGGGTCGGGCTGCAGCGTGTAGTCGTCGCCGATCAGTTCGAGCTTGATCCACTCGGTTTCGAAGATTTCACGCGCCATGTGCGCGGTCGTCACCGCTTCGCCGACGGTCAGGCAGCCGGCCGTGTTCGGCAACAGCGGCACGCCGTGCCGTTTGAGCAGATCGAAGAAGCCGGCTTCCGCGCCGCCCTCGTTCATCTGCCGGCGCAGCGCGACGGTCACCATGCCGGGCCGCGCCGCGTCGATCGAATCGGACAGCGATTGCAGCGACGGATAGCGCGACGTGCCGAGCAGCACGCGGCTCGCGAAAGTTTGACCGTAGAGCGTGAGCGCGTCCGCGGTCTTTTGGGAAGTCATTTGCATCATCCTGGTCTCCGGCAATGCGTGGCGCGGGGCTTAACCGCCGGCCACGGGTTGCACGACATCGAGCTTGTCGCCCGGCTGCAGCGCACGCGCCGCATGCTGGGTGCGCGCGACGAAATCGCCATTCAGCGCGACCGCGAACGGCGGACGCGCGCCGTACGCGGCGAGCGCATCGGCGACAGTCGCGCCTTCGGGCAGCGACAACGGCTTCTGATTGATATGAATGTCCATGGTGTTCGAATACGGTTCAATCGATGACGAAAACTGCGTAACGCGCGCCTGGCCCACGTCGAGCCGGCGCACCACGCTCATGCCGGCTCCCGCGCGCAATCCAGCTGAAACAGCTCGCTCCAGCGCGCCGCCTGCCGCCAGGCGGCGAAGGCGTCGGCATCGCCGATGCGGCCTTCGAGCAGCGCGGCGGCGAAGCGCACGGCTTCGTCGGCGACTTCGGGCACGATCATGTAGCCGTGCCGGTACAGGCCGTTCACGCGCAGCGTCTGCGCGCCATCCCACAGCAAGGCCGGACGGTGGTCCGGCAAAGTCGGGCGGCACTGCGAATTCAGTTCGAGGATGCGTGCCTCGCCGAAGCCGGGATGCACGGAAAATGCCGCGCTCAGCAGTTCGAGCGCCGAGCGCACGCTGACGGGCGACATGTCCTCGCCTTCCACTTCCGTTGCGCCGATCACGTAGAGATCGTTCTGCTTCGGCGCGATATAGAGCGGATAGCGCGGATGCAGCAGGCGCACCGGGCGCGTCAGCTTGATTCCCGGCGCATGCACGCGCGCGACTTCGCCGCGAATGCCGCGCAGCGTGGGCAGCACGGGCTTCGCGCCCAAACCGCGGCAATCGATCGTGATGCGCGCGGCAGGCAGCGCGTGGTCGTCGACCGGCGTATTCCAGTGTGTTTCCACGCCGCGCCGGGCGAGGCCCGCGGCGAGCGCGGCCAGCACCTGGCGGTTATCCAGTTGACCTTCGCGCGGCAGCAGCCAGCCCTGCTTGAAGCGGCCCGCCAACGCCGGTTCGGCCGCGCCGATCTGGTCGCCCGCGAGCGTCACGAAGCCGCCGTCGAGCAGTTCCGCGGGCGCATTCGAGCGCACGCGGCGCTCGAACAGCGGGGCCTCGGTACGGTCGGCGTGATGCCAGACGACGAGCGTGCCGTTGCGCTGGAAGAACACCGGCTCAGGCAATTCGGCGAGCACTTGCGGCCAGGCGTCGAGCGAGCTCGCGCCCAGCCGCGTGATCAGCAACTCGGCGCTGGCGGCTTCCGCGAGCGGCGCCAGCATGGCCGCGGCGACCCACGCCGCGGCTTGCGAACCAAGGGCATCGCCGCGCTCATAGAGCGCAACGCGATGCCCCTGGCCGGCGAGACGCCATGCGACGAGGCGCCCGCAAAGTCCGCCGCCGAGCACCGCGAAATCGGGTTGTGCGGGACGGTTCATCGCGCGCACTCCCTGTCACGACGGCAAGCAAGCCTAAAGCGGTGCAACGCGCCGACATAGCCGACGAACGCGTGGCAAAGAGCAAAACACATGTCTGAAGAATAGGCGGTCATCGAGTCCTTTCCGTACGGCAAAAAAACGCACGTACCCAGGACGAAACCGGCGGGTAAGGCCGGCCGGGCAAACACGCGTTCGAATGACGGACGCCGCCCGGCGGGGAATGGAAGACTGGCTGCTTCCGGAAACTTCCCGCGCCGGTATTACCCGGATCGGGTGCAAAGGGTCTCTCTCAGCCTTGCCGCCGCGGCATGAAATCATGCAGCCTGTGGGCAAAGCACCCCTGTTTCGTCGAAGGTCATTAGACCATAAAAGCCGCGGCGCCCGCAAACGAGCGGCTTGCGCCGTCACGCGCGGTTTGATCCGGCACCAATCTTTTGCTTTATCCAGACGGACGAAGCCGGCGCTCTGGCACAATGCCAGGACCGGATGCCGCAGGACCGAGGTGCCGGCGGCATGCATAGCCGCCCGCGCGACGGCGGCATCGAGGCGAGCCCCCTAAACGGAACTTAATTTCCGCTTAAGGACTCCGCACCAGAATCGCTCACCCGGACGTGCGTTCGTCGCGCACCACGCCCGGAGCTTCGCCACCAACCCGCCGTAGGCGGCCCGAGGCGGGCGGCCCACAGATGGACAGCCCGGCATGGGCCTGTTCCACAAGGGCCGGCCCGCTTTGAGCCAGTACTACACAGGATGCTCATGACATCGAATACCTCTGCCAGCCCTGTGCTGCCGCCGGACGAAAAAGTCTCCGCCTGGAGCCTCATCAAACCTTACTGGATCTCCGAGGAACGAAAAATCGCATGGGTGCTGCTCATCGCGATCATCGTGATGAATCTGCTCGTGGTGTGGATCAACGTGCGCCTGAACCGCTGGAGCGCCGACTTCTACAACGCGCTGCAAACCAAGAACGTGCACGATTTCCCGCACCTGCTGATGGTCTTCTCGGCCCTCGCGTTCGGCTTCATCATTCTCGCGGTGTACGGGCGCTATCTACGCCAGATGCTCGGATTCCGCTGGCGCCAGTGGCTGACCACGCGCTACCTCAACGAGTGGCTGCACGACAGCGCCTTCTACCGGATCGAACGCGACCGCCTCGCCGACAACCCCGACCAGCGGATCAGCGACGACCTGCAATCGTTCGCCACCACCACGCTCTCGCTGACACTCGATCTGCTCTCCACCGTCGTCACGCTGGTGTCTTTCATCACGATCCTGTGGTCGCTCGCCGGCGCGTTGACCATCTCGCTCGGCGGCATGCCGATCCAGATTCCCGGCTACATGGTGTGGGCCGCGGCGCTCTACGCGGTGGCCGGTTCGCTGATCATCCAGAAGGTCGGCCATCCGCTCGTGTCGATCAATTATCAAGCGCAGAAAGTCGAGGCGGATTTCCGTTTCGGCCTGATCCGTTTGCGTGAAAACGCCGAGCAGATCGCCTTCTACAACGGCATGGATACCGAGAAGACGAACGCGCGCTCGCTGTTCGGCCGCATCCGCGACAACTGGTGGCAGGTGATGAAGTACACCAAGCGGCTCACCTTCGTGCTGAGCTTCTATGGTCAGATCGCGATCATCTTTCCGCTGGTGGTCGCCGCGCCCCGCTACTTCGCGGGCGCCTTCACGTTCGGCGTGTTGATGCAGATTTCGAGCGCGTTCGGCACCGTCAGCGATTCGTTCTCGTGGTTCATCAACAGTTACAGCACTTTGGTCGAATGGCGCGCCACCGTGAACCGGTTGCGCGAGTTCAAGCGGATCGTGCATGCGCCGCGTCTGAAGGAATCGGTCTCGCCCGCTACCGCGCACGGCGGCATCAACCTGCATTTCGTCGACGCCGACAAACTCACCACCGACGGTCTCAAGCTCGCGCTGCCGAACGGCAACCCGCTGTCGCGCATTCGCGATATCGCGATCCATCCTGGCTCGCGCTGGCTGGTGCGCGGTCCGTCCGGCTCGGGCAAGAGCACGCTGATGCGCGCGCTCGCCGGCCTGTGGCCGTTCGGCGACGGCTCGATCGACGCGCCTGTCAACGCGCGGATGATGTTCATTCCGCAAGTCAGCTACATGCCGATCGGCACGCTGAAAGCCGCGCTCACCTATCCGTCCGCGACCGACACGTATACGGACGACGAATGCCGCGAGGCGCTTGTCACCTGTCGCCTGTCGGAGTACGCCGACCGTCTGCGGGAATCGGGACACTGGACGCGCGTTCTCTCGCCGGGCGAACAGCAGCGCCTCGCCGCCGCGCGCGTGCTGCTGCACAAGCCGGACTACCTGTTCCTCGACGAAGCGACGAGTGCGCTCGACGCGGAAAACGAAGCGCGTCTCTATCACTTGTTCACCGAGCGTCTGCCGAAGGCGGCGATCGTCAGCGTCGCGCATCGCGAATCGCTCTCGGCTTTCCATGACGAAACGCTCGAGGTCGAGCGCTCGGGCGAAGCGGTGGCGGCATAAGCGAGGTCAGCGCGACAGCAAGCGCAATGCGCCGCAACATCAGGAAACACGCGAGAAGAGTTTGAAAGCATTTGCGAAGCGGGCAAGCTGTTCCGCGCTTTGAAAATGCCCGTCAGCAGCGACGATAGCCGTGCGGGCCGAACCCCGTCCTGCCCGCCACGCCATTCACTGCTAACGGACTCTTCGCACATGTCATTCGATCGCCGCTCCCATTCCTTGACCCAGCGCCTCGCGCTTGCTCTCGGCGCAGCGCTGCTGCTCACGAGCGCCGCGCAAGCCGCCCAGCCCAACGAGCCGGCGGACGTCTGCCCCGCGCTCAAGCACATCGTCAACGCACCCGACTTCAAGCAGTTGCCGGCTCAATCCGCCGCGCAACTGCCGGGCATCTCGAACGCGGACGACTGCCGCGCCAACAAGCACGCCTACGATTGCCACTGGCGCGCGCACTGGCAAGCCGACGGCGTGGTCAACGATCCGCTCGAGGAAATCGGCGCCGATATCGCCGCGTGCTTTCCGAACGTCGTGCACGACGTCAACACGCCGACGCGCCAGCATTTCATCGTGACCACCGACGAGCGGCGCGTCAGCGTCACGGCAAGCGTGCAAGGGCAAAACGAATTGCGTCTGCGCGTCACGCGCTGAGCGTGAGCCCGTTCGCCGCCATCAGCCGTTTTGAACCCGCGCTCATCGATCACTCATTGACCGCCATCAGGCCACGCATCATGACCTTCACGCCAGGCATGCGCGCTTACGCGTTCACGCGAGCCCCTCGGACTGCGTGGGTCATGCTGCGCCGGCCTTGCGCGTGGCTTGCCGCTTCCGCCGCGCTGACGGTCGGTTTGAACGGCTGCGCGTGGACGCTGATCACGGCCGCCGACGCCACCGGCTCCGTGATTCAGGCGAGCTACGCGGTCGCGGCAAACTATTCGTCGCCGACCTTCATCAATGGCCGGCCCGCCGACGTGCGCAACGTCTGCATCGAAGTGAACCAGAACGTGTCGGTCGGCGATTTCGTGCCGGCGCTGCAACTCGCGCTCGACCGGCGCGGCATTCGTTCGGACGTCTACAATCCGGGCACCTCGCCCGCCGGCTGCGAGGCGCGCCTCGTCTATAACGCCGCGATCGATTACGGCCGGCGCGCGTTCAGCGACGAATCGATCCAGTACCTGTCGATCATCGATCTGACGCTGATCCAGCGTGGCCGCATTCTGATCACGGCGCGCTATCAGACGGGCGGCCTGAACACCGACCGCTTCTCGTCGGCGTCGACCAAACTCAACGGCTTGATCGAACGGATGGTGGTCGATCAAAAGGACCTCGCGCGGCAGCCGATGCAGACCATGCAAACGTCGCTCGCGAACTAAGCACGCAAGCTGCTTGCTTTCTCTTACGCGAGAAAGAATTCGAAAGCGTTGCGCGCTTTGCTCCGCACGCGCGGATCACTAAGATGACCTGGATGAACCAATCCATTCTGGTCGTCGACGACGACCCCGTCGTACGCGAGCTCGTCAGCGAATACCTGCAAGGGCGCGGCTTCAAGGTGGCCACGCTCGAACACGGCATGGCGCTGCAGCGCAAATTGAAGGACGAGCGTCCCGCGCTGATCGTGCTCGACATCATGATGCCGGAGCTCGACGGCATCAGCGCGCTGCGCGCGTTGCGCGTCGCCGGCGACGACATTCCCGTGATTCTGCTGACCGCGCGCGCCGATCCGATCGACCGCGTGATAGGTCTCGAACTCGGCGCCGATGATTATCTCGGCAAGCCCTTCGAACCGAGCGAACTGGTCGCGCGCATTCGCACCGTGCTGCGCCGCCGCGGCACGATCGCACCGAGCGCGCCCGAGCAGCGCGCGCCGTATCGCTTCGGCCGTTTCGAGGTGAATTTTCCGGCGCGCGAGTTACGTCGCGACGGCGAGCGCATCACGCTGCGTTCCAGCGAATTCGCGATGCTCAAGGTGTTCGTCACCCACGCGATGACCGTGCTCACGCGCGCGCAGTTGCTGGAGAAGCTGCACGGCAATAGCGAGGCGCATCGTAATCGCAGCCTCGATGTGTCGATCTGGCGCTTGCGACGGCTGATCGAAGTGGATCCGTCCGAGCCGCGCTATGTGCAAACCGTGTGGGGGCGCGGCTATGTGTTCGTGCCGGACGGTGAGATCGGCGCGGCGGAACGCGGCGCGGCGCCGGTTGATTGATGAGCGCGTAGGCGGCATGTGATGAGAGACGCGCGGCGGATCCCGCGCCGTGCACCGCTCGCATCGAATTCAGAACGTCAGCACGCTGAGAAACATCCTCTGCAGCCAGCCCATCGTGGTCGAGTCGGAGATCATCCCCACGCCGGCCTGTTCGATACGCGCGTTCGCGACCTTGCTCGACGCCACATAGTTACCCGCTTCGATATCTTTGGGATTGACGATGCCCGACAGCCGCAAACGGTCGCGGTTGCCGCTCATCGCGATCATCTTCTCGCCCGACACGACCAGGTTGCCCGTCGACATCGTGCCGATCACGGTGACGGCCAGCGTGCCGGTCATGCCGCTCACGTCGGTGAGACTGCCCTGGCCTTTGAAGTCGGTGCTGGCCGAGCCGATGTTGAACAGTCTCGCGAGCCGCGCGGCGGCGCCGGTCGAATGGTCGGCGGCGTCGGCGGTAATGCTGCTCGAACGGCTCGCCGCCGCGGTCGAGCTGTTGTTGCCGCTGTACGACTCGGAGAGGCGAATCGTCAGCACGTCGCCGATATGCTGCGCGCGCGGCGTTTCGTAAAGCAGCAGCGGCGTGCCGGCCTGATAGATCGCGCCTTGCGTGTTGACGTTCAGCGGCGTGGACGCGAGCGGCGGCGCCATCGGCGTATCGACGATCGAGCTTTGCTGGCTGCCCGCGCAAGCCGCGAGGCAAGCCGCCGCGCCCAGCGCGACAGTGAGACGTAGCGCACTCATACCTGCTCCTTGCCCGAATCGGCCGGGCTCAAAATCGACGGACACCATCACCCCGCCTCGGCGCCGCTTGCCTGCCATTGCCGCACGACCGACTTCACCCATGCGTCCGAACCCTTCAGCAGATAGGTGAGCGTGCCGTTGCGGCTGCCCGGCAGAAAGCACAACGTGATCGAACTCACCGCGTTTTCCCAAACATAGACCGGCATCGTGCTCGAGGCCGACACGTTATGCGTCACGAGATGCGGCACGCCGTATCGGTCCATGAGCGCCTCGCGCAAGTCCTCGGCGGTGACCTCGTCGATCACGAAAGAAATCTCGTACAGACGCAGCGCGCTTTGTCCGTCGACACGCGCGAAGCGCATCACGTGCTCCTGCGCCGGCGCGCCGTCGACCACCGCTTGCGATACCGCCCAGCCGTCGTCCGCGCGATGCGCCCAGCGGCATGCGACCGTCAGGCTCTCGCGCGATTTCAGCCGCATGCCGAGCGCGCCCGCCTGCACGTCCGTCTCGCAGACCGGCACGCTGCCGACCGGCGTCGCGCGCACGGTGGAGCCCGAGCGGAATTCGTCGAGCGTGATGCCGAGCGCAATGCCGCGAAACGCGAACGGCGCGTCCTGCGAACGCCGGCGCGCTTCGGCGGAAGGTTCCCTGGATGCGGCGCTGGCCGCACTGGCTTCGCGCGCAACCGGCTGCGCCTGAGCGGTCAGTGAAAACATTCCGCCGAGCAGCGCCAATGCGCAGGCAATCCGTCTGGATGTCATGATTCAGTCGATCGCGGATGAACACATGTCGAACGGCGTGGCCGCGGCATGGCCGACGACCGGGATAATTTTCAGCGTGGCCGAAGTGAGCCGGCACGGCAGCGCGGCGACGGCGCAGCCGCCGAGCGGCAGCAGCGCCGCGCCGAGCGTCAACCACGCAGCGACACGGATGAAGCGGTCAAAAATTCTCGGGGTCGACACACGGGCCTCGATGCGTCAGGCGGTGGTGTTGACGTGGTGCCCGACGAGCCCGCCGGGCAACGACGGCTGCGCGGTCGTGGCGGACTCCTTGGTCCGCGCGGTGCCGGTGGACGTGGCGGAGGCGGCAGGCTTTTGCGCGGCCTGCGTGGGCGCGAGCGGGGAAAAACGGGTTGAATTGAGGTTGCTTGGAACGGTCATGATAAGCCTCGCATGGCGCTAGGTTTCGGTTTCATACCGCCTGCCGTGGGCCCAAGGCGTTAGGCTATTGTCGACATGCGGCGCAACGTACTGCACGACGAATCATCGCGCCGCACGCGCGCTGCCGATGCACGAAGGAAAGCGCGCTTTTCAGCGGTTCTTACGAGCCGTTTCGGCGCGTTGCAAACCATTGCGGCCGCGCGCAAACTCTTTCATCGGGGAGTCGAGCGATGCCGACAAGCGCTGCAAAATGGCTTCGGCGCCGCTTTCGGTGTTGCCGACGCATTGCCAAATATGGCGGCGCTGAAATATGCCGTGAGCCTTTGGCGGCGGGCCTTACGCGCGCGCACGGAAACGCGGCGCGGGATTGCGTAAGCATTGGTAAGAAAACAGTCAGCCGCGCGTCGCGCGCGTCAGTCTAGAATTTCGCCATGAATCCACAGGTCCTTATCGTCGACGACGATCCGGTCGTACGCGATCTGCTATGCAAGTTTCTGCAGTCGAACGGCTTCGACGCGTCCGTGCTGCACGACGGCACTCATTTGCAACGCCGGCTCGAGCGTGAGCGGCCGTCGGTCGTCGTGCTCGACATCATGATGCCGGACACCGACGGGCTGCGCGCGCTCACCGCGCTGCGCGCCGCCGGCGACGACATTCCGGTGATCTTCGTGACGGCGCGCGGCACGGTGGCCGACCGCATCGTCGGGCTCTCGCTCGGCGCGGACGACTATCTGACCAAGCCGTTCGACCCGCGCGAACTGCTCGCGCGCATCCACACGGTGCTGCGCCGCCGCGGGCCGTCCACCACCAGCGCGCCGGAAGCGCGCAAGCCGTATCGTTTTGGCCCGTTCGAACTCGACTTCGCGACCCGTTCGCTGACGCGCGACGACTCGAAGCTGCCGCTGCGCGACAGTGAATTCGCGCTCCTGAAGATCTTCGTCAACAATCCGTACAAGGTGCTCTCGCGCGTGCTGATTCACGATCTCGTGCATCGCGACAATCTCGCCTTTCGCGACCGCAGCCTCGACGTGCCGATCTGGCGGCTGCGCCGCGTGATCGAGGACGACCCGTCCAATCCCTGCTACGTGCAGACGGTGCGCGGCAAAGGCTACGTCTTCGTGCCCGACGCCGACGGTACGCCCTTCGCCGACGAGGCCGCCTCGAACGCATGAGAAACCCGCTGAACACGCTGTTCGGCAGAATGGCGTTGCTGTCCACGGCGGTGTTGTTCGCGATTCAGGCCGGCTGGTTCGTGCTGGTGGTCATGCAGCCGCCGCGCCATGAAATCGACGGCTTCGCGCGCGGCATTCTGCTGGCGCTGCAAGCCGTCAACGGCGAGCCGATGAAGAGCGCGGCGCTCGCGCCCGCGATGCGCGTGCATCTCGTGCCCACCTGGAACATGCCGGCGAGCGTCCATCTGCGCACGCCGACCGATCATCCGCTGGTCGAGTTGAGCCGGCATCTGCGCGAGAACCTGCCGCCCGGCACGCGGATCGCCGTCGACGATCTGCGCCCGCCGCAACTGTGGGTGCTGTTTCCCGGCAAACCCAACTGGGTGGTCGTGCCGGTGGACGTTCCGCCGCATCCGCGCTTCCTGATCGAATCCATTTCGATGCTGCTCGCCGCGCTGATCCTGTCGCTCTTCGCGGTCTGGCAGATGCAGCGGCCGCTGTCGCGCGTCGCCGACGCCGCCCGCGCATTCGGCTCGGGCGGACGGCCGGAGCCCGTGACCGTGCAAGGCCCACGAGAACTGCGAGAACTGATCGGCTCCTTCAACGACATGATGCGGCGCCTGAACGAAGCCGGCGACGACCAGGCGGTGATGCTGGCCGGCGTCGCGCATGACCTGAAAGCGCCGCTCACGCGGCTCAAGCTGCGCGCGAGCGTGCTGGTCGCGGAAAACGAGCGCGCCGGGCTGATACGCGATGTCGACTCGCTGACCAACATCGTCCAGCAGTTTCTGGAATTCGCAGGCCAGTCCGCGGACGCGGGGCCGCCGGTCGAGGTCGACGAATTTCTGCGGGAACAGTTCTCCGCCGGCGACAGCACCGACGAAGCGCCGTTGTTCACGCTCGATCTGCGCGCGGGGCCGTCATTCAAGCTGCCGCGCACGCTGCTCGACCGGCTGGTGACGAATCTCGTCGACAACGCGCTCGAACACGGTTCACCGCCGGTGGATATCGCCACCGCGCGTGACGAGCGGCATTGGGTCATCAGCGTGCGCGACCACGGTCCCGGCATTCCGGACGACCGCGTCGCCGCCGCCATGAAGCCGTTCGTACGGCTCGACGCCGCGCGCGGCGGCGAAGGCCATTGCGGCCTGGGTCTCGCAATCGTCGCGCGGCTCGCGCACGATCGCGGCGGGCGCTGTCAGGTGGGCAATCATGCGCAAGGCGGGCTGGAAGTACGGATTGAATTGCCGGTCGCGCCGGCGTCGGCGTGAAGAATCGGGCGCGTGCGCTTACGCGCCCTTACGGGACGAACCGGCGTGATGGACGCGGCCTTATAGTCGCCTCCGGCAACCTCGATGCCGCCCTTCTCCGTCCGCCTGGTTATTTGGGGCGGACTTTTTTTCGTCCGCGCATTCCGCATGAATGCCGGACCGCGGGCATCTTGACCGCTGCCGGCTCAGGCTCAGTTCAAACCACCAGACGGGCGCGCAACGTGTCGATCGTCGCCTGAGACACGTCGAGGCCTTGCGTCAGATAGCTCGCCATCGTGCCGTAGCTCGCCTGCACCTGATCGAAGCCCGCCTGCAGATAACTTTCCTGAACATTGAACAACGGCGCCTCGATCGTGGCGACCGCGTCGCCGTCTTGTGTGCGCAGCGTGTCGGTCTGCGCCTTGATCGACAGCGCCGAATAGACGTTGCTGAGCAAATAGTCCTGCATGATCACGTCGAGCGGAACGTTGGCGATGCTCAGCAGAAGCGCGGCGACCCAGCCGGCGCGATCCTTACCCGCGTTGGAATGAAAAAGCTGGGCGTCCGCGCCGTCGGCAAGACGCGTCAGCAGCGCGCCGTAGCTCGCGCGCTGCGCGGCGCCGGTGACGTAGCCGCGTGCCTGGGCTTCCATGAACGCGGTCGCGGCGGCGGCCGTATCGAACGACGGCGCGACGAAGTCACGAGTGCCCAGCACGTTGAACGCCTGGGACGCCGCGCCGGCCGGCAGCGTATCGGCGGTCCGGGTAATTTCGCCGGGCGTGCGCAGATCGTAGACCGAGGTGATGCCGAGCTTGTCGATCATGGCTTCGTCGGCGGCGCTGAGCGTTAGCGCGTTCGCGCGATAGAAGACGCCACGGCGCATCTGTTTGCCGTCGACGGTGGGATAGCCGGCGGCGGCGCCCGCCACGTCGCGAAAGTTGTTGACCGACGCGAGACGCGGCGTTTCCGGCTGACCGGCGTCGAGGCTGCCGCCGCCACAGGCGGAGAGCAGCGAACTGCCGATGCCCGAGACCAGCAGCACGCCGGCTGAACGCTTGAGGAACACGCGGCGCGACGCGGACGCCGGAATGGGCGCGATCTGGCTTGCCCACAAGGTCGTGCTCGCGGAGCGGCGAGGTGGCGAGCAGGTTTTTGCGGTTGCGGGCATTGGGCGTGGCTGGCGCGGACGTGAAGGGTTGTTCGCAGCACGGGCGCTGCGCACGCAGTTTAACTGTGGTGAATATTCTTTGGGTTACACGGTAGTAGTTAGTAAGGAAACGGTGTGCGGCTTTTTTCGCCATCGCAGCGGGTTCGCCGGCCCGCCCGCAGCGCGAGCTTGGCGTGAACCGGTTTCCTCGGCCTTTTCTTCTCTTTTCGTTTTATTACCGTTCCCTGCCATTTTTGACCGGAACTGGCCCCACGAGACCCCGCCCCGTAGAATGCAAAAACCCTTCGATCAAGCCGACGGCAGGCAAAACCTGGAGATCACAACAACACATGCCTTCTCTCCAATGGTTCACCGAACTGACCCGGCGCGAACGCCGCACTCTTTACGCGGGCTTCGGCGGCTACGCGGTCGATGCCTTCGACTTCATGATCTACTCGTTCCTCATCCCGACGCTGATCGCGACGTGGGGCATGACCAAAAGCGAAGCCGGCATGATCGCCACCAGTTCGCTGATCTCGTCGGCGGTGGGCGGCTGGCTTGCCGGCATTCTCGCCGACCGCTACGGACGCGTCCGCGTGCTGCAGTGGACCATCGCAACCTTCGCGATCTTCACCTGCCTGTCCGGCTTCACTCACTCGTTCTGGCAACTGCTCACCACCCGTACGCTGCAAGGCATCGGCTTCGGCGGTGAGTGGTCGGTCGTAACGATCATGATGGCCGAAACCATCCGCTCGCCTCAGCATCGCGCCAAGGCAGTCGGCACGGTGCAGAGCAGCTGGTCCGTCGGCTGGGCGGCGGCGGCGGTCATCTACTGGGCGTTCTTCGCGCTGCTGCCCGAGCAATACGCGTGGCGTGCCTGCTTCTGGATCGGCCTGCTGCCGGCGGCGTGGATCATCTACATTCGCCGCAACGTGAGCGATCCGGACATCTTTCTCGAAACCCGGCGCGCCCGCGAAAGCGGCTTCGACACCTCGCACTTCCTGCAGATTTTCTCGGTCCCCCACCTGAAGACCACCTTGCTCGGCAGCGCGCTGTGCACCGGCATGCTCGGCGGCTATTACGCGATCACCACCTGGCTGCCGACCTATCTGAAGACCGTGCGCCATCTGTCGGTGTTCAACACCAGCGGCTATCTGATCGTGCTGATCGTCGGGTCGTTCACGGGGTATATCGTCGGCGCGATTCTGTGCGACCGGATCGGCCGGCGTGCGTCGTTCGTGCTGTTCGCGATCGGCTCGTTCGTGCTGGGCATGGTCTACACGATGCTGCCGATCACCGACGCCATGATGCTCGCGCTCGGCTTTCCGCTCGGCATCGTCGTGCAGGGGATTTTCGCGGGCGTCGGCGCCTATCTGTCGGAGCTGTATCCGAATGCGATTCGCGGCTCGGGACAAGGCTTCTGCTACAACCTGGGGCGCGGACTCGGCTCGTTCTTTCCGATCCTTGTCGGTACGCTGTCGCAAACCATGACGCTTGTTAAGGCGATGGGCATCGTCGCCGGCTCGGGCTATCTGCTGGTGATCGTCGCCGCGTTGTGTCTGCCGGAAACCAGGGGCAAAGTACTCGGCGCGGCCAGCCCCACTGCCTGAAATCGCAGTACGAAGATATGAATGCGATTGTGCTCGGCGGCGGCGTGATCGGCGTCGCCACCGCTTTCTATTGACGGGCTGGGCGATGTCGATGGGCTCGGGGCGCGTGCTGGCGGACCTGGTGACGCATCGCAAGCCGGAGATCGATCTTGAAGGGCTGACGTTGATGCGCTACTACAAATAGCCGCACCAAGGTCACGCAGCGCAATGCTGTGGAAATAGAAAAGCCGGATCACCCTTGCAGGTGCCCGGCTTTGTTTACCGCTTTGTCGTCTCCACCTCTTCCTGCAAGCAGTAGCCGGTTTCCATGCGTCGAGGCATGAAACCAGCAGTAACCATGTTGCATGGGACCAGAGTAAGGTGCTGAAGCGCCAACTCTGGTCGACCGCGCTGCATGGGACCAGAGTAAGGCGCTGAAGCGCCAACTCTGGTCGACAGAAGACGTTTAGCGCGGCAGTTCCGAATGACCCATCAGGAACGCATCCACCGAACGCGCGCACTGACGGCCTTCGCGAATCGCCCACACCACCAGCGACTGACCGCGGCGCATATCGCCCGCAGTGAACACCTTGTCCACCGAGGTGTAATACGCCTTGTCGCCTTCGGTCGACGAACGCACGTTGCCGCGCGCATCCTTGTCGACGCCGAACGCTTCGAGCACCGGCGACACCGGCTGCGTGAAGCCCATCGCGAGCAGCACCAGATCGGCTTTCATTTCGAATTCGGAGCCCGGCACTTCCTGCATCTTGCCGTCCTTCCATTCGACGCGCGCGGCAATCAGCTTCTCGATCTTGCCGTTCTTACCTTCAAGGCGCTTGGTCGCCACCGCCCAATCGCGCGAACAGCCTTCGTCATGCGACGACGACGTGCGCAGCTTGATCGGCCAGTACGGCCACACGAGCGGCTTGTTCTCTTCTTCCGGCGGCTGCGGCAGCAGTTCGAATTGCGTGACGCTCTTCGCGCCATGACGATTCGACGTACCCACGCAGTCCGAACCCGTATCGCCGCCCCCAATCACGATCACGTGCTTGCCCTTCGCGAGCAGCTGGTTCGCGACCTTGTCGCCGGCGTTGACCTTGTTCTGCTGCGGCAGGAATTCCATCGCGTAGTGGATGCCTTCCAGCTCGCGCCCCGGCACCGGCAGATCGCGCGGCGTTTCCGAACCGCCAGTGAGCACGACGGCGTCGAACTGTTCTTTCAGCTCGGCCGGCGTGATGGTTTCCTTCGCCGTGTTGCCGATATACGACGGCAGCGAATCTGCGCGGCCGATGAACACGTTGGCGCGGAACGTCACGCCTTCGGCTTCCATCTGGCGCATGCGGCGATCGATCAGCCACTTCTCCAGCTTGAAGTCGGGAATGCCGTAACGCAGCAAACCGCCAATGCGGTCGTTCTTTTCGAACACGGTGACATCGTGCCCCGCGCGCGCCAGTTGCTGCGCAACGGCGAGACCGGCGGGGCCGGAACCGACCACCGCGACCTTCTTGCCGGTCTTGTGCTTCGGTGGCTGCGGCGCAACCCAGCCTTCGGCCCAGGCTTTATCGATGATCGCGTGTTCGATCGACTTGATACCGACCGGGTCGTCGTTGATGCCGAGCGTGCACGCCGCTTCGCACGGCGCCGGGCAGATGCGGCCCGTGAACTCCGGGAAGTTGTTCGTGGAGTGCAGCACATCGATCGCGTTCTTCCAGTCCTGATGGAACACCAGGTCGTTGAAGTCCGGAATGATGTTGTTCACCGGGCAGCCGTTGTTGCAGAACGGAATGCCGCAGTCCATGCAACGTGCGCCTTGAATCTTCGCTTCGTCGTCGCTCAATGCGGCGACGAATTCCTTGTAGTGCTTCACACGCGTGAGCGGAGCTTCGTACGCCTCGTGGCGGCGTTCGAACTCGAGAAAACCGGTTGCCTTGCCCATGTGGTTCTCTTCTCTATCTGTATCAGGTGGGGTGATCTACACCCGCCACGCGGAACGGTTGAACGCTCGCATGCGGCGGGTACGGCTAAAGGTCGCGTCTTGTGTGCTGAGGGTCAGCGAAGCGAGTCAGGCGGCGAGGACTTCCTTGTTCGCCTTCTTCGCTGCCATCTCGCCCAGCGCGCGCTTGTATTCGGTCGGGAACACCTTCACGAATTGACGGCGCGACGCATCCCAGTTTTCGAGCAGCGCCTTTGCACGCGGCGAACCCGTGAACTGGAAGTGACGCTCGATGAGCCCCTTGAGCAGCGCTTCGTCGGTCGTGCCGGCGTGCCACAGGCCCTTGTCGACCGTGCGTTCCTGTTCGGCCTGTTGCAAGACCGGATCGAGCGCGACCATCGACTTGTTGCACTTGCCGGCAAACATGCCGTCCGGGTCGTACACGTAAGCGATGCCGCCCGACATCCCGGCCGCGAAGTTACGGCCCGTTTCGCCGAGCACGACCACCGTGCCGCCCGTCATGTATTCGCAACCGTGGTCGCCCGTGCCTTCGACAACCGCCGTCGCGCCCGAGTTGCGCACGCAGAAACGCTCGCCCGCAACGCCGCGGAAGAACGCTTCGCCTTCGATCGCGCCGTACATCACCGTGTTGCCGCAGATGATGTTCTCTTCCGACTTGCCGCGGAAATCGTTAGTCGGACGAATGATGATGCGGCCGCCCGACAGACCCTTGCCGACGTAGTCGTTGCCGTCGCCGACCAGATCCAGCGTGACGCCCTTCGCGAGGAACGCACCGAAGCTCTGACCCGCGGTGCCCTTCAACTGGATGTGAACCGTGTCGTCAGGCAGGCCGTCGTGACCGTACTTCTTCGCGATCAGGCCGGAAAGCATCGCGCCGACCGTGCGGTTCACGTTGCGCACCGGCTGGATAAACGAGACGTGCTCGCCCTTTTCGATCGCGGCCTTCGTCTTCTCGATCAGCGTGTGGTCGAGCGCGCGCTCCAGACCGTGGTCCTGCACATCGACGTGCTTGCGCGCCACTTCAGCCGGCACTTGCGGCAGATAGAACACACGCGAGAAGTCGAGACCCTTCGCCTTCCAGTGCTCGATGCCCTTCTTCATGTCGAGCAGTTCGGCGTGACCGATCAGATCGTCGAACTTGCGGATGCCCAGTTGCGCCATGATTTCGCGCGCTTCTTCCGCAACGAAGAAGAAGAAGTTGACCACGTGCTCCGGCTGGCCCTGGAACTTCGCGCGCAGCACCGGATCTTGCGTCGCGACGCCGACCGGGCAGGTGTTCAGATGGCACTTACGCATCATGATGCAGCCTTCGACGACGAGCGGCGCCGTCGCGAAGCCGAATTCGTCCGCGCCGAGCAGCGCGCCGATCACGACGTCACGACCGGTCTTCATCTGACCGTCGGCCTGCACGCGGATACGGCCGCGCAACTGGTTAAGCACCAACGTTTGCTGCGTTTCAGCCAGACCGAGTTCCCACGGCGTGCCGGCGTGCTTGATCGACGACAGCGGCGATGCGCCCGTGCCGCCGTCGTGGCCGGCGATCACGACGTGATCGGCCTTCGCCTTCGCGACACCCGCGGCCACCGTACCCACGCCCGATTCCGACACCAGCTTCACCGAGACGCTAGCCGCCGAGTTGGCGTTCTTCAGGTCGTGAATCAGTTGCGCCAGATCTTCGATCGAGTAGATGTCGTGGTGCGGCGGCGGCGAGATGAGGCCCACGCCCGGCACCGAGTAACGCAGCTTGCCGATGTAGTCGGACACCTTGTGGCCCGGCAACTGACCGCCTTCGCCCGGCTTCGCGCCCTGTGCCATCTTGATCTGGATCTGATCGGCCGAAGCGAGGTATTCCGCCGTCACGCCGAAACGGCCCGACGCCACCTGCTTGATCTTCGAGCGCAGCGAATCGCCGTCCTTCAGCGGGATGTCGACGATCACTTCGTCGCCGATCACCGACTTCATCGTGTCGCCGTTCTTGATCGGAATGCCGCGCAGTTCGTTGCGGTAGCGGTTCACGTCCTCGCCGCCTTCGCCGGTGTTCGATTTGCCGCCGATGCGGTTCATCGCGACGGCCAGCGTGGCGTGGGCTTCGGTCGAAATCGAGCCGAGCGACATCGCGCCGGTGGCGAAACGCTTGACGATTTCCTTCGCCGGTTCGACTTCGTCGAGCGGAATCGCCTTCGACGGATCGAGCCTGAATTCGAACAAGCCGCGGAACGTCATGTGACGCTTGGTCTGATCATTGATCAGATGCGCGTATTCCTTGTACGTCTGGTACGAATTGCTGCGCGCCGAGTGTTGCAGCTTGGCGATCGCATCCGGCGTCCACATGTGTTCCTCGCCGCGCACGCGGTACGCGTACTCGCCGCCCGCGTCCAGCATGGTCGAGAGGACCGGGTTGTCGCCGAACGCTTCACGGTGCAGACGGATCGCTTCTTCCGCCACGTCGAACAGACCGATACCGCCGACCTTCGACGAGGTGCCATTGAAGTACTTCGTGACCAGATCTTCAGCCAGGCCGACCGCTTCGAAAATCTGCGCGCCGGTGTAGGACATGTACGTGGAAATGCCCATCTTCGACATGACCTTCTGCAAGCCCTTGCCGACCGCCTTCGTGAAGTTGTAGATCGCCTTCTCCGCCGACAGGTCGCCCTTCATGCCGGCAGCCAGTTGGCCGAGCGTTTCCATCGCCAGGTACGGGTGCACGGCTTCCGCGCCGTAGCCCGCGAGCAGCGCGAAGTGGTGCGTTTCACGCGCCGAGCCGGTTTCGACGACCAGACCCGTGCTCGTGCGCAGACCTTGCTGCACGAGGTGCGTATGGATCGCGGCGGTTGCCAGCAGCGCCGGAATCGCGACGTTGTCGCGGTCGGTCTTGCGGTCCGACACGATCAGCATGTTGTAGCCGGACTTCACCGCGTCGACCGCTTCCGCGCACAGCGAGGCGAGGCGCGCTTCGATGCCTTCCTTGCCCCAGGCCACCGGATAGCAGATGTTCAGTTCATACGAGCTGAACTTGCCGCCCGTGTACTGATCGATCGCGCGGATCTTCGCGATGTCCTTGAAGTCGAGCACAGGCTGCGACACTTCGAGACGCATCGGCGGGTTGATGTTGTTCGTGTCCAGCAGGTTCGGCTTCGGACCGACGAACGACACCAGCGACATCACCATGTTTTCACGGATCGGGTCGATCGGCGGGTTCGTGACTTGCGCGAACAATTGCTTGAAGTAGTGATAGAGCGTCTTGTTCTTGTTGGACATGACCGCGAGCGGCGAGTCGTTGCCCATGGAACCGACGGCTTCCTCGCCGGCTTGCGCCATCGGCGCCATCAGGAACTTGAGGTCTTCCTGCGTGTAGCCGAACGCCTGCTGGCGATCCAGCAAGGCAGCGGCCTCGCGGCGTTCCGTCGCGACGTCTTCTGCCTTCGCCTCGATCTCGTCGAGCTTGATGCGCACGGCGTCGATCCAGCTCTTGTACGGCTTGGCGTTGGCGAGGTTGTCCTTCAATTCCTTGTCGTCGATGATGCGGCCGTGTTCCATGTCGATCAGGAACATCTTGCCCGGCTGCAGACGCCACTTCTTGACGATCTTCGATTCGGGAATCGGCAGCGTGCCCGCTTCCGACGCCATGATCACGAGGTCGTCGTCGGTGACGATGTAGCGGGCCGGACGCAGGCCGTTACGGTCGAGCGTCGCGCCGATCTGACGGCCGTCGGTGAAGGCGATCGCGGCGGGGCCGTCCCACGGCTCCATCATCGCGGCGTGGTATTCGTAGAACGCGCGGCGGTTGTCGTCCATCAGCGTGTGCTGTTCCCAGGCTTCCGGGATCATCATCATCATCGCGTGGACGAGCGGGTAGCCGGCCATCACCAGCAGTTCGAGGCAGTTGTCGAACGATGCCGTATCCGATTGGCCCGGATAGATCAGCGGCCACAGCTTCGGCAGATCGTCGCCGAGCACGTGGCTCGCAATCGCGCCGGTGCGGGCGTTCAGCCAGTTGACGTTGCCCTTCACCGTGTTGATTTCGCCGTTGTGGGCGATCATGCGGTACGGGTGAGCCAGTTCCCACGCCGGGAACGTGTTGGTCGAGAAGCGCTGGTGCACGAGCGCCAGTGCCGAGACGGTGCGCTCGTCCTGCAGGTCGCGGTAGTACACGCCGACCTGGCCGGCCAGCAGCAGGCCCTTGTAGACGACCGTGCGCGCCGACATGGACGGCACGAAATATTCCTTGCCGTGCTTGAGCTTGAGCGCCTGGATGCGGTGGCTCGCGGTCTTGCGGATCACGTACAGCTTCCGCTCGAGCGCATCGGTCACGATGATGTCCTTGCCGCGGCCGATGAAGATCTGACGGATCAGCGGCTCGCTCGCCTTGACGGTGGGCGAAATCGGCATGGTGTGGTCGACCGGCACGTCGCGCCAGCCCAGCACGACCTGGCCCTCGGCCTTCACCGTGCGTTCCAGTTCCTGTTCGCAGGCGAGGCGGGACGCGTGTTCCTTCGGCAGGAACACCATGCCGACGCCGTATTCGCCATACGGGGGCAACGTCACGCCCTGCTTCGCCATTTCCTCACGATAGAAACCGTCCGGAATCTGGATCAGGATGCCGGCGCCATCGCCCATCAGCGGATCGGCGCCGACGGCGCCCCGGTGGTCGAGGTTTTCCAGGATCTTCAGGCCCTGTTCGATGATCTCGTGGCTTTTCTTGCCCTTGATGTGAGCGACGAAGCCGACGCCGCAGGCGTCATGCTCGTTTTGCGGGTCGTACAGACCTTGCGCGGCGGGAACCAGGTGAGTCGGTTGCTGGTGGTCGTTCATGGGGACACCGTCTGTGAGGGGCCGGACAGGCCGTTTAACCGTTTTTCTATTGCCGCAGTGCGCACAGCAACCGCGACGGCGCGCTCTTTACGCTGGATGCTACGCGTATCAAAAAACGCCGGAATTCGGAATATACGCGACGAATCAATGGAATAGCAAATAAAACGTGATGGTCGATCCCCAATTATCAAGTTGGTGCATTGCGATCACTTTTTATTGGTGCCACATCGAAAACGTGCAAAAAAAACGGCATGCGAAGATGCCGTTCCCGATACAGCCCTTTGACGCGAAACCCCTACTGCGTTTGCGGCGTCTCGCGCACTTTGCGCGGCCGCCCGCGCGGCAACGGCGACACGCGCCGGTTGGCCGCGCGCGCCGCCCACTCCCGGTAAGTCTCACTGCCCAGAACCCAGCCTTTCAGCGTGGCCTGCTGAAGCTGACTGGCTTCGCGTTCGTCGAGCGGCTGCTCGCACAGTTCGCGATAGGCGCGCTGCCGTTCGAACGGCGTGTTGCCAAGCGACCAGTACAACGGATGATCGGTAATCAGGCTGTCGAGCGTGAGGCCGATGTGATGACGGTAGCTCGACCAGCGATAGTCTTCCGGCGCGCTCACGAGTTGCGCGCGCACCGGACACATTTCGACGACCCGGCTTGCCAGCAAAAAGTAGCGCTCGCCCTCGATCACCGTGGCGCGGTAGCGGCCCTCCCACAACGTGCCACGGCGCGCGTAACGCCGGTTGAAGTGGGCGACGTAGCGGCGCCCCACCGCCTGCATCGCTTTCGGCAGACTCGACTCCTCGGTGGGCGTGACGAGCAGTTGCACCGCGCCCGGCATCAACGCATACGCGTGGATGGATAAGTGATGGTCGCGCGAAGCCGCTTTCAAACAGTCGATGAAGAGCTCGTAGTCCTGCTCGTCGACGAATGCGGGCTGCTGATCGAGTCCGCGGAGGATGACGTGCTGCGGCTGGTCAGGGACATAGAGACGTGCAAGCCGTGCCATGCTGAAGTATCCAATTAGTCGCGTTGGTACAAACCCGAAGGTCCGAAAAGCCGCATGCGCCGGAGGTTCGGCGCGGCGCGGCTGAGCCAGAAAACCGCGCGGAGCCTAGGGAGAAAGCTCTAACCGCCGCGTATGGTTTGTTTCAAACGTTATCGTCATAATGAGCGGGCCTTTTATGGAGGAGCACATATGAAATTAAAACAGGCCGTAACGGGGATCGCAGCGCTAGCCTGCATGACAACGGCAGCGCACGCGCAATCGGCTGGTAGCTTTTTCGTTTCGACAGGCTGGTTCCATCTTGCGCCTCAATCGAGCAGTGAACCGTTGAGAGTGACAAGCATAGGCGGCAGCCCGACCAATATCACAGAAGCCAACACTGGCGCATCACTGAGTTCTGCAGACACTATCGGCGTGACTGCCGGTTACTTCATCACCGATCACATCGCGGCCGAATTCGTGATTGGCTACCCGCCTTCGTTCGACCTGAACGGCACGGGCAGCCTCGAACAATTCGGCAAGCTGGGCCAGGCGAAACAATGGAGCCCGACTCTGCTATTCAAGTACTACTTCAACGCGCCGACCGCCACGTTCCGCCCGTATCTCGGCATCGGTGTGAGCCGTATCTGGTTCACCGACGAAAAGATCACCAACAGCGCATTCGAGGCCAACGTCCTGCATGGTCCGACCAGCGTCACTACGGATAGTTCGTGGGAGCCGGTCTTTAATGCAGGCTTCACCTACGCTTTCGACCAGCACTGGTTCGCGGGCGTGTCGGTCTCGTACTTGCCGCTCAGCACGACCGCCAAGCTGAACACCGCCGCCAAGACGCCGGTAGGCACGCTCAACGTGCAATCGCAAACCAAGATCAAACTGAACCCGATCGTTACCTACGTCAATATCGGTTACCGTTTCTAACGCTTCCCGGGACCCTCGCGAAAATTAGGGCCGTTGAGCTAGGGTAGTCGAATTTTCGTGGCTTGGACAACGCCGTCATATTCAATGACGGCGTTTTTTATTTCAAACAGGCTGAGCGCGGCTGTTCGCGTCGTGTGCGGGTGCAGCGGCATTCAGGTGTGACGGTGATCGTTTGTAAATTTAACCCGCAATCGCTCGGGCTCGTGCAATATCTGCTGACGGTTCGCGGTCGGCGTCATAGTGCGCAGGGGCTGTTGTTTGGCACCAAAGTTGCGTTCACATGGTGTTTCCCGCGTCGCGACATGATTCTGCGTGGCACCGCGGGATCCTTTTCACCCTCATCGACGGAGCGACCATGACAACACTTCCGAATACGCGAGACGCCCTCGGCGAATCCTGGACCAGCACGAGCCGCCGTGCGCGGCGCATCGCTCGCCATAGCCGTCACGCGGCCGAAGATATCGCGGGCGAACTGCGCACGCTGATGGCGGAACTCGAATCCACCCTGGCGGACGGCACCCAAGCCGACGCGGTCGCGCTGCGCGGCAAACTGCGCAAACAGCTCGACGCCGCGCGCGCCCGTTTGAACGATACGCGCGAAGCCATGCGTGAACGCGCGGAAGTCGCGATGGCCGACGCGGACGACTACGTGCATGAAAATCCGTGGCAGACGATTGCGATCGTCGGCGGCGTGGCGCTGATCGCGGGCGCGCTGTTCGCGTCGCGGCTGCGCTGAGCGCGCGGCGGGAAGGAACGTGGCGGCGGGCGTCGATGCGGTGCCGATGTCCGCTTGCTTGCGCTTGCGCCGGACCGTGGCGCCAACGCGCCCTCCGGGGTCCGTCGAATCAGTTGTCGTCGATGACAAACAGCCGCTGGTATTCCTTCACCGCATATCGATCCGTCATGCCCGCGATGTAGTGGGCGATCAGACGCGGCTGCAGCGTCGCGTCCGCCGACTGATAGCTGGGCGGCAACAGCCGCGGATCTTCGGTGAACGCGTCGAACAGGCCGACCACGACGCGGCGCGCCTTGTTCGCCATGCGCATCACGCGGTAATGGCGATACAGATTCTTGAACAGAAAGCGCTTGAGCGCCGCGGCTTGGGTGGCGATCGCCTCGCTATGGGCGACGAGCGGCGGAGCGGCGCGCACCGCGTCGAGCGAAGCCGGCGCGTGCCGGACCAGGTTCAGCTTGGTGGTATCGATCAGATCGACGATCAGCGTATTGATGATGCGGCGCACCGTCTCGTGAATCAGCCTGCGCCCTTCGATCTGCGGAAAGTCGTTGCGCGCCGCCTCGTAGTGCGTCTGCCATAACTCCACGTCGGCCAGTTGCTCGACCGTGAGCAAGCCCGAGCGCAAACCGTCGTCGACGTCGTGGTTGTTGTACGCGATCTCATCGGCAACGTTCGCGATCTGCGCTTCAATGGACGGCTGCCGTCCTTCGAGAAAGCGCTCGCCCAATGTGCCGAGCCGCCGCGCGTTTTCGCGCGAGCAATGCTTGAGAATTCCCTCGCGCGTTTCGAAGCAAAGGTTCAGGCCGTTGAACGCGCCGTAGTGCTCCTCGAGATCGTCGACGACCGCGAGGCTTTGCAGGTTGTGTTCGAAGCCGCCGTGTTCGCGCATGCATTCGTTCAGCGCGTCCTGGCCGGCATGGCCGAACGGCGTATGCCCGAGATCGTGGGCAAGCGAAATGGCTTCGACAAGGTCTTCGTTGACGCGCAGATTGCGCGCAACCGAACGGGCGATTTGCGCGACCTCGAGACTATGCGTGAGACGCGTGCGAAACAGGTCGCCCTCGTGATTCACGAACACCTGCGTCTTGTACTCGAGCCGACGGAACGCCGTCGAGTGGACGATGCGGTCGCGATCACGCTGGAACTCGGTGCGCGCGCTAGGCGCGGTTTCCGGATAGCGGCGGCCGCGCGACTGCGCGGAGTGTGCGGCATACGGCGCGAGATGCGCTTCGAGCGCTTCCTGCGTAGGCTCGCCGATTGACGCCGCGCCTGCCGGGTTGGGTTTTACATCGTCGCTGCGCCTGTCAGTCACCGGGTTCTCCGAAACATGGGCGGCGCCTCGTGACGCTGGTGCGTGCTGCGTTGCTGCGAAGCGTTGCCGCGTCTAGACGGCGGCGGCCAGCGTGGCGCGCACCTCGGCGTCGGGTGCCTGGGTGATCAGCGTCTCACCGAAACGCTTCAGCAGAATGAATTTGATCGCGCCGGCTTCCGCCTTTTTGTCGACCTGCATGAGCTCGACGTAACGCGAATCGCCAAGCGCGGGCGCCCGGGTCGGCAAATGCGCGGCGACGATCACGTCGACGAGACGCTTGCGCGCCGCTTCGTCGAGATAGCCCATGCGCACGGACAGATCCGCCGCCATCACCATCCCGCAGCCGACCGCCTCGCCGTGCAACCACTCGCCGTAGCCGAGCCCGGCTTCGATCGCGTGGCCGAAGGTGTGGCCGAAATTGAGGATGGCGCGCAGTCCGCCTTCGCGTTCGTCCTGCGCCACCACCGACGCCTTGATTTCGCACGACCGCTTGACCGCCTCGGCCAGCGCTTCCGGCTCGCAGCGATTCAACGCCTCGACGTTGTCCTCGATCCATCTAAAGAAACCGGCGTCGGCGATCGCGCCGGTCTTGATCACTTCGGCGATGCCTGCCGCCAGTTCACGCGCCGGCAGCGTGCGCAGCGCGGCGATGTCGGCGATCACGGCCTGCGGCTGGTAGAACGCGCCGATCATGTTCTTGCCGAGCGGGTGATTGATGCCGGTCTTGCCGCCCACCGACGAATCCACCTGCGACAGCAACGTTGTCGGCACCTGGATGAACGGCACGCCGCGCATGTAGCAAGCCGCGGCAAAACCGGTCATGTCACCGATCACGCCGCCGCCGAGTGCGATCAGCGTGGTCTTGCGGTCGGCGCGGGAGCCGAGCAGCGCGTCGAAAATCAGGTTCAGCGTTTCGAGATTCTTGTGCGCTTCGCCGTCCGGCAAAACGACCGTCGACACCTGCTTGCCGAGCGGGGCGAGCGCCGCGCGCAGCTTGTCGCCGTAGAGCGGGTCGACCGTGGTATTCGTGACGATAGTGACCGAGCTACCGGCGATATGCGGCGCGAACAGCGCGGTTTGGCCGATCAGATCGGCACCGATATGGATGGGGTAGGCACGCTCGCCCAGTTCGACGTTGACGGTAATCATACGGTCCATTATGACGCAGGATGTTTGGCGACGCCGGCCATCTCGAGCTGCATCAGAACCATGTTGACGAGTCCGTTGACCGAAGGCCGGCCGGTTTCGATCACGAAATGCGCGCATTCGCGGTACAGCGGGTCGCGCACTTCGTAGAGCGCTTCGAGGCGCGCCTTGGGGTCTTCGGTTTGCAGCAGCGGACGATTCTTGTCGCGCCGGGTGCGCAGCCACAGATCGTGCGGATTGGCGCGCAGATAGATCACCACGCCCCGATTTTGCAGCGCTTCGCGGTTTTCCGGCCGCAGCACCGCGCCGCCCCCCGTGGCGAGCACGATATTGTCGCGCCCGGTCAGCTCGGAAATCACGTTCGCTTCGCGCTCGCGAAAGCCCGCTTCGCCTTCCAGTTCGAAAATCACCGGGATGCGCGCGCCCGTGCGCGCCTCGATCTCATGATCGGAATCGAAGAAGGGGCGATCGAGACGGCGCGCAATGGCCCGGCCCACGGTGGTTTTGCCTGCCCCCATGAGCCCTACAAAAAATACATTGGCGTGTGCGTCCCGCGCTTGCAACGGTGTCCTCTGGCTAATCCGGTATGGTTCGTGCCGCAGCTTACTGGCAAAGCGGCTGCCTTGTCGAGCCTGCGCGCCGCTTGAGAGCGCCCCCTGCCCTGTCGCTTCGCGCCAAGGCCCCCAAGGGGGCGAGAAAACTTCGGGCGGTCCGGCGTTTTCTCGCGAGCGGCGGCGGCATGCCCCTAATTTGTCTGAACGACGCGCGGCGTGATGAAAACTGCCAGTTCGCTGCGCTGGTCGCGATGAGCCCGATGGCGGAAAAGCGCGCCTAAAACCGGTATTTTGCCCAGAAGCGGCACCCGCGTCACATCGTCCCGGTCGTCGGTGGCGTAGATTCCGCCGATCGACACCGTACCACCATCCTCGACTTCGACGCGCGTTTGCACGTGTTTGGTGTTGATCGCGGGCCCCGCGTCGGTCTGTTCGCCGACGCTGTCCTTGGCGACGTCGAGGTCCAGCACCACCCGCCCGTCCGGCATGATTTGCGGCTCCACCTCCAGTTTGAGCGTGGCGCGGCGAAACTGCACGCCCGACACGCCCTGCCCCACTTTCGCCTGATACGGCAGCTCGGTGCCCTGCTCGACCACCGCTTTCATGCGGTCCGCCGTGACGACCCGCGGACTGGAGACAATTTCGCCGCGCCCCTCGGCCTCCAGCGCGCTCAATTCGATGTTCAGCAGCCGCGTCGCGCCGGCGGCGAATAACGTGAGCCCGGCGGTGGCGGCGTCGAAGCCGGCAATCGGCCGGGCCGACAGATCGTAGACCGTCCCTTCCTTGCCGCCCGTCAAACCTCTCGCCGTGCCGTCGGCGTTGGCCGCCGCCATCGAGAGCCGCACGCCGAGATTGCGCGAAAAGCCATGTTCGCCCTCGACGATCCGGGCCTCGATCAGCACCTGGCGGGTCGGCCGGTCAACGGAGGCAAGCAGCGCCGCGATCTGCGCGAGGCGGCCCTCGAGATCGGTGACGAACAGCAGATTGGTGCGTGGATCGGCGGTTACGGCGCCGCGTTTGGACAGCACGCGCTGGTTGCCCGAACCGGTCAAGAGACGCCGCACGTCCTCGGCGCGGGCGTAGTGCAACGCGAAAGTGCGGCTCGCGAGCGGCTCGAGATCGGCGGCCCGGGCGTGCGCCTCGAAACGCTGCCGCTCACGCGCGGCGAGATCCGCGATCGGCGCGACCCATATTACGTTGCCGTGGCGCTCCATCGCGAGGCTGTTCACGTCGAGCAAGGTATCGAACGCGGTGCGCCACGGCACCTTGTCGAGCCGCAGCGAGACGGCGCCGCGCACTCTCTCGCTCGCGACGATGTTCAGTCCGGTGAACTGGGCGAACGCGTTCAGCACGGCGCCGAGTTCGGCGCGCTGGAAGTTCAGCGAGATCGGTTTGTCGTCGGCCGCGAGTTTGGTGTCGGCAAGCGTTTTCGGTGCGCCGCTCAATCGCGCGAGCGGCGGCAACGGCACCGGTGGTCCTTCGAGCGCGGAGGTTCTCGCGGTGTCGTTGCGAGACGACGCTGCCGATTGCCTTCCGAGCGGCACGGAACCGTCGGCGTCGTCTATCGGATCGTCCGCGCGGCCGCTTTCGGCGGATGCTGACGGACGCGATGCATCCGGAGGTTCCGCCGAGTCGTCGCGAAACGGGTTGGGCACTTCGGCGGAAACGCCGCGCGGTAGCGGCGAAGCGTTGTACGAAGCATCGGATGGCGCAACCGCGTCGTCGAGCGGCATATACGCGGGCAGTGGCGGCAGCGGTGGAGTCGAAGCTCGCGCGATGCCGGCGCTGATTGCCGCGCTGACGTAGAGGCCGAGACACACACGAAGGCCGCGGCCTGCACGCGGGCCGATGCACGTGGACGCGGACACAAAGCGGAATGGTTTCTCCAGCCTCATCAGGAAGCCTCTGCCAGCGCCAGCGCCAGCGTGCGCGTTATGCCGCCGTTGGCGAGCGTAATGCCGAGCGCGTCGAGCCGCATGACGCGCTCGGCGCCGATTTGCTGTCCGGACACGACGGTTGTCGCGCCGTCCGGCGTATCGAGCAGGGCCAGCCCACGCTGACGATCGTGCAGCACGCCGACGAGGCGCAATTGCGAAGTGTCGGGCAGATCGCCCGCCGCCTGCATCTGCGGCAGCGAGAACGGGTCGAAGAACACGATGTCTTCTTCGTCGTCCGAATCGAGACTCTCTTCGGCAAACGCATCCGCTGACGCCGTTGAAGGAACCGGCCTCAGCGCGTTGAACACGCGCAGCGTCGCGCTCACGGAAAGCGAAGCGCCATCCCGTTTGACGGTCACATCGGCGGGGACGATCAACACCGGCAGATCCAGCAGTCCGCGCAGAAAGGCCATCAAGTGGACGAAGTCGGTGTGCGCGGTGAGTTGCAAAGGGCGCATGCTTTGCGCACCTGTGCCACTGGCGGCGCCGGGTTCTAGCGCAAGCAACGCGACGCCGTTCTGCGCGGCCAGTTCGGAGACGATGCGCACGTCGTCCGCGGAGGTCCACGAATTGGGCGAATGTGCGGGCCATGTGGTGAGCGATGTAATGGCCGACGTGGTTGCCGATGTGGCGACCGACCTGGCCGCTTCACGGCGCAGCGCGGGCAATTGCGCAAGCGCGCGCCTCGCATCCGCGAGATGCCGCGTGGCCGCCTCCACCGCCGTCCGGCTCGCCTCGACGCCACCCAGATCGGCAACGATCCAGCCGTGCGCGCCAAGCCCGAACGCCAGCGCGGCGATCAGCAATGCGGCCACCCAGCGTCGGCGCCGGCTCCATGCTTCGAGCGGCGCACTCGCACGCTTCATCCAATGGGAAAGAAATGGCCGCGCGCTTGCCGCGCCGCCGAACTCGACAAATGTCGTACTCATTTCACACCTCTTGATTGTTCAGACTTCACAGGACGCTGCGCCGCGGACCCGGCCACGTGGGCCGTTTGCCGCGCCGTATCGTCCCAGCGCAGAAGAGCGCCGAATTCGATCTGGCCGGTGGCGCCCGTGCCCGCTACGGCGCTACCGCGTGACGCCGAGCGATGCAGGTCGCTCACCTCCGCGCCCTTCACGCCGCGGATCGCACTCAGACGCTTGAGCCACTCGGCCGAAGCCAGATGTCCGCGCGAGGTCGCCAGCAATTCCGTCTCGTGCTCGCGCTGACGCAACTGCTGCAACACCACGCTGTCGCCCGGTTCGAAACTGAGTGCGTCGAGCAAATCGCGCAAATGCGTGAGCGGCTCTGACAGAGCCTTTGCGCGTGCCGCGCCCGTGCGTTGCTTGTCTTGCGCCAGCAGTAACCCGGCGTGTTCGGCGAGCGGCACGGTGAGTTGCGCTAGCGACTGTTCAATCGACACGCGCTGCGCATCGAGCCGCGCCTTCTCGAATGCCTGCCACCCAGCCAACGCGAGCACCGCGGCGCAACCGGCGAACGCAGCGGCAACGCATTCGAGTACGCACCGCCGGCGCGCAAGCCGCGCATTGCGTTGCCTGTAGGGCAGCAGGTTGAAACCGCCGAGCCACGATCGCGTGAAGCGCGCGCCGCGCGGCGAGGCCGGCGCGTTCGAAGCCGGCGCATGCAAGAGACCCGCCATCATTCGAACACCCCGCGCAACGCCAGCCCGAACGCGACCGCGCCGGCCGGCTCATGCAACAACGGATCGTCCAACGACCGCGCAAGGCCACCTAGCGCCGCGCATTCGAACGGCAGCACCGCGCAGCCCAACACGTCGGCGAGATCCGCGATCGAAAAACCTACGCCGTCGAGCAGATCGATCTCGCCGCTCAACAACGCGCAGTCGAGTTCCGGACCGTGGACGAGATCACGCAACGCGTCGGCGAGATCGGCGTGCTCCGGCGCCGGGTAACGCATTTCGCCGACGATGCAGTCGTCGACGATGCGCCATCCGTACACACCGTCCGTGCCGATCCATAGCGCGACATATGGCTCGTGCGGATCGAGTTCATGGCTCGCCGCATAGCGCATGGCGCGCAGCGCGGCATGCGGTTCGCCGTCGATCGCGGTGAGCGAGATTCCGGCGGACGCCGCGCATTCGATACGCGCTTCGAGATGCTGGCGCGCCGTCGCGGCAATGGTCACCGAACGAACAGGCGAAGACGTTTCATCGACAAACCAGTCGACGGCGAGAGCGTGCCGCTCGAGGCCCGCGATCCGCTCGACTTCGCTCATTACCGCCGGCTCGAGCTCGGCAAGCGCATGCCCGCCGTCTTCCGCGCAACCGCTTTGCGCGGCGAGCCGGGTGAGCGGCACCGTGGTGGTCAACGTGGCCGACGCCGGCAGCGCCATCGCGCATCGCAACGCGTGCGTCGCACAGGCGCGCGGCAGACCGGCAAACGCGTCGCGCAACGCACGCGCCACCGCATGGCGGTCGGCGATCTCCGTGCCGGCCATCGCGCCGGCGGCAAGCGGCACGGTGCTCGCGTATTCGATATGCAGCGCGGCGCGTGTACGCGAAGGCTGACTCACCACGACGAGGCGCACCGCCTGCGAACCGATATCGATCCCAGCGGCAAAACGCTGCCCACCCATTTGTACGCCTTGAAGCCACGAACTTTTGAACGTCATCACACCCTCCCTCAGACTCGCGCGGCGAACCATTCGAACGCGAGTAACGAGGAAGAATTGTGCGTAGCCGCGCCGCCGCGCGACACTCAGCCAAATGGCTAACGTTGCATGACACGCGCCCGGCGGTGCACCAAAGCGGCTACAGTGAAGTCATTCCCGCGCGGCGCACCGACTTGTGAAGAAGTGTCAGTAAGCGCGCCGAAAGCTGAAAAGCGAGGCGGCTATAATCGCGGGACTGTTTTTTGGTGCCCATATGCAATCCACGTCTCAGAATTCCTCGCCGCCCGCGCCGCAGAAGCCCAAACGCCCGTTGTGGCTCAAGCTGGTCATCGGCTTTGTCGGTCTGATCGTCGCAGGCATCCTGTGCGTGCTGCTGGTGCTCGGCTATGCGCTGGTGGTGGCGACGCCCAACCTGCCGTCGCTCGAGGCGCTCACCGACTACCGGCCCAAGGTGCCGCTGCGCATCTACACGGCCGACCATGTGCTGATCGGCGAATTCGGCGAGGAGCGGCGCGACATCGTCCATATCCAGGAGGTGCCCGATAGTCTGAAGAAGGCCGTGCTCGCCATCGAAGACGCGCGCTTCTACGATCACGGCGGCGTCGACCTCACCGGCATCGCGCGGGCCGGCTTCGTCGCGCTCACCAACGGCCACGCCACGCAAGGCGCCAGCACGATCACGATGCAGGTGGCGCGCAACTTCTTCCTGTCGAGCGAGAAGACCTACACGCGCAAGATTTACGAGATGCTGCTCGCGTACAAGATCGAGTCGAAGCTGACCAAAGATCAGATTCTCGAGGTGTACATGAATCAGATCTATCTCGGTCAGCGCGCCTACGGCTTCGCGAGCGCGGCGCGGGTGTACTTCGGCAAGGATCTTAAGGACCTGACGCTGGCCGAATCGGCGATGCTCGCGGGTCTGCCGAAGGCGCCGTCCGCGTATAACCCGGTGGTCAATCCGAAGCGTGCGAAGGTGCGCCAGCAGTACATCCTGCAGCGCATGTACGAACTGGGCTACATCACCCAGCAGCAATACGACGAGGCAAGCCGGCAGGCGCTCGTCGTCAAGGGTGCGGGCAAGGAATTCAGCGTGCACGCGGAGTATGTCGCGGAAATGGTGCGGCAGATGATGTACGCGCAGTATCGCGAAGAGGCGTATACGCGCGGCCTGAACGTCGTGACCACGATCGACTCGGCCGATCAGGACGTCGCTTATCGCGCGTTGCGCAAAGGTCTGATGGACTACGAACGGCGCCACGGGTATCGCGGCCCGGAAGCGTTCATCGATCTGCCGTCCGATGCGGACGACCGCGAACAGGCCATCGACGACGCGCTGCTCGAGCATCCCGATAACGGTGAAATCATCGCCGCCGTCGTCACCGCTGCGAGCCCGAAGCAGGTGCAGGCAACCTTCATCGACGGCAACGTCGCAACCATCCAGGGCGACGGCCTGCGTTTCGCACAGGCCGCGCTGAATGCGCGCGCGCAGCCGAATCAACGGCTGCGGCCCGGCGCGATCGTCCGCCTCGTCAAGAACGACGACGGCAACTGGTCAATCACGCAATTGCCGCAGGTGGAAGGCGCGTTCGTTTCGGTGGTGCCGCAAGATGGCGCGATTCGCGCGCTGGTCGGCGGCTTCGACTTCAACAAGAACAAGTTCAATCACGTGACCCAGGCGTGGCGTCAGCCGGGTTCGAGCTTCAAGCCGTTCATTTATTCGGCATCGCTCGAAAAGGGACTTGGGCCGGCTACGGTGATCAATGATGCACCGCTCTTTTTCAGCGCTGCGGAGACCGGCGGGCAGGCGTGGGAACCAAAGAACTACGGCGGCGGTTTCGATGGTCCGATGACGATGCGCACGGCGCTGCAGAAGTCGAAAAACCTGGTGTCGATCCGTATCCTCAACCAGATCGGCGCCAAGTACGCGCAGCAGTACATCACGCGCTTCGGCTTCGACGCGGAGCGTCACCCGGCTTATCTGCCGATGGCGCTCGGCGCGGGTCTCGTCACGCCGCTGCAGATGGCGGGCGCGTTCTCGGTGTTCGCCAACGGCGGCTACCGGATCAACCCGTATCTGATCGCCGAAGTCACGGATCAACGCGGCATCGTCGTCGCCCATGCGCAACCGCTGGTGGCCGAGCAAAGCGCGCCGCACGCGATCGAGCCGCGCAATGCGTACGTGATGAACAGCCTGCTGCAAGGCGTGGCGCAACGCGGCACGGGCGCCAAATCCAACGCGCTGAAGCGCACCGATCTCGGCGGCAAGACGGGCACGACCAACGATTCGCGCGACGCGTGGTTCGCCGGTTATCAGCACACGGTCACGGCGATCGCGTGGATCGGCTATGACAATCCGCGCAGTCTCGGCGACAAGGAAACCGGCGGCGGCCTGGCGTTGCCCGTGTGGATCGAATACATGGGGCGCGCGCTCAAAGGCGTGCCGGACTACAAGATGCCGAAGCCCGAGGGCGTGACCGAAATCGGCTCGGAGCTGTATTTCGACGAGTTCGCGCCGGGGCACGGTTTTGTCGCGACGGTCGGTATCAGTCAGGCGGCGCTGGATGCGGCGAGTGGCGCCTCCGCCGCGGCGCCCGAGCAGGTCGACGAGCAGGAAAAGCAGAACATCATGAATCTGTTCCGCGGACATTAGAGAACCGGCGCAGTCCGTTGGAAAATAAAACCGCCGCGCTCGATGCGCGGCGGTTTTGTTTTGGCGGGCGATTCGGCAGTCGCAAGGCGTGGCTCGGGCACTCGCTGCCCGAGCCACGCCTGAACCGCAGATTCACGCTTCGAAGTGAACCGGCTCGCCGGACTGCTGCGTCGCGTACTCCGACAGCGCGGCGAAAAACTCCGTGCCGCCGCGCGTATCGCGCCATTCACCATCGACGAAACGGAAATGAAAGCCGCCCGCTTTCGCCGCGATCCAGATCTCGCTCATCGGCGGCTGGAGGTTCACAATAATCTTCGAGCGGTTCTCGAATTCGAGGGTCAGCACATTGCCGCTGCGCTCGAATTCAATGTCGGCATCGATGCCGTCGAGTGCGCGTTCGATGGCGGCTAGCGCGGCTTCCGCGCGGGTCAGGTATTCACTATCGGACATGCTAAACTCCATCGATTATTTATTCAGGGACAGTCATGCGAGTCGTTTCTCGGATGCGCGCGGCGGCGCCCGGCCGCGCGATTGTAGCGGTTCTAGCCATTCTCGCAGGTTGTGCACTAGCCGGCTGCGGGCAGCGTGGTTCGCTCTATTTGCCGACCGTGCCGCCGCTCCCGGCCAAGCCGATCGACCGCACGCAACCACCGTCGCCGGATGAAGTGAAACCCAGCGCGGAAACCGCCGGCGAAACGGGCACCGTGCCGGATACGTCGGGCACGCCGCTCTCGCTGGCGCCGGAAAACCAACTCGCCGCGCCGCCCGCCTCCGCTGCGTCCGGTGCCACGGCGGCCCCGTTGCCCGCCTCCGCCGTTACTCCCGCTCAATAAGACTTTCGCATGACTCGATCCGCATTTGACTACGTCGACGGCGTGCTGCACGCCGAAGGCGTGTCCGCTGTCTCGCTCGCAGAACAGTTCGGCACACCGCTCTACGTCTATTCGCGCGCCGCGCTCACCGAAACATGGAACGCCTATGCAGGCGCGTGCGCCGGCCGCCGCGCGAGCGTGCACGTGGCCGTCAAGGCGAACAGCAACCTCGCGGTGCTGAACGTGTTCGCGCGGCTTGGCGCCGGCTTCGACATCGTGTCGGGCGGCGAACTGGCGCGCGTGCTGGCCGCCGGCGGCAAAGCGGAAAACACCGTGTTTTCCGGCGTCGGCAAGAACGCGGACGAAATGCGCGACGCGCTCGCGGCCGGCGTGAAGTGCTTCAACGTCGAGTCGATTCCCGAACTGGATCGCCTGAATGCGGTTGCCGCCGAAATGGGCAAGAAGGCTCCGGTCTCGCTGCGCGTGAATCCGGACGTCGACGCGAAGACGCATCCGTATATTTCCACCGGACTGAAGTCGAACAAGTTCGGCGTCGCATTCGAAGACGCGCGCGCGACGTATCAAGCCGCCGCGGCAATGACGCATCTCGACGTGATCGGCATCGACTGCCATATCGGTTCGCAGATCACCGAAGTCGCGCCCTATCTGGACGCGGTCGACAAGTTGCTCGAACTGGTCGAGCAGATCGAGCAGGACGGCGTGAAGATTCGCCACATCGACGTAGGCGGCGGTCTCGGCATCACGTACGACGATGAAACGCCGCCGGAAATCGGTGCGTTCGTGCGCACCGTGCTCGATCGGATCGAAGCGCGTGGTCACGGCCATCGCGAAGTGTATTTCGAGCCGGGCCGTTCGCTGGTCGGCAATGCCGGCGCGCTGCTCACCCGCGTCGAGTTTCTGAAGCCGGGCGCGGAAAAGAATTTCGCCATCGTCGACGCGGCGATGAACGACCTCGCGCGCCCCGCCATGTACGAGGCGTATCACGCGATCGACGCGGCGGTTAAGCGCGACGTGCCCGCGCATGTCTACGACGTAGTCGGCCCGGTTTGCGAAAGCGGCGACTGGCTGGGTCGCGAGCGTCTGCTGGCGATCGAACCTGGCGATCTGCTGGCGATTCGTTCGGCCGGCGCATACGGCTTCGTGATGAGCTCCAACTACAACACCCGTCCGCGTGCGGCCGAGGTGATGGTGGATGGTACACAAGTGCATGTGGTGCGCGCACGCGAAGAGGTCAAGCAGTTGTTTGCGGGTGAAGCGATCTTGCCGGCGTAAACGTCACGGCCTGCGTCTCGCAAGAAAGGCGATGCCACTGCGGCATCGCCTTTTTAATTTGCGCAGCTCGCTTGCCGGTCAACGCGTCTTCGACTTCCGCTCACGCAGCCAGACGATCAATCGCCACCCCAGCAACGCCACCATGATCGCGCCGTAGATCTTCGGCAAAAGCAGATCGTGCTTGCCCGCCTTCATCCACCAGAAGTGCAGGATGGCGAGCACGCCGATCGCATAGATCGCGCGATGCAGCGTCTGCCAGCGGCGGCCGAGTTTGCGCACCATTGCGCGTGGCGACGTCACGGCCAACGAGATCAGCAACACGAACGCCGCGAAGCCCACGGTGATGAAGGGCCGCTTGCCGATGTCCTTGACGATCTCGGCGACGTCGAACCACTTGTCGAACCAGAGATAAGTGGTGAAATGCAGCGTCGCGTAAAAGAACGCGTAAAGCCCGAGCATCCGCCGGAAGCGCACGAACGCGGCGACGCCGGTCAGCCGGCGCAAGGGCGTCACAGCCAGCGTGATGCAGAGAAAGACGAGCGTCCAGAGACCCGTCGAGCGCGTGATGAACTCGATCGGATTCGCGCCGAGCCGGTCGGTCATGCCAAAGAACACGATGCGCGCGAGCGGATACCATGCGGCGATAAATACCGCGATCTTCGCCGGCACGACCCAGCGCGCGCCCGGCGCGGGCCGCTTCACTGTGGCGGACGCCTGCGCTGCTCGCGGCGCTTTGCGACCGGTCACAGCAGAAGTCTGTGTATCGAAAGCCATGATTGATCGCGTCGCTCAGAAATTCTTCTTCAGGTCCATGCCCTGATAAAGCGATGCGACCTGATCGCCGTAGCCGTTGAACATCAGCGTCTTGCGCTTGGGCGTGAAAAAGCCGTCTTCGCCGATGCGCCGTTCGGTCGCCTGGCTCCAGCGCGGATGGTCGACGTTCGGGTTCACGTTCGAATAGAAACCGTATTCGTTCGACGCGTACGTGTTCCAGCTGGTTGGCGGCTGCTTGTCGAGGAAGCGGATTTTCACCAGCGACTTCGCGCTCTTGAAGCCGTATTTCCACGGCACCACGACGCGAATCGGCGCGCCGTTCTGATTCGGCAGCACCTGGCCGTAGATACCCATCGTCAGGAGCGTCAGCGGATTCATCGCTTCGTCCATTCGCAGACCCTCGGAGTACGGCCAATCGAGCACCGGCGTCGAAAGTCCCGGCATTTGCGACGGATCGGCCAGCGTGATGAACTGCACGTACTTCGCATTGCCGGTCGGCTGCACGCGCTTGATCAACTCCGAGAGCGGCACGCCGATCCATGGAATCACCATCGACCAGCCTTCGACGCAGCGCAGCCGGTACACGCGCTCCTCGAGCGGCGCGAGTTTCAGCAATTCGTCGATGTCGTACACCTTCGGATTCCTGATTTCGCCCTCCACGCTCACCTTCCACGGATGCGGGCGCAACGTGCCGGCGTTATGCGACGGATCGGCCTTATCGGTGCCGAACTCGTAATAGTTGTTGTAGCTGGTGATGTCCTTGAACGGCGTGATCTTGTCGAGCGCGACGAACTTCGTGTTGGTCTTCGCCGCGAGCTTCTGCGCCTTCGCGTCGGGCGATGAATACGCCGCCAGCGCCTCGCCATTCACGCCGATCAGACTGCCGAGTGCCACCGCGCCGGCCGCCTGCAACACGCGCCGCCGGTTCTCGAACACGTGCCGCGGCGTGATCTCGCTGCGCACGATATCGTCGCCGGTGAGTTGAATTCTGTCGCTTCGCTTGATCCACATTGTGCTGCTCCTTGCCGGCCCCGCCGGTGTATCCATTTTACGGGGCCGAAGTAATGATCGCTCATCCTGCGTCCGTCCAGCCATCTATCGGTACTGCTATGACGAACACGGTGGACGCGGCAAATATTCCGTCAGCTATAAAAAAACCGCCGGTGCGAAGCACGCGGCGGTTTTTAGTCGGAGCAGAGCGGCGGATCTTACAGCTTGCCGTAACTATGCAGCCCGGATAGGAACATGTTGACGCCGAGGAACGCGAAAGTTGTCACCAACAGGCCGGTCAGCGCCCACCATGCGGCGACCGCGCCGCGCAGGCCTTTCATCAGACGCATGTGCAGCCACGCCGCGTAGTTCAGCCAGACGATCAGCGCCCACGTTTCCTTCGGGTCCCAGCTCCAGTAGCCGCCCCACGCTTCCGCGGCCCACAGCGCGCCGAGAATCGTCGCAATCGTAAAAAACGCGAAGCCGACGGCGATCGACTTGTACATCACGTCGTCGAGCACTTCGAGCGCCGGCAGGCGATCGGCCAGCACGCCGCGCTCTTTCATCAGATACGCGACGCCGACCATTGCCGACAACGCAAAGCTGCCGTAGCCGATGAAGTTCGCCGGCACGTGAATCTTCATCCACCAGCTTTGCAGCGCCGGCACGAGCGGCTGGATCTGCTGCGCGTCGCGGGCGACCGAATACCACATCAGGAAGCCGACGGCGGCGCTGATCACCAGCAGCACGAACGCGCCGAGCGCGCGGGTGTTGTAGTGCTGCTCGTAGTACAGATAGAACAGCGCGGTGATCAGGCTGAACAGCACGAATACTTCATACAGGTTCGAGATCGGAATATGGCCGACGTCCGAGCCGATCAGGTACGACTCGTACCAGCGCACCATCAGCCCGACAAAGCCCATGACCACCGCGGCCCACGTCATCTTCGAGCCGATCGCGGCGCCGGTCGGCGAGCGCGACAGCAGGCCGATCCAGTAGAACACGGTAGCGAACACGAAGAGCGCGCTCATCCACAGAATCGCGGACTGGCTCGAGAGGAAATACTTCAGGAAGAACGCCTGATCGGCGCGGGCCAGATCGCCGTGGTAAATCTGGATCGCCCACAACGACAGCGCCGCGATGCCGACCATCAGCGGACGCACCGGTTTCCAGCGCCAGCCGAGCACAACGAACACGGGCACCGCGCACACCAGCACCAGCTTGTCGTAGTAGTTCATGAACGGGTGATAGCGCGACAGCGCGAACCCCGCGCCCGCGACCATCACGACGGCGAACAGCCAGTCGAGCACGCCGAGCCGTTTCAGAAACGGCCGCTCGTCATACTCCGCGACATTGAGCGCCTCGCCCGCGAGCGCCTTCCTGGGCCGCGAGGATGAAGAGGAGGAGGAAACCTGAGTCAAGTCCATGATCTTACCGGGTCGAATCTTGTGAGCTTGCGGACTGCGCGCCGGCATGGCCGGGCTGACCGGTGCCGCCGGGTGCTTCGGTGAGTTTGGCGCCCAGTGCGGCGCCGACGGCGTCGCGCGTTTGAACGAACTCTTTTTCGAAATCGAGTGTTTTGCGTGCGCTCGACATCGCCATCACGACGTTCGTGCCGTGCTCGGTATCTTTGAGCCAGAACCACAGGCGCCGTTCGCGGACGTAGAACATCGAAAAGATGCCCAATACCAGAAGCAGACTGCCAAGATACACGACTTTTTTGCCAGGCGCGCGCGTCAACTGAAATACCGAAGCTTGCACCTGCTTGAAGCCGTCAAGCTGCAAGTAAACCGGCGATCCATACAAAAAGCTGTCGGATATCGCGTTGATCGAGCTCTGCACGAAGCGGCTGGCGTCCGCATTGGGCTGCGCCTCAGGCTCGCCAAGCTGCGCGCGCGACAGTTGCCACAGATCCCACGTCGAGCCTTCGAGCATGCGCAGCAACAGGCCGGCGGCCTTTTCCTGCTCGCCCTTCGGCACTGACCGGTCAATAAAGCCGGCGACCGCCTGAAAGCCGCCGACGGGCTGGCCGTTCGGCATCCTGATGCTGCTGTCCGCGCCCGCAAAAAGGGTCAGCACGCGCAGCGCGCTTTCTTCCAGATGCTGCTGCAGTTCGGCATTCGAACCCGGCACCGAGCGCAGCGCGAAACGGTGAGCCGCCGCCGCGCGCATGGCCGGATTTTCGAGCGTGGCGCGCAGGTTCATCCAGTCCTTGACCGTGCCGCCCGTGTCGGCGGGAATGCGCAGGTAGCGGAACGGGTCGTCCGGATTCAGGCGCATGCCGGCGAGGAACATCTTTTCGCCCCCTACGTCCACCGGCAGCATGTAGTTGTTGTACTCGCGCGCCTGGCCGTCCTTGTCGCGCACCTTGTATTGCACCGAGGGGCCGACGTTGTGCAGTTCCAGCGGCTTCGACGTCTTCGCGCCCGAGCCGAGGCGCTCGTCGAATGCCTCTTTCAGCGTGCGATGCGCGGCCACGCCGCGAGCGTCGTTCTGGCCGCTGCCGTTGGAGATGTTTTCGACGTTGATCGCGCGGAAATCGGTGAACTCGACCGTCTGGCCGTCCGCCAGCGACGTGGCCGGGCTAAGCGGCGCATTGCCGCCGATCGTGCCGGCGAACGGCGCGGTCTTCGCGCTCGAGCCGGCCATCGGGAACGCGGTCATCTGCATCTGCGAGCCGCCGTCCTGGAAGCTCGACTGATAGATCGACACGCCATCGTATTCGAACGGCTTGTTCACTTCGATCCGCGCCGGCACGCGCGCGCCGGTTTGATGGTCGACCACGACGATGTCGCTCGCGAACAGCTTCGGCATGCCGGTCGAGTAATAGTCGACGATGAATTTCTTCAGTTCGATCGAGAACGGCAAGTCCTGAATCAGCGAACCGTCCGGTTGGTTCAGAATCGCCGTCGACACATGCTGCCCTTCCGGCACCCACGCGTAGCCGCGGAACGTCGGGTTCGATTGCGACAGGCGATGTTCCGGAGGAATTTCGTTGATCACCGTGTTGGCGCGGATCGGCGACTTGTCGAACAGCCACATTTGCAGCTTGATCGGGAGATTGCTGTCGAGCAGACCGCCGAGGCAAATCACGACGATCGCGATGTGCGCGGAGATGTAGCCGAACTTGGTCAGCGCGCCGCGCTTGGCGGCGATCAGCGTCGCGCCGTCCGACTCGCGCGTGACGAATTTATAGCCGAGCTTGTCCGACAGTTTGGCGAGCACCTGCGTGGTCTGCGAGCGCGTGCCGTGCACCGCGAACTCGCCCTTGTGATGGAACGCGCGCAAGCTGCCTTCGCGGACCTTGTCTTTCCAGCTCCTGGCGTCGGCGACCATTTTCGGCGCATTGCGGATCACGCACAGCGACACCGATACCATCAGGAAGCCGAGAATCAGCATGAACCACCACGAGCTGTACACGGTGTACAGGCTCAGCGAGCGGAAGATGTCCGCCCAGAATGGGCCGAACTGGTTGACGTAATTGGGATACGGATCGTCCTGCGTGAGGACGGTGCCGATGATGCTGGCGATGGACAGAATCACGAGCAGCGCGATGGCGAAACGCATCGAACTCATGACTTCGATGATGCTGCGCACGATGCGATTGCTCGACTTCGACTGCAGACCCGACGTGGTGACGCTCATTCATACTCCGACTGAACAGCAAAAAAGGGTGAAGGGCTGTCGTAGGCCGACGCCCCCACCCTTTTCTTGTTTTGCACCGGCCTCGGCGGGCCGGTTGCGCTTGCGTGCGGACTCTTCTTAGTGCAAGCCCGCGATGTAATCGGCTACAGCCTTGATCTCGCTGTCCGACAAACGCGATGCAACGGCATGCATCGCCTCGTTGTTGTTACGTGCGCCAGAACCCTGCGTGAACGCGGCCAACTGCGCCACCGTGTAGTCCGCCCATTGCCCCGACAGGCGCGGATACTGCGACGGAATCCCTTGGCCCGTCGGCCCGTGACAGCTTGCGCATGCCGGCACGCCCTTGTCGGCGACCCCGCCACGATAAATCTTCTGACCGAGCGGCACGGTGTCCTTGTTATGCGCGTAACCAGGCTTCGGAGTCTGCGCCGCGAAATAGGCAGCGACGTTGACCATGTCCTGATCGGACAGCGCCGCGGCCATGCCCGCCATGATCGCATTGTTACGCGCGGGCTGCCTGGCGCCCGCCTGCGCCTTGAAATCCTTGAGTTGCTTGACGAGATACTCGGGATGCTGGCCCGACAACTTCGGGTATGCGCCGCCGGCACTGTTGCCGTCCGCGCCGTGGCATGACGCGCAAACCTGCATTGCGATTGCCTGCCCCCGATTGACGTCCGGCTTTGCCGGATCTGCTGCTCGTGCCTGAATTGCCAAACCTGAAAGACCTGCCGCTACATGAAGCACCATCAGAGCCTTGCACAGTCGATTCATTCGCACACCCTGTCTCGTCTTGTGGGATTTTAGAGGTTTTGCAAAATACGACAGCGACTGAGTGACCACTAAGAGCCGCCAAGGCACGCGGGCTGGCCCCCTCAGGTTTTCAGTAAACCATCGTATTGTACAATAACTCGCTAATCGCTAAGACGCCAGTCGGGCTTGACCCGTCCCCGCTCCGGGTTCCCCGGCGTCTCGAATCCTGGCCTTATCATGTCCTTCCTGCTCCACCAATCCCGCTTTTTCACGACCGTCAACCACCTCCGTGATCTGCCGGCCACCGCGCAGCCCGAGATCGCCTTTGCGGGGCGTTCGAACGCCGGCAAGTCGACGGCGATCAATATCCTGTGCAACCAGAAGCAGCTCGCGTTCGCCAGTAAGACGCCGGGACGCACGCAGCACATCAATTACTTTTCGGTGGGCAACGCGGACGAGCCGACCGCGCATCTGGTCGACCTGCCGGGCTACGGCTACGCGGAAGTGCCGGGCGCGGCCAAGGCCCATTGGGAAGCGCTGCTGTCCACGTATCTGCAATCACGTTCGCAACTGCGCGGCATGATCTTGATGATGGACTCGCGCCGTCCGTTGATGGATCTGGACCGGCGGATGATCGAGTGGTTCGCGCCCACGGGCAAGCCGATCCACACGCTGCTCACCAAATGCGACAAATTGACGCGCCAGGAAAGCGTCAACGCGTTGCGCGCGGCGCAGAAAGGTCTGGCTGAATATCGCGCCGCCGGCTACCAGGGCGAGTTGACCGCCCAGTTGTTCTCGGCGCTCAAACGTATCGGCATCGACGAAGCGCACGAATTGATCGAAGGCTGGTTGATCCCCAAAGCAACGAGCGAAGCGGACGCTGCGCAGTAAGCGCCGCGGCTCCCGTCAGACAGGGTAAAAGCGCCGTTTCGGCCGCCCATAAAAAAACCCGCCGCTTTAACGGCGGGTCAAACAGCCTAATCGAAAAAACGACAGGCACCCGCTCAGGGAGGAGAAGCGGGGAGGTCAGCGCAAGGCGCCTTGCTCGATCGGTATGATATACCATTGTCCCGAAAAGTTTCCGGGAGCAGAGGCAGGCGTACTTGTCCACTCCTCACATCCACGATCTTCGATTCGATATGAGCTTCTATCCGCACCACCGTCCGCGCCGCATGCGCCGTGACGACTTCTCGCGCCGTCTGATGCGAGAAAACATCCTCACCACCAATGATCTGATTTATCCCGTGTTCATCGTCGAAGGCACGAACGTGCGGCAAGCCGTACCGTCGATGCCGGGCGTCGAGCGCGTGTCGGTCGATCTGCTGATGGGCGTGGCCGAGCAATGTGTCGAACTGGGCGTGCCGGTACTGTCACTGTTTCCGGCGATCGAGCCGTCCCTCAAGACGCCTGATGGCCGCGAAGCGGCCAACCCGGCCGGCCTGATCCCGCGCGCCGTTCGCGAACTGAAGAAGAATTTCCCCGAGTTGGGCGTGCTGACCGACGTCGCGCTCGATCCGTACACGAGCCACGGCCAGGACGGCGTGCTCGACGAAACCGGCTACGTGATCAACGACGAGACCGTCGAGATTCTCATCGAGCAGGCCCGTGCGCAGGCTGAAGCGGGCGTCGATATCGTCGCGCCCTCGGACATGATGGACGGCCGCATCGGCGCGATCCGCGAAATGCTCGAGAGCGAAGATCTTATCCACACGCGCATCATGGCTTATGCGGCCAAGTTCGCGTCCGCGTTTTACGGGCCATTCCGCGATGCCGTCGGTTCCGCGACGAATCTCGGCAAGAGCAACAAGATGACCTACCAGATGGACCCGGCCAATTCGAATGAAGCGCTGCGCGAAGTGCAAGCGGACATCAACGAAGGCGCCGACATGGTGATGGTCAAGCCTGGCATGCCGTATCTGGACATCGTGCGTCGCGTGAAGGACGAATTCCAGTTCCCGACTTACGTCTACCAGGTGAGCGGCGAGTACGCGATGCTGAAGGCGGCCGCGCAGAACGGCTGGCTCGATCACGACAAGGTAATGATGGAATCGCTGCTGGCGTTCAAGCGGGCCGGCGCTGATGGCGTGTTGACGTATTTCGCGCTGGATGCCGCACGGATTTTGCGCTCGCAGAAGTGATTTGAGCTTTTTCGTTAGCGGGCGACTACGCGGCGCTAACGTCCGGTGAAAAAAACGGAGGCGAACTTTTAGTCACGCCTCCGTTTTTTATGCACGCTTTTGCGTATATACAGGCTGTTTGCGCCTACACCCCGGGCGTGGTTGCGCGATCAAGGCTGCGCAAGAATTTGTCCGCGGATTCGTAACCGACGACGCGCAGCACTTCCTTACCGCCTTTGTCGAAGAAGATGATGCCAGGCGGCCCGAAAAGTCCGAATCGCTTGAGCAACGCCTGATCGTCGGCGTTGTTCGCCGTCACGTCGGCGCGTAGCAGCGTCAGTTGCTTCAGCTTCGCCTGAACACGCGGATCGCTGAAGGTGAATTTCTCCATCTCCTTGCAACTCACGCACCAGTCCGCGTAAAAATCGAGCATGGCGGGCTGCACAGCCGTTTTGACGGCCAGATCGAGTTCGCTCGACGAGCGCACCGTGGCAAACGTCGGATCGCGTTGCGCCCGGGTATCCGGCGCGTTGGAGGCATTCGCTACGCCCGCCTCGCCGCCGCCGCGCGTCGCCAGCACCGCAAGCGGCTTCAGCGGATCGGACGAGCCCGCGGCAAGTCCGACCAGCAGCACCGCCGCCCAGACCGCAAACGCGGCGCCGATACCGCGGCTCAGCCGGCGCCATACGGAAGCGCCGACCGTTGGCGCCGAGAACAGACCGAGCGACGCCGCGGCGACCAGCAGCCAGAGTGCGCTCAATAGCATCATCGCGGTCGCGCCGAGTACCGGCCAGACGATCCACAGCGCCGCCGCAAGCAGCACGACGCCGAAGAACACCTTGACCCCGTCCATCCATGCGCCGGCGCGCGGCAGCAAGGTGCCGGCGCCGAGACCGAGGATCAGGAGCGGCACGCCAAGGCCAAGCCCCATCGAGAACAGCGCCGCGCCACCAAGCACCGCGTCGCCCGTATGCGCAATGAACGCCAGCACCGCGAAGAGCGGCGCGGTCATGCAGGCGCCGACCACCAGCGCGGACAGGGCGCCCATCGCGGCGACCGCCGCGAATTTTCCGCCGGAGCGTCCCGTCGACGCTCGTGAAACGCCTTCCTGCCAACGCTGCGGCAAAGCGATGTCGAATCCTGCGATCAGCGTCAGCGCGAAGATTGTCAGCAGCACGCCGAACGCGCCCAGTACCCACGGGTTTTGCAGCCACGCACCGAGACTCTGTCCGACGAGCGCGGCCGCGATGCCGAGCGCCGTGTACACGAGCGCCATGCCGATCACGTAAGCCAGCGACAACGCAAACCCGCGCGCACGCGTCACCCGCGCGCCTTCGCCGATGATGATCGCCGACAGAATGGGAATCATCGGATACGAGCACGGCAGCAGGCTGAGTACGGCGCCGGCCACGAAAAAGAGCCCGACGATCGCGAAGAAACCGCCGCCTTGCAGCAGCGATTGCGCATAGTCGGCGCTGGTGGCCCGGTCGTACCACGACGCGCCGGCGGCTGTGGACTGCTGCGTGGAAATGCCTGCCGCCGCGCTACCGGCCGGTTGCAGCGCATCGCCGTTGACGTGGTACACGCGCTCCATCGGTGGATAGCAGATGCCGGCGTCGGCACAGCCCTGCGACGTCACCGCTAGATCGAACGGTCCCGCCGCCTGTTTCACGGGAATGCGGATCGTCAGCTCGTTGCGATACGTTTCAACGTCTTTGTTGAAGGTCTGATCGAACTTGATGTGGCCGGCCGGTAACTGCGGCTCGCCGATGGTCGCGGTGCCGTTGCGAGTCGCGAACGCGAAGCGCTCGCGGTACATGTAATAGCCGTCCGCGATCTTGTAGGTCACGACGACTTCGCCGGGTTTCTCAGCCGCGTTGAATTTGAAGGCGACGGCGGGATCGAGGAAATCGTCTGCAGCACGAGCAAACGTGCCGAACTGCGCAACGAGCAGGCAGCCGAGCAGAAAAAAGACAGTGCGCAGCGCATGACGTGCGCGGCGGTCGAGACCGTTAAACATGTAGAGGACGTTGGGTTTCAGCAGTGATCCACTGGCCGTAGGCGGCCGATGCCGTCGCTTGCCATGAAAGGATTTCCGGCGTGTCGTAGGGGTGGTGCGCCCGGATGTACTGTTCGAGTTCCGGTGCGCGCGCGGTGCTTGTCTTGAACAGCAACTGGATCTCCTGCGCTGTTTCGATCGCGCCCTGCCAGTGGTAACTGGACTGCACAGCGCCCAGTTGAGTGACGCACGCGCATAACCGCGCAGCCAACGCGTCCGCCGCGAGCTTCTGGGCGACGGCCGCGTCGGGTACCGTCGTCAGAATCAAGGTCACATTCACGTTCACAGAAGGCTCCGGCCATGTACGATCAGGTGCCAATATCGTATCACCTGGCCTTGCTGTACCGCAGACGGGCCTGCAGCACACCTGCGGCATTTGGCCACCCCGAATGAGTTGCCGATCGTCGGGCTTTCCCCGCCGCAAACAAAAAAGCCAGGCGTGGCGCCTGGCTTTTTCTCTCGATGCTAAAAAACTTACTCAGCTTCTTGCACTTCAGTTTCTTCGACTTCCGGACGGTCGAGCAGTTCGACCAGTGCCATCGGTGCGTTGTCGCCGACGCGGAAACCGAACTTCAGCACGCGCAGGTAGCCGCCCGGACGGGTAGCGTAACGCGGGCCGAGGACTTCGAACAGTTTCGTGACCGAGTCACGATCGCGCAGGCGATTGAACGCCAGACGACGATTCGCCAGCGACGGCTTCTTGCCGAGCGTGATCAGCGGCTCGACGACTTTACGGAGTTCTTTCGCCTTCGGCAACGTGGTCTTGATGACTTCGTGCTCGATCAGCGAGTTGGACATGTTACGGAGCATTGCCAGACGGTGGCTGCTCGTGCGGTTCAGTTTCCGCAAACCATGACGGTGACGCATGTTAATTCCTTTGATTCAGAGTTTTGGTCCAGCTCTTCTATCGCGCTCGGCTCCTTCGGTTTCCCTAAGGCGGCGAGTGCACGGGCCGGTAGTGAAAAAAGACAAGACGCGGATTTTAAAGGAAAATCCGCGTCTTTGCCAGTGCAGCGGCGGGTCTGTCCCGGGATTACTTGTCTACTTACTTGTCCAGACCTGCCGGCGGCCAGTTTTCGAGTTTCATGCCGAGCGTCAAACCACGCGACGCCAGTACTTCCTTGATTTCGTTCAGCGACTTCCGGCCCAGATTCGGCGTCTTGAGCAGCTCGTTTTCCGTGCGCTGGATCAGGTCGCCGATGTAGTAGATGTTCTCGGCCTTCAGGCAGTTCGCGGAACGAACCGTCAGTTCGAGATCATCGACCGGACGCAGCAGGATCGGATCGATCTGCGGCGCACGCGACGGCGCTTCCGCCGTAGCTTCGGTGCCTTCCAGTGCAGCGAACACCGACAGTTGGTCGACCAGAATACGCGCCGATTGACGGATCGCTTCTTCCGGCGAGATTACACCGTTGGTCTCGATGTTCATCACGAGCTTGTCGAGGTCGGTACGCTGTTCGACACGCGCGCTTTCAACGGCGTAGCTCACGCGGCGAACCGGCGAGAACGACGCGTCCAGCACGATACGGCCGATGATCTTGGCCGACTCTTCGCCGTAACGACGCACATTGCCCGGCACGTAGCCGCGGCCCTTTTCGACCTTGATCTGCACGTCGAGCTTGCCGCCCTTCGACAGGCGCGCAATCACGTGATCCGGGTTGATCACTTCGCAATCGTGCGCGAGTTCGATGTCGCCAGCGGTGACAACGCCTTCGCCTTCCTTGCGCAGCGTAACCGTCACTTCGTCACGGTTATGCAGCTTGAACACGACGCCCTTCAGGTTCAACAACAGGTTGACCACATCCTCTTGCACACCGTCGAGCGTCGAATACTCATGTACGACGCCTGCGATCGTCACTTCGGTCGGCGCGTAGCCGATCATCGACGACAGCAATACGCGCCGGAGCGCGTTACCCAAGGTGTGGCCGTAACCGCGTTCAAACGGTTCCATGACCACTTTCGCGTGGCTCTCGCCAAGCGATTCAACTGCGATGATCTTGGGCTTCAACAAACTGGTTTGCATAGGTTTTCCTTTTCAATACCCTCGGCTCGTTACACCGATAAGGCTGACCGGTAACAACCTGAAAATAAACAGCCGAGACGCCCCCTTGCGCAACGCAATCGGGTGCCCCGGCCGTTAATCCGATTACCGCGAATACAATTCGACGATCAGGCTTTCGTTGATATCGCCAGCGATGTCGCTGCGTTCCGGCTTCTGCTTGAACGTGCCTTCGAACTTCTTCGAATCGACAGCGACCCAACTCGGCAGACCGCCTTGCTCAGCGAGTGACAGCGCTTCGAGAATACGCGCTTGCTTCTTCTTCTGTTCGCGCACCGCGACGATGTCGCCTGCCTTCACTTGCATCGACGGGATGTTCGACACGACGCCGTTCACCGTGATCGCCTTGTGGCTCACGAGCTGACGTGCTTCAGCGCGCGTCGAGCCGAAACCCATGCGATACACGACGTTGTCCAGACGCGATTCGAGCAATTGCAGCAGGTTTTCACCCGTGTTGCCCTTCAGGCGGTCGGCTTCAGCGAAGTAACGGCGGAATTGGCGCTCGAGGATACCGTAGATACGCTTCACTTTTTGCTTTTCGCGCAGCTGCGTACCGTAGTCGGACGTACGTGCGCCCGAGGTGCGGCCGTGTTGGCCAGGCTTGCTGTCAAGCTTGCACTTGTCAGCGAGCGAACGACGGGCGCTCTTCAGGAAGAGGTCAGTGCCTTCACGGCGGGAGAGCTTGGCCTTAGGGCCGATATAACGTGCCACGTTGATTCCTTCTATGATTGATCACGCGAATGCATGCACTCACGCTAGTCCGAGCCCTTTGGGTCGAACGGTGGGCTTAGTCAATTCAATAGCGCAAGCAGCCCGTGGTCGCCGGCTTACGAACCCGGCGGCGACAGGCGCTAGCGAAACAGCGTCTTAGATACGACGACGCTTCGGCGGACGGCAACCGTTGTGCGGGACCGGGGTCACGTCGGAGATTGCCGTGATCTTGATGCCAAGACCATGCAATGCGCGCACCGCCGACTCACGGCCAGGACCGGGGCCCTTGATCCGCACTTCGAGATTCTTCACGCCGTATTCCATCGCCACGCGGCCAGCCGACTCAGCCGCCACCTGAGCTGCAAACGGGGTCGATTTACGCGAACCCTTGAAGCCCTGACCACCCGACGTTGCCCAGGCAAGTGCATTGCCTTGACGATCGGTTGCATTGCCTTGACGATCGGTGATCGTGATGATGGTGTTGTTGAACGACGCGTGAACGTGAACCACGCCCTCGGCGACGTTCTTCTTGACCTTCTTGCGAACGCGTTGCGCCGCGGAGTTGTTCGAAGCCTTAGCCATTACGTTTTCCTGTAACTATCAATTCCGCTTACTTCTTCAGCGATTGCGCTGCACGACGCGGACCCTTACGGGTACGGGCATTCGTACGCGTGCGCTGGCCACGCATGGGCAAGCCCTTGCGATGGCGAACGCCACGGTAGCAGCCCAAGTCCATCAGGCGCTTGATATTCATCGTCACTTCGCGACGCAGGTCGCCTTCGACGATGAACTTACCCACTTCTTCTCGCAGCTTTTCGAGGTCTGCGTCAGTGAGGTCTTTGACCTTCTTCGAAAACTCCACACCAGACGCCACGCAAATGTTGCGAGCGCGCGTGCGACCTACACCGAAAATTGCCGTGAGGCCGATTTCAGTATGCTGGTGATTCGGGATGTTAACCCCTGCGATACGAGCCATTGTTTTTCCTCAAACAAAAAGCGCAAGCAAAAGCGCGGCGTTCAGCCTTGACGCTGTTTGTGGCGCGGATCAGAGCTGCAAATCACGCGCACAACGCCTTTGCGCTTGATGATCTTGCAATTGCGGCAAATGCGCTTAACCGATGCCATCACTTTCATGATATTACCCTTTTTTCAAATCACTTCGCCCGGAACACGATCCGTGCACGAGACAGATCGTAAGGCGTCAAT
>WNGR01000631.1_pt1 | contig 50628 bp, 48 predicted proteins | sample 5407581 | NCBI WGS metagenome assembly WNGR01 (sample SAMN13153383, study PRJNA577476) | soil metagenome | isolation source: 80 cm soil or saprolite under Garry oak tree replicate 2 | place: USA:California | collected 2016-06-15 | reverse complement strand
AGTATCAGTGTGCAGTTCTCCGGGGCGAGAAGATTGTTTACTCCTGTGTAGTAGGTCGACATTGCTATTTCTCCTTTTCTGATTTAGGTCGGCCCGTGGTTCGCTCGGTGTCAGACCTCGACCTCTCTCCCCGAGGGATTGCTGTGAAACCGTGTGGCGCCCCCTGTTTTGAACGAGCCGGCAGTGGCGTAGCTGTCCTCGAGAAACTGGACGTAAGCAACCTTATCTCCTTCGAAGCCCGCCAATAAGCTGAACGGAGATGTGATTTCCTTCCCGGTCACGTTCGATTTGTAGGTAAAGGAGCCAAAGAATGCGACGCGGCTACCCTGCTCGATCGTGTCCGTGACCTTGAAGTCGAGTGTTTTCCAGCAGCGCTGGATCGCAGAAAAGACGTCAGGCAGCGCCTGAGGCCCCTTATGAGTGCCCGCCCAGGGCATAACCTTCTTCAGCTCCGGGTTGTCAAAATTCAACGAAACGTATGTTGCGTCCGTTGTCATCAATTGCCTGAGCAGTTTCAGATTAGTGGTGTTCTGCAAGAGCTCTTCCAGTACTGCGGTCAAGTTGGTTGACATTTGAAGATCTCCTCTTTTGCTTATTTTTTTGGCTCATGTTTCTTCGATCGTCCGCTTTTGATAGGAGCGTTTGTACCAATTTAAGTGCGGTCTTATAAGGAGGATCCGTCGTTGTCAGGCGAGCATGAGCTTTGCTGCGCGACCTCCAATCATGTGGGCCGACGCGTTTGTCCCCGGGCCCGTAATGATCCGCGGCATCACGGAGGCGTCCGCCACGCGTAAACCCAAAATGCCGTGCACGCGAAGCTCTGGGTCGACAACCGCGAGCTTGTCCACACCCATTTTGCAAGTACCAACTGCGTGTCCAAAACTCGCCGAGGCGAGTCTGGCAAGTTCTCGGATCTCTTCAGCACTCGCCTTGGGCCCGGGAATGAGTTCACTCTCGCGCAAACCCTCAAAGGCATTCTGGTTCCCGAGTTCACGTGCGGCTTCGATCGCGCGCAGGATGGCCGCAAAATCACGATCCGTGCCGAGGTAGTTGCCATCGATCAACGCTGCATCCTGAAAGTTATTGCTGGCCAAACGGACTGAGCCTTTGCTCGTCGGCTGCACAAGAGCTGGAGCGATTGTGAACGCGTCCGGGGGAGGAGTTCCAAACCGCGAGGCTACTTCGGGCGTAACCACTGGTAGTTGATGAGGCACAAGACTAATGTCTGTGTCACCCGAAGGACTGCTCGACAAGTAAACCTCTGCTTCGACTGCGTTGCTGTCGGCCGGCCGATCCGGCATTTTGCCTTTGTACTTGAATACGACTCCGGACAGGAGCACATGGTCCTGCAGGTTTTGGCCAACCCCGGGCAGGTTCTCGGCGAGGTCAATTCCAAGGCTGCGAAGCGCTTCGCTTCCCCGACGCCTGAGAGCATCAGAAGCTTCGGACTATGGATGGTGCCCGCTGCCAGGATCACTTCCTTGTCGGCTGCGATATCCTTGCCCTCGCCGCCTGTCCCTGGCGAATTGGTACGGTGTCAAGGGTACAACGCAAATTTTTTCGCCAGCCACACCTAGCGAGCGGTCCAGCCACCGTCGATGAGAATGGTATGGCCGGTAATGAGCGAAGCGGCGGGTGATGCGAGAAACACAACCGCGCCAACAACATCCACCGGAGCGCCGATCCGGTGCAACCCGGCGATGCGTTCCAGAACATCGGCACGGAATGCCGGAGCGGCGAGCGCGGCATCAGTCCCTGGCGTGGAGATAAAAGTGGGCGCGACGGCGTTCACGGTGATGTTGTAGCGGCCCCACTCGATGGCGAGACACTTGGTCAGATGAGAGATCGCCGCTTTCGTCATGCAATAAACGGACTCTCCCGGCAGAGCTACAAAGCCTGCTTGCGAACTCAAGTTGATGATTCGGCCGTTTCGCTGGCGAATCATGACGCGACCCGCGGCTTGGCTGGCGAAAAAAGTGCCCTTCAAATTCACGGCCAATGTAAGGTCGAAGTCTTCCTCACGATAATTCTCCGCGAGATTTTCGGGGGCCACTCCAGCATTGTTGACCAGAATGTCGAGCCTACCGAAGTAGGAAGCAGCCTTGTCAACGGCGCGGCAGATTTGGTCAAGATGAGTCACATCCATTTGCAGAGACAGCGATTTACGACCCATGGATTGAACTTCGTCCGCTAAGTCTCTGGCGGTGTTCGCGTCGCGTAGGCCGAGGGCAACATCGGAACCGGCGTGAGCTAAAGCAAGAGCAATCGCGCGACCTAAGCCCCGCGCTGCGCCCGTAACCAGGGACACCTGACCGGTGAGGTCGAATCGCGGATATTCCATCCAGCAGCTCCTTCACGCGATGCCGGGATTAGCGCCAAGGATATTGCTGAGAATTCGTTGCGCCGTCAACTGGCGTTCACCAGCCCTGCGAGTGGCGCTGTGGAGAAGGCAAGTTCGGCTCCGAGGCCCAATCCAGGAGGCTTCGGCCTTTTAGCTGATCTGCATGCTTGGGGATCGGACTCGGCGCAAAAGGAGCGTTTGTCACGCTGGAAGAAATCTCACAAGGCCTGCGACTCACTGCGCCCGCCCACGAGGCCATCCTGCAAATCGAAGGCTACCCAAGGCGATGTATCACTCTGGGTTGCACTTCTTAGGCTATGCGACAATGTACATTTCAACCAGTAGTTGGAGAACCTTACTGATCGCTGGTTGGTGTAGACTTCTCGCCTGCCAAAAAATGCGAGTTGGTCTGAAGGAGTCTGTATGAAACGACGCGAACTGCTTCGTGCTGGTGTTCTTGCGAGCGCGGCCGCGGCACTGCCGCGAACGCCCGCCCTGGCGCAGAACACGGCACCGTCACCGGAGTTGACTCCGGCGCAAAGCGGTGTCGATGCATCGAAGGATCTCGCGGCGCCTGGGTGGAAGCCGCTGTTCTTGGATGCTCACCAGAACGAGACGCTCATCGTGCTTAGCGACTTGATCTTGCCGGCGACCGACACTCCCGGCGCCAAAGAAGCATTGGTCAACCGCTATATAGATCTCGTACTGGCCGCTGAAACACCTGAGACGCAACGCGCCTTCTTAAATAGCCTCGGGTATCTGGATGGAGAGAGTATGCGGCGCTACCAAGCGGCGTTTCGCTATTTGAAGCGAGAAGATCAGGACGATCTGTTACACGCGCTGGCCTATCCGCGCGCGAACAGCGGATGGACAGGTGAAGCGGGGGGGCCCGATGTAGGGCACGGACATTTTGAACAGCTCAAGCAGCGCATCATCACGGCGTACTATAGCTCGCAGACTGGCGAGCGCGAACTTGGTTGGGATGGCGCATTTGCGCACGGTAGCTACGAGGGCTGCAATCATCCCGAAGGAAGCCACAAATGAGCGGAAATTACGCGCAGCAGGATCCTCTTCAGCAACCCTACGACGCTATCGTGGTGGGATCGGGAGCCACAGGTGGGTGGGCGGCCAAGCAGCTCGCGGAAGCAGGGCTAAGAGTGGCCTTACTGGAGGCAGGGCGCGCAATCAGTCCGAAAGAGTTCACCGAGCACATGCCTTCGTACAAGCTGAGGTACCGCGACCACTCACCCGAAATTGTGCGCACGCGTCCCGTTCAGAAGCAGTGCTACGCGTGCATGGAATACAACTACGAGTGGTTCGTGAACGATCTAGAGAATCCATACAGCACGCCGGCTGGAAAGCCGTTTACATGGCAACGGCTGCGCGTCCTGGGAGGGCGCTCGCTCGTCTGGGGCCGTCAGAGCTATCGCCTCAGCGATGCGGATTTCAAGGCGGCCAGCCGCGACGGTTACGGAGATGACTGGCCCATTTCGTACGCTGACCTGGCTCCTTACTACGACATCGTGGAACGGTATGTAGGCATCAGCGGCGCTGCCGAAGGAAATGAGATGTTGCCCGACGGGCGCTTTCTGCCGCCCATGAAGATGAGCTGCGGCGAAGTTCTGCTGCGAGAACGCGTCAAAGCGAAATTCGGATACACAGTCACCATCGGACGAGCAGCCGTATTGACACAGAATTACAATGGACGGCTCGCCTGCCACTATTGCGGACCGTGCGAGCGCGGGTGCATGACCTTTTCCTATTTCAGCAGCCCGTTCACGACGGTAAAGGATGCGGTGGCCTCAGGTAAGTGCACGCTCATCACCAATGCCGTGGTGAGCCACGTGGATATGGATAATGCGCTGAACAAGGCGCAGGGCGTAACGTATGTCGATCGTCTGACGCGACAGGTTAAGGAGGTTCGTGGAAAGGCTGTGATCCTGTGTGCGCAGGCGCTCGAATCCACGCGCATCCTGCTGAATTCGTCTACGCGGGAATATCCCAAAGGACTGGCCAACTCGAGCGGCGCGCTCGGTCATTATTTGATGGACCACGTCGTTGGCGGAGGCGCCTCGGGCCGTCTGCCGGATTTTAAGACACTTCCCGATGCCAATGACCCGCAACGGCCTAACGGGATTTACATTCCTCGGTTCCGGAACACTCCGTCTGGTAACAAGCATTCGCGTTTCATCCGCGGGTATGGCTATCAGGGCGGAGCGGGCGCGGAATTCAACATGAGCGCCGAAGGCTACGGGGCATCTTTCAAGAAAGCGGTCAAGGAAGGGATTTACGGGATTGGTCTCGGGGGTTTTGGGGAATCCCTGGCGCGATGGGACAACTACGTCGAGATTGACACGAATCTGAAAGACGCCTGGGGCATTCCCGCGCTGCACATTGTCATGGCCCACGGCGACAATGAGGTGGCGCTTATGGAGGATGCCGCGGCTACCGCGGCGGAAATGCTGGAATCAGCTGGCGCAAAGGACATCCGTGTCCAGGCAAACGTCGAGATGCCCGGTATGGCTATCCACGAACTGGGCACGGCGCGCATGGGGGCGGATCCGAAAAAGGCCGTGCTGAATCCCTTCAATCAAACCCACGATGTAAAAAATCTTTTTGTAATGGACGGCGCGAGCTTTGTGTCCTCAGCGTGTCAGAATCCGACTCTTACGATGATGGCTATTACGGTGCGCGCCTGCGACCAGCTCATCGATCGTTTTCACAAGAACGATATCTAGCTGTAATAAATTTAGACCTGATCCAAGCCCGACACCGTCTAGTTTTCATTGGGCTTCTGATCAAAATTATCGAAATCTGCGACAACTGAACCAGGAGAATTCATGGAAACAGCCAGGCTGGTCTTTCCACCGGTAAAGGTCGGATCCCGATACTCGCCCACGAAAGCGGAATTCAAAAATAGCTCGGCCGGGCTAAGAAGCAAAATGCGGCCGCGATTCCCAGGCGAATGGGCCGACAGGTGTTTCTGTTTCGCACAGTCTTAGCCTTAAACTCCAATCTTCGCCACTGACCGCACTCCGGATTCCTCACACTCCGTCGCGGGGCTTTTCTTCACGGACAAAAATATTATCTTGGGTAGGTTCGGCGTCGCATTCCAGAGCAAGGGTTGTCACGGGGTGGTCGGGCGCCTGTTCGGGCAAGCCGGTGAAACGGACACGGTAGGGATCCTGATGGAAATCTATCTTTTGGCCGGACGCAAGGAACCGCGCGGATTTCACTTTCGTTTGCAATCCTGCGAGCGCGACGTAATTCCCTGGCCAGAAGTGCACGTGCATGAAAAGCGTGTTGCCCTTGCGCGTGAAGCTCGCGTAATTTGAGCGGCGAGGCTGGCAGGGATCCGATCCGTAGATCGCTTCCCCGTTGCGCCGCAACCATTGTCCGACTTCCGTCAGCACGCGGACGGAATCTTCCGGCACGCTGCCGTCGGCGCGTGGGCCGATATTAAGCAGATAATTTCCCGTGTCCCGCGAGCAAGCAATCAGATTTTGAATCACTCGCCTGGAGCTCTTCCAATCATCATCGGCGCGTTGGTATCCCCAACTGTCATTGAGCGTCATGCAGGTTTCCCAGGCGCGGCCTTCCGTATCCGCCTTAATCTGTTGTTCGGGAGTCGAAAAATCGCCCGGAAGCTTATTGCGATTGTTCACGATAATATCCGGCTGAAGCTCGAACACCATTTTGTTCATGCGTTCGGATTCCCAACCGACGGCATCGAGCGGCCACGCCACGTCGTACCAGAGCACGTCGATCTTTCCATAGTTGGTCATCAACTCTCGAATGTGCGTATGAATATATTCGACGAAGCGCTTGCGTGCGGCCTCATCCTTCGCGCAGCGGGCGCCGTCCGGATGGTGCCAGTCCATCAGCGAATAATAAAAACCGACACGCATGCCCTCTCCTCGAGCGGCATCCAAATATTCACGAACGAGATCGCGGCCCGGTCCTTGCTTTGGCGAACAATACTCTGTGGTTCTGGTGTCGAAGTGACAAAAGCCTTCATGGTGCTTCGTGGTCATGACCATGTAACGCATGCCGGTTTCCCGCGCAAGCTTGGCCCAATCGCGCGCAGGAAACGGCTTCGGCTTGAATTGCTTGGCCAAGGGAGCGTATTCCGAAACCGGGATGCCTTCATTCTCCATGACCCATTCGTGCCGCCCGAGAACGCTGTAGAGTCCCCAATGAATGAACATCCCGAAACGGGCCTCGTGCCACCACTTCATCCGGCGGACGCGATCCTTTTCGTCGCCGGTTGCCGCTGTCTTAGCTTCAGCCTGCATTGGCTCGGATGCACGGCCATCGATCGTGGCAAAGCTCGCCAATCTGCCCGAGAAGGCTGCCGCCGCTACGCCCAAGCCGTTCTCGAAAATCCATTCTCGTCGCGAGGTTTGATTTTTGCTCATTCTCAGTGCTCCCAATTGACGCACAGTTAGGTGCTCAGCTCCATCATCTCAGGCATGGCAGCGTGGTGAGCGCTGCCCCGCCACAAAGTAAAAAGTAAATGGTTGTACAATCGAAAAGGTACCAAGCGCTCCTCTTAAAAAACAAATTTGGCTCCCAGTTGTAACTCACGTGGAGTGCTTGCGATGCTGTGGATGACTCCAAGCGTGCCGGACGTGACGTCCGCGCCCGGGATTCCCAGAATCTGCATATTGAAGACATTGAAGGCTTCGGCGCGAATCTGCAGACTCTTCAGCTCGGAAATGCGGAAGCGCCTCGACAAGGAGAAATCAACGTTATAGAAGAATTGGTCACGCAGAACACTTAAACCCAGGTCTCCAAAAACGGAAAAGCTTCCTGGCAGGACGTCCGTGCACATCGGGGCCAAAGCGCCTTTTGGAACAGTCTGCCCCGGAGAAGACGGGATGATGCACAAGGCTGCTGGATTGAACCACTGGAGTTGACTTTGATTCGAAGGGATCAAAGGTTGACCAGGCACCACGTCTGGACGGTCGTCGCCGCTCACCGAGGTCTTGCCAATCCCTCCGGTCCCGGAAATGGCCGCAGGGTCGCCGCTCCCGTTGGTGATCTGAAAGTTCTGTCCGGAGCGCCCGATGAAGAACAGATTCGTTTCCCAATTCCCGAAGGCCCACGCAAGCGGCCCATGCGTGAGGTACTTCTTTCCGCGTCCAAACGGCAGCCCATAATCAGCGCTCAGGGTAACGTCCTGCGGGATATCAAAGGCGCACGGCCCATAGGATAAGCTTTGGTTGAAATAGTTTTCGGTCACAGCGCCGCCGTTGGTTCCGTTCTCGACGTTGCACCAGCCGCTGCTGACCCCCAAACACTTCGACCACGTGTAAGACACCAGCGCCTGGAGCCCATTCGCGAATCGCCTCTGAAGTTCCGCCTGAAGCGCATGGTAATTCGCGTACCCCGTGGAGGTCGAATAGTGGTAATCAGACCTGCCGCACGGCATTGTCCGTAGGCTGTCCACCGCAGTGTAGTAAGCCGCTTCACAAGCCGGCGTGTCTGTCGCCGAACCCTTTAGGCCACAACTTGTAACACCCTGCGGGGAAGTCTGCGGCGCCGAGTGGAGCAACGGCGACGCCAAAGGGGCGGCATTGGCGTTCCCGGTCCAGTCGAGCCGGTCCCGCTTGTCCCTTTCAATGGACCTTCACTCGCAACGGCTACTCTCCTCGCTAAAATCGAAAACAAACGTTTCGCACGCCCAGCCTAATGGCCGTTCAAATACGTCACCGTAATTCCGAACGAGAGCACTTAGCTAACGCGAGACGGCTGCGACGCAGAAACAACGCAGCTTCACATACTCTCGCAACTATTGCGGCGCCACGGCTCGTATCGCCCTCCGCCGCTCACCGGAAGATTAATTCAGCGTGATCCTCAACACCCAAGCCGGCTGTGCTCGCAGATCGTCGGGAAGCTCTGGCACCTCGATTGCAAGGCCTGATTTTATCGGCTTGAACTTCACCAGGGTCGGCGAGCCCAGCAGGGCGACTGATTTGGCAGCATTCAGGTCTTTGATGACAAGTCTCTGGCCTAACCAGTGCGGCAGGATGGCGTAAATATCGTTACCTTTCGCTGTGAAGAACGCCTCGATAGACGCTTTGCCTCCCGACGGCTTTTCGATCAACTTAGTGACATCGTACCCGGATGAAAATTCCTTGTTATATTCGATCTTGGGCACCTCGCCTGCCGTCCATTGCCGCGTATTCTTCCACGGCTTGGTGCCGTAGATGGCTTCTCCGTTGATCTTCATCCAATCACCGATTTCTTTGAGCCGCTGCTCCATGATGACCGGGATGGTTCCATCCGCTTTGGGTCCAATGTCCAGCAGCAGGTTACCGCCGCGGCTAACGGTGTCGACCAGGATGAAAACCAGCTCACGCCCGGTGTGATAAATGCTGAGGTCTTCGGCGCGATTGTAGCCGTAGCTCACGCCCATGCCGCGGTTCTCTTCCCAGGGATGGTCGATCCCGTTCATGCCCGCGGTGTATTCGGTCGTCCAGTAGCCGCCGTGCTTGTGGCGGGTATCGCTGCCCCAGCGATCGTTAATCACTGCTTCATTTTTGACCGGGGACTCATTGAAAAGCCATGCGAGCAGTTCAGGAGAATGCCAGTCGGCAGAGGGCATCTCCCACTCGCCATCGCTGAAGATGGCCGAAGGTTTGTAGCGCGTGACCAGATCTTTGAATTGGGGGAACATGTGCTCGGTTACGTACCGCGGCCTGTTGTAAAGCCAGAGGGGGTTGTACCACTCGTATAGTGAGTAGTAATACCCCATGCGCAAGCCCTTGCGGCGAACCGCGTCGGTAAGATCACCTAACAGATCCCGCTTCGGACCGATCTCGACCGCATTCCAGGGGCGTCCCCATGTAGCGGAAGCTTCTTTGCTTGGCCACAGAGCAAACCCCTCGTGATGTTTAGAAGTTAGGACAACGTATCTCGCTCCAGATCCGGCAAAAACGTCGGCCCAGTGGTCGGGATCAAAAAGCTCAGCTTTGAATTGCGACGCAAAGTTCTGGTAAACGAAATCGGTACCATACAATTTTTGATGGAGCGCCCAGGTACCCCTCTCGAGATCATTCGCCTTGGACTCGTATCTGCCATTTGTCATCGCGTGCCAGTACCACTCGGCGTAGGCTAGCTCGCCGGGGATGACCGGAGCATAGGCTGGAACAGAATAGGTTCCCCAGTGAATAAAGATGCCAAAACGCGCTTCGGCAAACCACTCAGGCGTGGGGCGTTGGTCAATGGAATCCCAGGTAGGCTGGTATGTTTGCGCACCTATCGTTGTGGCCGAGAAGAGTAAGAAAAGAAGAACGGGAAGTCTTTTCACATAAACTCCATACCGCTGAACGGAACAACGTCCTAGTTCAGTGCCCAATTCGTCTTTTACACCGGGGGCAAACGTTATGGGAAGTGTTCCGATAACCTTCACTTTGTCTCCGACCCGAAACCTCGGCTTTGCCATCGTTTTTGTACTATAAACCACTTTGCCGGGAAGCTCATAAATCGGGGACTGTCTTTTCTTTCCCACTGTTTTGCGTTTCAAGCGGAGCTAGCCACCTAATATGGCCGCACCCACATTAGGCGATAACTGCTTCCATTTGGACTGAGCCTTAGCTCCTGAAAAAACTCTCAACACTCCTCCTTACCATTTTCTCGGATAACCTCTCGTCCTTGCGGGATGCCGCTTGGCTCGCACAAGTTGCACTTCGCCCGCACAAAAAATTTCAATACGTGTCCTCAATTCTTTTCGTACTCAATCGCGTAACTTTTCGCCCGCCGAAGAGTCCAAACTGTTGTATGCATTTTGCTGATGATTGTTGCAACGGTGGCCGGTAACGCGCGAGGAATGCAAGCTCCTCGTTTACTCGCAACGACACCGAAACGTACAAAGGAGACAGCGTGAAAAAACCATTCTTGTTTATCTTCTTGGCGCTGGCTGGCGTCGCTGGGCTCATCATTCCGGCGAACGCTCAGGCCCAGGATCAAATCGTAGTGAAAATACCTTTTCAGTTCGTGGCAGCCGGCCAAACCCTTCCCGCAGGCGAATACAGAATCTCTCGCCTCAGCTATTCCGAGCCAACCATCCTGCTGCTCAGCAGTCTGGAAAATCACACTAACATCGCCATGCTTCGCGCCGTCACCAAAGAGCCTGCCAAGGACCAGGCAAAGCTCGACTTTACGACCGTCGGCGATCAGCGTTTTCTCAGTCGCATCGAGACGGCAGACAACGCCTACAAACTCGCGGTGCCGAGCGCCGAGGCTCTTCAGGCGGCAACCCCACACCCGAGTAGCGCTTCCCCTTTATCCTCCGGGAGCAACTAATCCGCCGCTAACCAGCCCTCGCTCGATGGCGTCCGGGCAAAAGCAGCCGCTCCGCCATACCCTGGACGCCAGAGCCGCCACTCCCAACAACGCTGGGCAAAATGCCGGTGCATGGAAGCGGCGGATACTCCCAGCATGATCGGTATCGGAGTCTCGGAGAGAACACGGCCGCAGTCATCGTGGGAGACCCTGGCCACGCCAATGAACAGACCGTGCTCCACGAGTCCAGGCATATCACTCTAGCTTGCGAGCGAGTGATGGCGGATCGGAGATCCGGTCAAATATTTCAACCTGGTGCCGCTCGAACAATACGCTTCAGGCAACTTGCGTCGCAACCCGGAAATCTTCCTTGTCCGAGGCGCTCGGGTTACGCCAGCCGCCAGGTGGCGCCACAACCTCGTCGACCTGAGTCGGGCCCCAAGTGCCCTTCTCATATTCGCATACCGGGGTGTCGGCTTTCAGAATGGGATCAACGATTCGCCAGGCTTCTTCAACGTAATCCTCGCGCGCAAAATTTGTGCGGTCGCCCGACAACGCGTCGCCTAAAATGCGCTCGTAGGCCTCCATCTCTTCAGGAGATGGACGACGGCTAGCGATCATTTCGACCTTCTGGCCTTTCATGTCATCGCTTTCGCCCAGCACGGTCGCGCCTACGGCAATGGTCATTTCTGGACTGATGCGAAACCGCACGTGGTTTTGCAAAAGAGCGCACTCCGGAATAAAGGCGGGCGGCTTGCGCAATCTTGCCAGGACTTCCGTGGAGGTCACCGGTAAGTTCTTGCCCGCGCGGATGTAGAAGGGCACGCCTTTCCAGCGCCACGAATCGATCTCAAGTCTAAGAGCAGCAAATGTTTCCGTTTTGGAATCCGGCGCCACCCCCTTTTCCTGCCGATAACCGCGGTACTGCCCGCGTAGGAGGTTCTTCGCTTGAATCGAAGGAGCTGCTTTCAGCACCTTAACCTTTTCGTCGCGGACGGTTTCACTGTCGTTGCGGACCGGCGGTTCCATGGCCAGATTCGACAGGATTTGGAAAAGATGGTTTTGCATCACGTCGCGAATGGCCCCGGTTTGATCGTAGAAAATTTTCCGCCATGGTGATCTGAACGCTTTCGATATGGTTTCGGTTCCAGAACGGTTCCGTGAAGGCGTTTGCAAACCGGAAAACGACCAGGTTGTTCACCGGCCGCTTACCGAGGTAGTGGTCAATCCGAAAAATCGCAGACTCCGGGAATACCGAATGCAGTGTGCGGTTGAGTTCTTGTGCTGATGCGAGGTCCCTGCCGAATGGTTTTTCAATAATGACGCGAGCACCTCGGGAACAGCCAGACTTCGCCGATTCTTCCACGACCTTTCCAAACAAGACTGGCGGGATAGCCAGGTAATATGCCGGGCTTCGCGCTCCGCTAAGCTGCTCGCAAATCTTCTGGAACGTGGCGGGATCGCTATAGTCGCCGGCCACACCGCGCAGCAGGCTACTGAGTCTTGCAAAAGCCGCCGGATCGACTCCGTCGCTGTGGGTCTTGATGCTTGCATTCGCGGTCGCTCGGAGCTGCTCGTGATTCCAATCCCCTCTGGCCACCGCGATGACCGGAACATTCAGGCGGCCGCGTTTCACCATCGCGTGCAGCGCGGGGAAAATCTTTTTGAAGGCCAAATCCCCCTTGGCGCCGAACAAGACCAAAGCATCCGAATGGAATTGACTCATCCCAGCCTCCCGTGTGGCCTCATGAAGTTCCTCGCCACTGGTGAGAAACATTCACTTGAGTTTCCGATACCGGCGGATCAGGTTGTTCGTCGAACTATCATGGCCAAGCGAGGGCTCTGTGCGGCTCTCAACTTCTGGGATAATGCGCTGAGCCAGAACCTTGCCGAGCTCCACGCCCCACTGGTCAAACGAATTGATTTGCCAGATGGCGCCCTGGGTGAAAACGGAATGCTCGTAGAGCGCGACGAGCTTGCCCAGAATCTCGGGCGTAAGCCGCGTTGCAAGGATGGTGTTCGACGGGCGATTGCCTTGGAACACTCGATGAGGAACGAGCCAGTCCGGAGTGCCTTCGTCTTTCACTTGCTCCGGCGTTTTTCCGAAAGCCAGCGCTTCAGTCTGTGCGAACACGTTTGCAATAAGCATGTCATGGTGCCGGCCAAGCGGGTTTAACGGCTGCGCAAATGCGATGAAGTCGCAGGGAATCAGCCTCGTTCCTTGGTGGATCAGCTGATAGAACGAGTGCTGGCCGTTGGTCCCCGGCTCGCCCCAGTAAATCGGTCCGGTCGCATAGTTAACCTTAGAGCCGTCGAAGGTGACCTGCTTTCCGTTGCTCTCCATCGTCAGCTGCTGCAGATAAGCCGGAAACCGCTTGAGGTATTGCTCGTACGGCAACACCGCAACCGTCTGCGCGCCGAAGAAATCGGTGTACCAGATGCCCAGAAGGCCCATGAGCACCGGCAGGTTTTGCGCAAAAGGTGCGGTATGAAAATGTTCGTCCATTTCGCGGAATCCGTGCAACATGGAACGAAAATGGTCCGGCCCGATGGCCAGCATGGTCGAAAGGCCGATCGCTGAATCCATCGAGTACCGTCCGCCAACCCAATCCCAGAAACCAAACATGTTGGCCGTATCAATGCCGAACTTCGTCACTTCCGCCGCATTTGTGGAGACGGCCACGAAGTGCTTCGCCACCGACTGTTCATCGCCGCCCAAAGCTGCGACCGACCAAGCCCTGGCCGAGTGCGCGTTGGTCATCGTTTCCAGTGTCGTGAACGTCTTCGAGGAGACGATAAACAGCGTTTCCGCGGCGTCCAGATCGCGCGCAGCTTCAGCGAGATCTGTGCCGTCCACATTGGAAACAAAGCGGAAAGTCAGGTCACGCTCCCTGTAATGTTTTAGCGCCTCGTACGCCATCACCGGCCCTAGGTCGGACCCGCCAATGCCGATATTGACGATATTGCGAATGCGCTTGCCCGAGTGACCCTTCCATGCGCCGCTGCGTACGCGATTCGAAAATTCCGTCATTTTGTCGAGGACCGCGTGCACGTCGGCAACGACGTTTTGGCCATCGACCAAAATAGATGTGCCTCTCGGGGCGCGCAGGGCTACGTGCAGGACCGCGCGCTTCTCCGTAAAGTTGATTTTCTCCCCTCGAAACATCGCGTCTATGTTCGAGCGAAGGCCCGACTCTTCCGCGAGCTGGATGAGGAGCTGGACGGTTCTGTCGGTGATTCGATTTTTCGAGTAATCCAGGAAGATACCGACAGCTTCGGCGGTCATCCGCTCGCCGCGCTGCGGGTCCTCCGCAAATAGCTTCTTGAGGTGCTGGGGGCGGACTTCCTGATAATGGTTCTGGAGATCCAGCCAAGCCTTGCGTTTCGCCAGGGGCTCAGCTTTTGGGGTGTAGCCTGGTGTCGCGGATGTTGCCATCGTCGGGCTCCTCTCCTTTTTGATACTGCTGCCTGCTCGAGCTCAAGATTTCGACAGTAGCATGGTCAGGTCGTGCCAAACTGCGCCCTGCCCGGACTCGGCAGCGTTTGTGGTCAGTTTGTTGCTGTGGCCTCCCGCTTCTTCAGGCCGTAGGTTGCCGGAGTTCCGGACCGATTGGTACCCTTCGTCAGCTCGCGCAGCCACTCAAATGCCGAATCGGAGAGCATGTCCTCGGTCGAGCGCCATCGCCAATTTCCTTCAGCACGGCCTGGCGTGTTCATCCGAGCCTCCTTGCCAAGATTCAGCAAGTCCGGCAGTGGCGCCATGGCGAGCCCAGCCATAGAAGACCAAGCCAATTCGATCAAGGCATGTGCGGCTTCGCTGCTTCTGGCTCTTTCGCCTTTTAGGTATTTCCAGATTCTCTCGCGTTGGTCATCGGTTAAATCTTCGAACCAGCCGCGCGTGGTCGGATTGTCGTGCGTACCCGTGTACACCACCGTGTTTGCGACGTAGTTCGCGGGCAGATAAGGGTTGTCCTGGTGACCGTCGAACGCGAACTGCAGGACACGCATACCGGGAAGTTGAAACTGATCGCGCAGCGCATGCACTTCGGGCGTGATCAGGCCTAAATCCTCGGCAATGAACGGAAGAGTGCCCAACTCTGTTTCCGCGGCGCGGAAGAAATCGGCGCCTGGACCTGGCAGCCACTCTCCAGACCGGGCGTCGGGCGCTCCTGCCGGCACGTGCCAGGCCGCCGCGAAACCGCGGAAATGATCCAGGCGAATCAAGTCCACGTGGCTCAACAACGACCGCAAACGCTCCATCAACCAACGATACCCCGACTGACGATGAACCTCCCAGTTGTACAGTGGATTACCCCAGAGCTGCCCAAGAGCACTGAAATAATCCGGAGGCACGCCTGCAACAAGTTGCGGCCGCCTCTGCTGATCCAGCAGAAATAGCTCAGGATGCGCCCAAACATCGCTCGAATCGGCAGAGACGAAAAAAGGCAAGTCGCCGATCAATCTGAGACCCTTGGCACGCGCGTGGCTCTTCAACCGCTCAGCCTGGCGGAACACCAAGAACTGCGCAAAGCGCGCCAGGCCGATTCGATCGATAAGTTCGAGGCGAGCCCGCTCCAGCGCCGCGGGCTTGCGCTGGACTAAATCGTCGGGCCACTCCGGGTAAGGAGCGTTGCCAAACTCCGCCTTCAGCGCCCGGAAGAGGGCGTAATCATCCAGCCAATGACTCTGATCCTGGCAGAACTGCTCGTAGGCTTGACGAAGGTCAGCGCGAGCGCCAGCTTTGAAGCGGCCCCAAGCTTTTTCGAGCAAGGAATGCTTAAACGGGATCACCGTGTCGTAATCAACGCAAGCGGTTGAGAATGAGGGATGCCTGGTGTCGTTCCGCTCCAATAGCTCATCCTCAATGAGGCAATCCGGACTGATCACCAGCGCGTTACCGGCAAATGACGATAAAGGCTGATAGGGTGAATTGCCGTAACCGGTGGGGCCTAAAGGAAGGGACTGCCACCAGCTTTGGCCGAATTCGCTCAGGCGGTTGATCCACGATATGGCAGCCGGCCCAAGGTCTCCAATGCCATGCGGGGACGGCAGCGAAGTGACGTGCACTAGTACCCCCGATGCACGATAGTTTGCGGAGAATGGCATCTCGTCTGAACTACTTTTGATTTGCTGATTCACTGGAATCAAACAGTCCCTGGTTTGCTTCGAGCGCGATTCCGTACAGGGGAAGATCCAGTTTGTGCCGAGGCCAAAACCTCTTCGGCCGCGACCCAATCCAGTTCCGGAGAGCCAAAGGGGCGGCCCCGCTTTCCCAGCGTTGGTAAGCGAACTTCGCCTCCCGTTTCATGCGCGTCCGCTGCCAAGAGCTCGGCCATTTTTCAACTCCTCCCGATGCAAACTAAAGGGCGGTTCCCACTGAGCTACGGTCGCCGCCACGAAGGCGAGTCGTGCCACAAGATGAGTGGCGCCTCAAGCGGCACAGATGCACCGCGATGCTGTGGAACCAGTCGAGGCGTATAGTCGGCTACCGGACGAGTCGCGGAGACTCGCACAGTGTAACCGAAGCCGCCAGCGGAGCCGACCAGGTGTTCGGCGCGGGCCGCGGGCTCTCGCGTCAGGGCGTGACCATCTTTTGCCTCAGCGTAGAGCTCCACGCTCACCGCATCTGGACCGAGTTCGCCGACAAAGACTTGTACCTGGAAAACGTATTGCCCGTCTTTTTCGTCAACTGTCGCGCTGCCAAAACGCAGGCTTGACCAGTACTGCGCGAGTCGGGCCTGCCAAGTGACCAGATCCGTTCCGAGCGCACCTTGCTTTGCCGCGCGTTCCCGGTACGCCGAGGCGGCCGAAAGATAATGCTGCTCCACGTACTCGCGGACGACTCGGTTCGTTGAGAAGCGAGGTGTCAGCCGGCACATGCTCTCCCGCATGCGGGCCACCCAGCCGCGCGGAATTCCTGAATCATCGCGTGCGTAGAATGCAGGCACGATCTCTCGTTCCAGCAAGCTGTAGAGAGCGTGGGCTTCTGTGGAATCCCAGCCCGGGTCATCACCATGTTCCTGACGGTCTCCTATAGCCCAGCCGACCTCGGGAGAGTACGCTTCCGCCCACCAGCCATCTAACTCCGATAGATTCAAGCCGCCATTGACCAGGACCTTCATGCCGCTTGTTCCGCTTGCTTCCCAAGGACGCCGCGGCGTGTTCACCCAAAGATCAACGCCCTGAACGAGTTGCTCCGCCATGAGCAGGTCGTAGTCGCTAAGAAAAACGACGCGAGATCGCACTTCAGGGCGGCGCACGAACTCGATCCACTGCCGGATCATGCCTTGTCCCGCGGCGTCTTGTGGGTGAGCTTTCCCCGCGAGGACGAGCTGGACGGGGCGTTCCCGGTTAGCAAGGATGCGCACAAGCCGCTCCGCATCGTGCAACAGAAGGTTTGGGCGCTTGTAAGACGCAAAGCGCCGCGCAAACCCTAGAGTGAGTGTGTCCGGATCAAGCACCTCGGCGGCCTTGGCAACCTCTTCCGGGGAAGCGCCCCGGACGCCTACCTGTTGAGCGTGTCGTCTGCGAACATAGTGCACGAGAGCGCCACGGCTATCCGTCCGAAGCTGCCATAGATCGGAATCGCTGACCTTCCGAACATTCTGCTCCATGCCTGCTGTAGCTCCGTGCCAGCGGCCTTTCCCGCACGCGCCCTCCCACAAATCATCCGCGCGCACAGAATCCCACGTAGGCGTGTGTACCCCGTTTGTCACGTGTGTCACCGGCACTTCGATCTCCGGCCAACGGGGAAACAGCACCTGGAAGATTCCTCGGCTGACTTGGCCATGCAACTGACTTACTCCATTGACAGCGCCACTGCCTCTGACTGCCAAATAAGCCATGTTGAAAGGTTCTGCTGAGTCTGTTCGATCGCGGCGTCCCAGTGCCATGAGGTCCTGGAGGGAAATCGACAGGCCCTGTTCCGCGTAGTTTTTGAGGTACCAGGCAATCAGGCCAGGATCAAAGCGGTCAAAGCCTGCTTCCACCGGAGTGTGGGTGGTAAAAAGATTGCCAGCGCGCGTGATCGTGAGCGCCACGTTGAATGGTTGCCGGTTGTTCGCCATATACGACCGCGCTCGTTCTAACACTGCGAATGCGGCGTGGCCCTCGTTGAGGTGACAAACTTCCGGATGCAAGCCGAGAGCCTCCAGAAGCCGCCAGCCTCCAATACCGAGAACCAACTCTTGCTTTAGGCGCAGTTCCGAACCGCCTCCGTAGAGTTCGCTGGTAATGCCGCGATGCGCGGGGATGTTCGCTGGATCGTTCGTGTCCAACAGATACAATCGCGCTCGACCCACCTGCGCTTGCCAGGCGCGGATCCAAAGTTTGGTACCAGGCAAGTTGGTGGATAAGCGCAGCCATTCACCGTTCGGCTCGCGCAACGGTTTGATGGGTAATTGGCCGGGGTCATTGTAGGGATAAAGGGCCTGCTGCTGACCTTGGGCGTCGATTTCCTGTCGAAAATATCCCTGCTGATACAGCAGCCCTATCCCTGTCACCGGGACGGATAGATTGCTTGCCGATTTGAGTTGATCGCCTGCGACGTTGCCGAGGCCGCCCGAATAAATGGGCAGGCCCTCCGTCAGCATAAATTCCATGGAGAAATACGCCACTCCCGTAAGGTCCGAACGCGGGTGGGCCTCCTGAAACCAGCCTCCCGGGCGCTCTGCCGTTTGCTTTTCGCGATGCAGGTCAGCGACTAACGTTTGGAAATCCGGATCGGCGGCAACGCTCTCGAGCTTTTCCTGAGAAATGGTCTGCAGAATGATCCAGGGATTGTGCGTCAGTTCCCAAAGTTCAGGGTCGAGCCGTTCCCAGAGGTGATCCGCGGAGTGATTGAATGACCATCTCAGGTCCAGCGCCAATTCGCTGAGAGCTTCCGGGATGGTTTTATCCAAGGGACGACTGCCGATTGCTGGACTGCCCATAAGCTGACTCCTCCTGACACCTCAGCTACCTGCGGCTACGCGAGCGCGACGCGTGAGCGCCTCCGAAACAATTGCTTGGGCTTCATCCTCGATGCGCCGCAGATGGTCTGGCCCGAGGAAGCTCTCTGCGTAAATCTTGTAGATTTCTTCCGTGCCTGAGGGCCTCGCGGCAAACCAGCCATCCTTCGCGATCACCTTGATTCCGCCGATCGGATTGCCGTCGCCCGGCGCGCTGGACAAGATCTGCTGGACCTTCTGACCGGCAACCTCCACAACGTGCACATCGCTTGGCGATAATCTTTGAAGAGCGGCTTTTTGCTCCGGCGTGGCGGGTGCGTCAATGCGCTCATAAACCGGATCACCCAAATCACGGGTGAGTTCACGATAGAGCTCACCGGGGTCCTTACCTAGGCACGCGGTGATTTCGGCGGAGAGCAAGCAAGGAATGATCCCGTCCTTGTCGGTGGACCACACCCTGGCGTTGCGGTCGAGAAACGAACAGCCGGCGCTCTCTTCTCCTGCGAAACCGAGCCGCTCGGACAACAGGCCTTCGACGAACCACTTGAAACCGACGGGAACCTCGTACAGCGCGCGGCTCAGCCGCGCGCTGACTCGATCAATCATGCTGCTGCTTACTACGGTTTTGCCAACCGCCACGTTTTGCCGCCAGTCCTTGCGATTCGAAAACAAGTAGTGAATGCAGGCGGACAAATAGTGGTTCGGTGGCAGCAGCCCGCACCCCTTGGTAACAATTCCGTGACGGTCGTGGTCGGTGTCGCTGGCAAATGCGATGTCGAACTTGTCTTTCCATCCGATCAACCTCTGCATCGCATAAGGAGAGGAAGGGTCCATGCGAATCTTGCCGTCCCAGTCCACGCTCATGAATCGAAAGGTTGGATCGATCGTTTTGTTTACAACCGTTAGGTTGAGGCCGTACCGCTCGGCAATCAGCGGCCAATAATCAATACCGGCTCCGCCCAGGGGATCGACACCCAGCGTGATCCTGGAAGCGCGAATGGTCTCGAGATCAATTACATTTTCGAGATCGCTGACGTAGCACTGGAGGTAGTCGTAGCGATGAATGGTCGAAGCGCGAAGCGCCTGCGTGAAAGCAACCCGCTTGACGGCTTGCAACCTGTTGCGAAGGAAATCGTTGGCCCGCGATTCGATCCACGAGGTCACATGCGAGTCGGCCGGTCCGGCGTGCGGAGGGTCGTATTTGAAGCCCCCGTCATCCGGTGGATTGTGAGAGGGAGTAATCACGATGCCGTCGGCGAGTCCCGTTTTTCGTCCGGCGTTGTAACCCAGGATGGCATGGGACACTGCCGGGGTCGGCGTGTACCTAGTGCCTTCCGACAACATCACGTCGACGTTGTTTGCCGCAAGCACCTGCAACGCGCTCGAAAATGCAGGTTCCGATAGCGCGTGCGTGTCCATTCCCAGGAAGAGCGGCCCATCGATCTTCTGCGCCTTGCGGTGATCACAAATGGCCTGAGTGATTGCCAGGATGTGCCACTCGTTGAAGGCTCCGTCGAAAGCAGAGCCACGATGACCGGACGTGCCGAACACAACCCGTTGCTTCGCGTCAGCGAGGTCAGGCTGCACGTTGTAGTAGGCAGTGACCAGCTTCGCGACATTCACCAAGATTGCGGGATCCGCTGGCTTTCCAGCGGATCGGTCGATTTCCATCTGCTCACCTCGGCGTCTACGGCGAAAACCCCAAAAGGCGCGTGCCAAAAAGAATGCGAGTTTTGTGCTTCCTCTATCCGGTTACCCACGCGCTAAAAGTATGGCACTCGATCGAGGCCCGACGCGAAAAGTAACCTGATCCTCCGTCGATGGCTCTTTCCCAGGTTCGTAGAGATCCCCAGGCGCCGGACGTGAAGTGTCTACCGCCAGGCGCCAGAGCTTATTGCCCGACGCGGCGGGAATTGAAAAATCGGACGGTGCTGTGTCGGCATTAAACATCAGGAATAGGTCGGCCTCTGCGTGCCGCAAAATCAGACACGCAAACGACTTTCGTTCGGGATCAGCCCAGGCGGGAGTCGTGCCTTGCGGTCCAAACCATTGTACCTCGGCGTCGGTGTAGAAGGCCGCTTTTCTGAGCACCGGATGGGCGCGGCGAAACGCGATCATTCCCCGGGCGAAGCGATGAATCTCCCGGTGCTTTTCGAGAAAGCTCCAGTCCAGCCAGCTGACGGCGTTATCCTGGCAGTACGCATTATTGTTACCTCGTTGGGTCCGACGAAATTCGTCTCCGCCCAGCAACATCGGGACGCCACGAGAAATAAAGAGTGTGAGGAGAAAATTCTTGATCAAGCGATTTCGCAAGGCTTCGACATCGGCGGAATTGCTTGGGCCTTCAACTCCGCAATTGTCGCTGTAATTGGCATCGGTGCCGTCCCGCCCGTACTCGCCGTTTTCCTCATTGTGCTTTTGTCTATAGGAAACCAAATCATTCAGTGTGAATCCGTCATGACTGGTGACAAAATTGAGGCTGTTTTCCGGCCCTTTGCCTGATCTTTGGTATAGATCCGCGCTCCCGCAGATGCGGCTAGCGAATAGCCCCATCATTCCCGCCTCACCGAGCCAGAAGCGGCGCACGTCATCCCGAAAGCGGCCATTCCATTCTGCCCAACGCTTTTCGGAGAAACTTCCCACTTGGTAGGCTCCGCCTGCATCCCAAGCCTCGGCGATGAGCACGACATCGCGCAAGATGGGGTCTTCCGCGATGCTTTCGAGCAACGGAGCGTTCTGAAGAAGATTGCCATGCTCATCTCGGCCTAGCACGGAAGCCAGATCGAAGCGAAATCCGTCAACGTGCATGAAAATCACCCAGTACCGGAGCACGTGCACAATGAACTCCCTCACGACCGGGTGGTTTGCGTTGAGCGTATTACCAACCCCAGAAAAATTTTTGTAATATCGGCGTTCATCCTCCTCGAGCATGTAAAAGATCGAATTATCCGTGCCACGGAGGCAGATTGTTGGACCGAGTTCATTTCCTTCGCCGGTGTGGTTCAAGACAATATCCAGAATTACTTCGATTCGAGCGCGGTGAAAGCTCTTGACCATTTCACGGAATTCGAGCACCTGCTGCGCGGCTGATTCCTGGGTGCTGTAAGTTTCTTTGGGGGCGAGGAAGGCGGCCGGATTGTAGCCCCAAAAATTCCTTAGTCGCCCTTTGCTTATCGGATTTACACGAGATAATTCGTTTTCGTTGAATTCCTGGACGGGCATCAACTCAATCGCGGTCACACCTAAATCTTCTAAATAAGGGATCTTCTCCGTCAAACCGCGGTAGGTTCCAGGGTGGACGGCGCGCGAACTCGGGTCGATCGTAAAACCACGAATATGCGTTTCGTAAATGACCGTGTCTGTGGCGGAATGCCTGAGCGGCAGGTCGCCCTCCCAGTCGAAGTGCGCGTGTGTCAACATGCACTTCGGCATGCAACCTGCATTGTCCACAGTCGAGAAACTTAGATCCCTTAGACGGCTCGACGAATCGTAGCCCCGCGCCGCTTCAAAATCCCAGTTCTTCGTTCCGACAAGAGCGGTAGCAAACGGATCGAGGAGCAGCTTATGGACATTGAATCGATGTCCGTCTCCCGGCTGATAGGGTCCATCGATCCGGAAGCCATAGAGTTGGCCGGAGGTGATACCTCGAACCCATACGTGCCACACGTCACCGGTTCGATGTCGTGCCGGATCCAAATCGATCACCCTGGTGGGCGAACAGCCGTCCGGGCTTTCATAGAGCTCCAGGAGAACGCGGGTTGCATGACGGCTGAATAGCGCGAAATTGACTCCTCCCTCGTATTGGCATGCCCCAAACGGCAGGGGGCTTCCGGCACGAACTTCGCCGCTCGGACTCTCGACACGATTCGACCTACCCTGTTTTCCGGCCGAGGCAGTCATCGACAGATCGCTTTCAAGCCGTAACCATGACCGACCTAACTTGCTGAAAAATTGGCTACTTCTCGCAGATGGAAACATCCAATGATGCGCGATTCAGCGGTCGACATACCTTCGATGTATCAAAACAAGACGCCGATGTAACTTTTTTTTGAACGGCTCACTTTCCGACTGAGACGGCGCATTTGGAACGGCAGTTACGCCGAACCTTTCGCCACATTTCTGGTGCGTCGCGTAGGACTGGCGCAATAACCGTACAGCCGCACCACCGCCAAGCCTCTGATTCGTCCACAAAGCGGTAAAGTCCAAGCTGTTCCAAAAGCCAGGAACGGGATAATGCACCGCAGCCATGCCAGTGAGGCGTCCAGGGGGTGGCAGCGGGGGCTGCCGTTAGTGGACGCCATCCGGCGGGGGCTGACGCGTAACGAGTCACACTGCGGTCTCAAAAACGGGAGCATGCTGTCGGATAGAACACGACGACGTATCGGTGGATAGTGCCGGCAACCCCGCGGGTCGGTTGAACGGAGGCCAATTGCAGGGCTGGGCCGTCTCCAAACTAAACCGATTCTCCAGTCCGCTGCGCGCATTCCATGTCGCGCAACCGAAAGCGGCAATCGGGCGGCACCACCCCGCGCTTTTCAGTCGCCTTCTGGGGGAGCTAAACACGTGGGAACTTAAGCATATTAGAATTCGTACAGACATTGAGTACGGATAACGGTTGGGCCTTTTGGTGTCCGGCGTAGAAAGTGGGATTCTTCTCAAGACAGAAGGAGATAGACCATGGGGGACATAAAACATTCGGTACCGAAGTGGATAACCGGAACGATTTGTCTCGTAATGATTTCACTGCTGGGCGCTGCCCCAGCATGGGCTCAGACCGAGAAGCACACGGTGTTCACCGAATACGATTTCCATTGGCTGGGACAATTGAAGGCTGGGCAGACGCTGGAAGTAATCAATCGAAACGGGCAGATTGAGGCGAGCGCTGCTGCGGGCGACGAAGCGCGTGTCGAAGGCATTAGGAGAGGCAACGATGACGACCGCGATTTGTTTATCGAAGTCGTTGAGTATTCCGACGGCGTGACGATTTGTGCCGTGCACGCCAACGACAAGACGCCCGGGCGATGCCATCGCGGCGGTGTGTCCTCCGAGTCCAATAGCTGGCACGGGAATCGCGCGAAGATTAACTTCGACGTGCAAGTGCCGCCGGGCGTCCGCTTCAATGCCCTGACGACCAACGGAAACGTACTGGGCCGCAACCTGGCAAGCGTGGTGGAGGCGGCGACGACGAACGGCAACGTGGAAGTTTCCACAAGCCAGTGGGCCTCAGCCACAACAACCAACGGTGGAATCCGCCTGTCTATGGGCAGCGCGAAGTGGAACGGCGAGTTGCAGGTGAAAAGTACAAACGGCAGCGTGGATGTGACCCTCCCGGCGTCGGCGGAATTCAAACTAGATGCGGTCACCACGAATGGCGGGATTCACACGGATTTTCCGATTACCGTACAGGGGAGCTTCAGTTCGAAGGAACTTTCCGGGACCGTGGGCGGAGGCGGAAGGGAATTAAAAGTCGCAACAACCAACGGCACGATTAAGCTGATGAAGAGCTGAAGAGAAAAGACGAGATAAGCCACCAACTCACTGGCGAAGCTATCAAGTTGAAGCCCGGGCTTCATAAGAAAACTCGCGATTCCATTCTCGAGCTTCTAGCGTCGCTGCCCGTTTCCCGGACTCCTCCTCTTGACAACCAGGATGAGAAGCGTAGGGTCCTGTTGGTAGCCAAGGGATGAACGGGGATTTGCGGGATGCACATGCCGAGCTTAACGCCGCCAATGCGGCTGTTGGAAGTTGACACGCCGAATGGGCAGCACTTTTGCACGATCTTCGACCTCGCCTCCCTCCCATGATTCGCCTATGCATTGACAACCTTGGTTTCACTCGGCAAGAATCCACACGCAAAGAATGGCTCGCAAGAAATGCAATCCTTTGCCTCCCGAAATCCTCGCCGTGCCGCGAGGCTCGCCAAACCTCGAACCCTGCCGGAAATTCCGCCGCAGAAGGCATGTAGAGATTCTGGGTCGCTCGGGCCGGCACCGGGTTCGAGCAGCGGGAAGAGCCGCAGGGAGGTGACTTGGGAGCCGAAGGTCCAAGCTGCAAGCGCAAACTGCTCGTTTCGACGAATCATCTTGGTTTTGCTCATGGCTTTTTGTGCGCTGTTCACCCGGCTCCTTAGCGCCTCGCGGCCTCAGAAAAACGGCGACTCTGCACTTGCAGGGATTGCCCACACCATCATCTTTTGGGCCACGCCGGAAGATGCGCTGCGTCTGGGCGCGGCTTCGGCCGCAGCAAACTGCCTTGCCGGTTCTCCGGGCGCAACGCGGCTCGGGCACATTCGCCGCTTGCAGAACGAGATTCGTCTGGAAACAATCGAGACGGGTCCTGAGCATTTCCGGTATGACAGCTTTCTACGAAGCAGCTGGTCCGCGCAGGAGGGTGTTATGAAAAAATCGATCGGCGACAACATGATCCCGAGAGGTTGGAGTTTCGAGCAGGGGCTCGAGCTGGTAAAGAAGGCCGGCTACGACGGTATTGAGCTGTGGCTCGGGGAGGTCCCTTGGTTCCAGATGAACACCACCGACACGCAGGTAACGGAGCTGCGCCGCAAGGTGGAAAATGCCGGTCTGGTGGTCTCCAACGTTTCGACCGGCCTTCATTGGAAGACTCCGCTCTCGGCGCGCGATCCCAAGGTCCGAGCCGAGGCCATTCGCATCGTCGAGCGCGAGCTGGAGACGGCTCAGCTGCTCGGTTGCGACGCCATCCTTGTGGTGACTGGGCTGGTGACCCAAGAGGTTCCGTACAACGAGGTGTACCAGCGCTGTCTCGACGCCATGCAGCAACTTACTCCGGTTGCAGCCAAGGCGCGAGTCAAAATCGGTTGCGAGAACTGCAATTCGGAACAACGCTTCCTGCTGACGCCCAGGGAATTCTGGACATTCCTCAATGAGGTGGATAGTCCTTTCGTCGGCATCCATCTTGATGTTGGAAATATCCACGACACGGGCTTCGCCGAGCAATGGATTGAGATGCATGGCCCGCGCATAACGCGCATTCATCTAAAGGACGTCATGAAAAAGCGTGGACGATGCTGCGACACCGTCTATACGAGTCTTTTCATCGGCGACAACGACTGGCCTGCCATCCGAGCAGCGCTGACGAAAGTGCGCTATGACGGGTGGTTGATCGCGGAGATGGAAGCGCGCTATCGTTACGCCCAGGACCAGCAGTTTTACGACACCGCGGCTGATATGGACCGCCTGATTTCCGCCAAGTTATGAACCCAAAGGCTGCAGGGGCGTGGATGCACATCTCGCGCCGAAATTTTCTGCATGGTATGACCGCATCGGCCGGCACGCTATGGTCATCCCGCGTTACCGGATTGGATAACCTTGCTGGTCGGCAGTTCGATTGCGTTGTTCTCGATCTGACGTCACATTGCGTTCTGGGCGAATCGTTGCAAGGCTACCAGGCGGCATTCGCCGATGAGCATCATTGTCTTGCGGCAGACAGACTCGACTCACGATGGCGCTGCCGGATGGTAATTGCTCCAGGCGTTGGAATGATGGACCCCGCGATAGGGCGCATGCTGCTGGAGTTAGTCCAAGGAGGGACGCGCCTTGTGCTGGAATCCGGCGCGGGATTTCTAAGCCCGGCCGAGACTGCCGCGCACCAGCGGATGTTGTTTCGTTGCTTTGAGCTGGAGGTTGAGCCGCCTGTCGATCTGTGGTCTGGAAAGCTTGCTGATGACGATCTTTTCGCCAGCCGCAGCAGCCCACATCGAAGAAAGACGATCGACGGCCGCCAAGCGATCCCCTATGTCCGCTACGTTTGGCCGCGCGAGATAATGGTCCGGGGCTTCACCCGGGTGATTCCTGTGTCCGCGAAACTCGGAGAAGTAATCGGCTGGGTCGGATCACTCGCAGTGGCGTCGAAGCGCCCAGTAGGCAGGGGAACGTTGATTTTCCTCGGCTCCCCGCTGGGTCCGGCGCTCCGGGCAAGCGATCCTGAGGCGCGATCCTGGCTCCAGTCGGTTGTCTCGGTCTGAGCGTCGGCATCCAGCCGCTGCGGCGCAGCCAGCGTTTGATGACAACCTAGCGGATGAGAATCACAACAGCGTCTACAGAGACTACCACTACCAGCGCCTCAACATGGGCAGCGCTCCCGGGTTGCGCTCGATCCACCCCCCGGGTAGGCCTTTCCCTACGAGACCCAGGCGAAGCGCCGGACAGGGTGCGCCCGATGTCCCTAGATCGGTCGCATTTTTTTGATTTTGGGACACCCCTGGCGTTTGCTATAGTCGGCGTCTTGCAAGGTGCAATCCTGAGATCTATGTTTCATGGATTGCGGGGAGTTTTTCTGTGACGGAACCAGAGGCGAATCTCAGCAAAACTTACGATGCGGTAATTGTCGGCTCGGGCGCGGCCGGCGGCATGGCCGCACACGTCCTCACCTCTCACGGCCTGCAGGTGCTGTTGCTGGAGGCCGGGAAAAAGCTGCCCATCGAACAGGAATTGCGCTCGATGGAGTGGCCTTACGACAATGCTCACCGCGGAGACCTCCCGCCGGAGTCGCATGCGCTGACCTTCAACGAATACACCATTCGCAATCCGCCCTACGGCGCAGGCTTTGAGAAGGCCCGGCACCTTCGCAGCTACGTCGGGAACAGCGATTACGTCAAAAATATTGTTGTTGACGAGCGCGAGAATCCGTTCACGGGCACGAACTACGCGTGGGTGCGCGCGCGATGTCTGGGCGGAAAAACAAATATCTGGGGAAGGCTGGCGCTGCGCCTCTCCGACTACGACTTCAAGGCCAAGAGTCGCGACGGTTTCGGCGAAGATTGGCCTATCAGCTATAGCGACATCGCCCCTTACTACGACAAGGTGGATTTGTATCTCGGCATCATGGGCGTGAAGGAGAACTTGCCGCATCTTCCCGACGGCATATTTCAGCGTCCGCAGAAATTGAATTGTGCCGAAGTCACGCTGAAACAAAGTCTGCAAAAAATGGGCCGCGTGTTGACACAGTACCGCGCCGGCGTCACCAGCGAAGGACTGAAGCACAACAAATATCGCAGCCGGTGCTACGGGCGCGGCTCCTGTGAACGCAAAGGCGGATGCGACATTCATGCCGCGTTTGACTCGCCGACCGGCCTGATCTATCCCGCGATGGACACGGCGAATCTGAGCTTGCGCACCAACGCAGTGGTGCGCGAAGTTACGGTAGATCCGCAGACAGGCAAAGCCAGCGGCGTGCATTTCATCGATGCGCAGACGATGAAGGACTACACCGTTCGCGCAAAGGTCGTAGTGCTAGCGGCGTCCACGCTCGAATCCGCCAGGTTGCTGTTGCTGTCGAAGTCGCGGTCGCATGCGAATGGGCTGGCGAACTCGAGCGGCCACGTCGGCCACAATTTCTGCGAGCATATTATGGGACCGGGGGTGACCGGCCGTGCGAAAGACTTGGTCGGCAAGCCGTCGACTCTGGACGATGGGCGTCCCGGTGGATTCTACTTGACCAGATTTCGCAATCTTTCAGAGAAACACCCCAAATTCATCCGCGGTTATGGCTTTGAAGGCGGCAGCGGGTGCCGCATGTTTCCGAGTGGGACCGACGTGCACGGCTTCGGCGCGTCCTTCAAAGAAGAAGTTCGCAAGAACCAGGGCGCGTACATTGGCATGGGTGCCTTCGGTGAGGTTCTGGCGCGCTACGAAAACTACGTTGATTTGGATCCTGTAGTGAAAGACAAGTGGGGCATTCCCGCCTTGCGTTTTCACTATAAGTTCGGAGACAACGAGCACCGCATGGCCGAGGACATGAAAGAGACGGCGCAGGAGATGTTCGAGGCCGCGGGATTCGAGATTGTGCACGTCAGAAGCCGGGTGCTCACTGAAGGCTGGTCGATTCATGAGCTAGGCACCGCGCGCATGGGCGACGATCCCAAAACCTCGGTTCTGAATCAGTTTCAGCAGTCGCACGATGTACAGAATTTGTTCGTCGTCGATGGCAGCGGCTTCGTCAGCGCCAGTTGCCAAAATCCCACCTGGACCATCATGGCGTTGTGCTGGCGCTCCTGTGACTACCTGGCGGACGAATTTCGAAAAGGAAATTTGTAGGTGGAACATGTCTAGCAATGATCCGGTTGATCTGCGGCAAGATCGTCGGGAATGGTTGAAGAGTTCGGCCGCGGCACTCGGCGCATCGCTGCTGCCTTTGCCTGCCCTGAGCGGAGAGCAGCCGCAAACCGCGACGCCGCCGAGTAAGCCGGCGGCAAGCTCCGCGCCAAACAAACCCGCGGGGCGTTTCTTTACTCCCGCCCAGCATGCGCTGGTCGAGGAGTTGTCAGAGACGATCATCCCCGCGGACAGCCATTCCGGCGGCGCAAAAGCAGCAAAAGTTGCCGATTATATCGAGCAGTTTCTCAGCGAAACCGATGACGACAATCAGAAGGCGCTGTGGCGTGAAGGCCTGCGACTGGTCGATTTAATGAGCCGCCATTACCACCAAAAATCCTTTGTTGACTCGGGCCCAGAGGAAAGGATCGCACTTCTTCAGGTGCTTTCCGATAACGATCACATGACCGACCTTCCCGAAGTGCGCTTCTTTATTGAATTGAAACGGCTTACGGTGCGCGGCTATTACACGTCCAAAATCGGCATCCACGCTGAGCTCGACTACAAAGGCAATCGGATTCTCCAGGAGTATGTCGGCTGCGACGACCAAGGCACTTCGTCGTAACCTGGGAGCGCGGCGGTCTTGCATCCCAAGCGAAGTCGCAGGGCCGCCTGCTTGGCAGTGCTCAATCGGATTTTTGAGGCAGAGACGGAAATGGCGGACGGCAAAGTAAAGGTCGGCATCATCGGCTCGCAATTCCAGGCGGACATTCACGCCGCGTCCTTGCAAATCATGCCGCATGAGGCGGAAGTGCTTGCCATCGCCTCTCCGACTGCCGGCAATGCTGCGGCGTTGGCAAAAAGGTTCGGCATTCCGCGAGTCTTCACCGATTACCGCGAGATGCTGAAAGAGCGCGACCTTGAGATGATCACCATCGCCGCGCCCAACAGCCTGCATGCACAGATGACCAAGGACATCGCTGCCGCCGGCAAGCACATCGTCTGCGAAAAGCCCCTGGCCATGACCATTGCCGAAGGCGAAGAAATGATCGCGGCAGCGAAACGCCACGGCGTTCTCCTGATGTACGGCGAGGAACTTTTCTTTACCCCGAAATATCTAAAAGCCAAGGAAATGGCGGATTCCGGCGCATTTGGCAAGGTCTATCTGGTCAAACAAAGCGAAAAGCATTTCGGGCCGCACAGCGCGTGGTTTTGGGACGTGAATCGCTCCGGCGGTGGCGCACTGATGGACTTGGGCTGCCACGGTATCGCGTTTTGCTATTGGCTCCTCGGCCGCTCGCCAATCAAGTCGGTCTACTGCCAGATGGGCACCTACGTTCACGGCGACAAGACCAAAGCCGAAGACGATTCTTTGTGCATCCTGGAGTTCGCCAATGGCGCCGTAGGACTGGTTGAAAACAGCTGGGCGCGCCGCGGCGGCATGGACGATCGCATTGAAGTTTTCGGCGAGGATGGGTGCACTTACGCCAATTTGCACATGGGCAACGCCCTGCCGACGTACAGCGAAAACGGTTACGGATACGCCGTCGAAAAGGCGCCTAGTACGAAAGGTTGGACGTATCCCGTCTTCGAGGAACTCTGGAATTACGGCACGCCGCAAGAGCTGACCCACTTCGCGCGCAGCGTTCGTGGGAAAGAGACGCCGCAAGCTACGGGCGAAGATGGCTTGGTCGTGCTGCGCGCGATTTATGCGGGTTATGCCTCCGCGGGCGAGGGCCGCAAAATCGCGCTCCCTTACCTGCCGCCTCCTGGCGTCAAAAAGCCCATCGATCTGTGGCTGGACGGCGCGTCCCGACAGCAACGCGCGCCGCATTGAGGACCGTCATTCTTGTGTGTCCCCTTTCCTTTAACTATGGCACTCTTGCATCGGCCGACGGCTGTCACGAGGTGATTCCGTGCCTTTCTCGATGAGAATGCGTCTCTCCCTGATGATGTTTCTGGAGTATTTCATTTGGGGCGCGTGGTACGTCACCCTGGGGACTTGGCTAGGACAACAATTGCATTTTTCGGGCGAGCAGATCGGCGTCGCCGCCGGGACGACCGCCTTGGGCGCCGCGATTTCACCGTTCCTCGTCGGACTCATGGCGGACGAGCTGTTCGCCAATCAGCGGCTGCTGGCCGCGCTGCACGGTATCGGCGGCGTGCTCCTGTGGTTTGCCTCCACACAAAAAGCTTTCGGTCCGATGTATGCGGTCTTGCTCATCTATTCGCTTTGCTACATGCCCACGATGGCGCTGACCAATGCGCTCGCCTTTCGCCAGATGAAAGACCCCAAGCAGGATTTTGGATCGATTCGCGTACTGGGGACCGCCGGGTGGATCGTTGCCGGCCTGCTTATCGGTTTTCTTCGCGTCGAACCGACAGCCATTCCCATTCGTATCGCAGGTGCGGCCTCTCTATTGATGGCCATTTACAGCCTGACACTGCCCCACACGCCGCCTTTGCGCTCTGCCCACGGATTCAAACTGAGCAATATCTTTCCGCCGGAGGCCTTTACGCTTTTTAAGGATCGCAACTTCTCGATCTTTGTCCTGGCCTCATTCCTTATCTGCATTCCTCTGCAGTTCTACTACACGTTTACCAATCCATTCCTGAATGAAATCGGCATGCAAAATGCCGCCGGCAAAATGACCATGGGCCAAATGTCCGAGTTGCTCTTCATGGTAACGTTGCCATGGTTCTTCCGCCGGGTCGGCGTGAAGTACACCCTCATGCTGGGCATGTTCGCCTGGGTTGTGCGCTACATTTGCTTTGGCACAGGGAACACCGGCAGCTTGCTGCCGCTGCTCTATCTGGGAATCGTCCTTCACGGCATCTGCTATGACTTTTTCTTCGTGACCGGACAGGTGTATGTGGACCAAAAAGCGCCTCCGGCACTCCGCGCTGTGGCGCAGGGGTTGATCTACTTCATTACCTATGGCATCGGGATGTTCGTCGGGTCCTGGATCTGTGGCGGCATTGTAGATAGGTACGCGAAATCCCTGGTGTCAGGTGGAGTGGTCCATGACTGGCGCTCCATCTGGATGGTGCCGGCCATCGCGTCGGCGGTAGTCTTACTATTCTTCTGGGTCGGATTCCGGCGTGAAGAACGTCCGCCCCAGCAGCCCACGCCTGTCGCCGAAGCTACGGTGAGTCGCTAAGGGACTAATTCCACAGCAACAAACGAAAAACGGCAGGAGCGGCCGCAACACCACTGTTTAGAACATTTGCCTTTTGACCTGGATGATCGGACCGACGCGAGAAGATTGGTGCGGCTAGCGGTAGTTTACCGCTAGCGAGAAGCGATCCCTATTCACCCGTGACGCCATTTTTGCGGTTGGAGGACAGCAGGTCGGCGAACGATGGGTAGCAAAAAACGAATCTAACGTGTCTGCACTTCGACAGGGTCCGGCAAGTGCATCGAGCCCTCCGTCAGCTCTCCAATCGTCACGTTTTGCCCATGCTCGACGTAGCGCAAGAGCACACTAGGCTGCAACCATGCAGAACCCCAGGCGTCCTCTACCGCGACGATCGTATATGCTCCGGGAATCACTCCTCGGAGCACGAAGCTTCCATCTAAATCGCTCTGATCCCTTCGGAACATTTCCTGGTGCAATTCAGGATCTTTTGGCACCAGGATCACCATGACACCAGCCATGGGCTTCTCTCCGCGTTTCGCGAATCCTTCCAGGGTCACCACGCCGCCGGCCAAGAACACCGTTAGGTCGAGAGACGCACCCGGCGTTACATTCAGCTCGTGGCCAGAGGTTTCGACTCCCTGAGACGAAGTGCGAACCACGGAATATGGCTTGGTGGGAGAGGAGACCAGGATCGCGTATTTGCCCGCAGGAAGCTCCTCGAATCTCACTTCGCCGGCACTATCAACGGGCCTGACGGCTACAACGCGCTGCCGCGAGTCTTGCAAAGCGATAGAGAACTGCTTCGGGAATGGGTCTCCCCGCGGAAGCCTTACCGACAATTTCGCGGTACCTGCCGGTTCGCTGATGGGTTCGTCCAATTCTTGACCATTTCTGGCCAGGTCCATCTCAGTCGGCTGTAGGAGTTGGCTAGTCTTTGGTTCACGCCGGCGGACGATGTATTTCCCCGCCGGAACCCCCTTCAACTCATAAACGCCAGGAGCCACCATTTGCATTCCTTCGGGTTGAACGTGTTCCTCCGAATCAAAGACCCGTTTCCGAAGCACCGGCATGCTGAACCCGTGCTGATCGTCGGATACACGGAAGATGAAATGAAGGGCAGGGACGGGACTCAGGTGCACATCGATCTGCAGGCGATCGCCACCTCTGACCGGGATGGCTGTAGCCCCATCGGCTTCCGTTGCCCCGTTGTAATAGGTCGTCGGATAGGCCACGTCCAGCGACGGCGCAACTCCTGGCGACGGATTTGCCGTGCCATCGGCAGAAGAAGAAACAGGGTGGACGGCATACCATGGGTTCGCTGCCACGGACACAAAGTAATTCCCAGGCGCTAGAGACGGAAACTCGTAGGAACCCCGGTCGTCGGTCAAAGCGGTGCCCACGGGCATAATGCGGTTCAGCCCGCCAGCGTGGTTTTCCTGATAAAGCGTGATCCGTGCATGGCGGACGGGATCCCCCGACTCATCGAAGATTTGGCCGGCCAGCAGCGCCCGCGGCGTGAGCCGCAAAACGAGGCTCTCGGTGTCGAGGCCGGCCCCGGTCACGATTGCGGTGGAATATTGTTCGTGCTGATCATAAGTGGCGGAGATAAATCCGCGTTTCGCTCCCTGCAACGAGAACTTGCCCGCCTTGAGCTGAGGGAATTCAAAATGCCCATTCTCAGAAGTGATCGTCCATGCGGAGTTCGCGCGGTTGCTGGTATCGAAGATCGAAACGCGGGCTTTCCCGATCGGCGCCCCGTTGAGTGCGTTTACGATCGTGCCCGCGATTCTAAACTTTGTATCATGAGAGTTGCTTTGCTCGGCGTTCTGTGCGCCGAGAGTAGCGCAGCAGGGCAGCAGGAGAAGCACCAGCGCGAGGGGTCGCAATCGAATCGCTCGTAAAAGGCCGAACATGCTCACTCGCCTTGGGTAATCAGCGGCAGTTGCAAGTGCTCCTTCTGTCCCGCGACCACCCGAATGACCTGTGCCTTGGCCTCATATTTGCTCAGGGCCTCCTCGCTCGCGTACTCCAAGTCGGGCTGTTGGCGATCGAATGCCAGCACCCGGTAAACGCCCGGTGGGAGCTGCTGCAGTTGAAATTTCCCATCGGGGGAAACCCAAGCCATGCGGAACTGGCCACTGCTACCGGTCGTAGGACAGAAATAGACGTTGCCTGGGGATTGACCCTGTGATCGGAATCCAGCTCCAGCTGCGTCCCTGGTTGACGCACCTACAATTGCGCCTTCGACCTCCGCGCCGTCGTCTCGCACGGTGATCTCAATCGGCGGAGTCGCGCCACCCAGGGCTACCACCAAAGGCTGGTGCTCGAGATCGGTACCGTTGGAAGTGACCGATGAAGCAAATCCGATTGCCGTGTTCACCAGCACCCGGTAGCGGCCAGGTTGCACATTTTCGATCATGAGCGGCGAATCGTCGTCCGGGCCCCTGGGCGGGCGCAAAGAAGCGCCGGGCGCGAAGCCGAACTCCTCGATCGGTAGCAACGACACTTGCAGATAGCCTGGCCGCCTCCCGTTTCCAGAGGCATTGCGAATACTGTCAACGACCATAGGCCCCTGAGTCGCGGTTTCACGGTGTTGAAATTCCTCTCGAACGCTAACGACGATGGAACTGTTGGGCAACATCATCAGCGCCGGTCCCTCCGCAGCGGCACCTTTGACCGTGAGAGTCGACATTCCGGTCATCGCATTGGAACCATCGGCTGTTGCCCGGACGACATACGTTCCATCTGGTAGCAACCCCTGGATCAACTGCTCCTCGGCGTTGTATCCAAGAGAGTATCCGGGGCCTTCGTGCCCTTGTAGCCACACCTGAATACCGATCGGGAGGCCAAGTGGTGCGCCTCCGACGGGCACTTTTACCGCGTAGTACTCTCGCCGTGCAGGCGAAACATCTGCCTCGGTAGTGCTCCCCGCTGATAGCTGAATGACCGAGGCTGTGGTGAAGTCGGTTGCCGCAGGGTAGTACACCGGTGGGTACCCAAATAACTGCCCACGAGGGTTAAAGGCCAACGGATCGCGGTCAAGTAGTTCGTGGGTCACAAGTTTGTAGGACCCTGCTGAAAGTTCAGCATACCGGTACTCTCCGTCTGATTTTGACATCACCGTTCCTACAGAATCCCAGTGCTCCCGGCCTTCCCGCACCTGGCGTCGAAACAGTTCCACCTGGATTCTGTTAGAGCCGTCGGACTCTGGCAGAAGAATGTGCCCAATGATTAGAGCTTCGGGCGCGAGGGGGATGGTTAGCTCCTGCTGCGTTTCGCTTAACGGGAATGTCTGCTGTCCGTCATGATCCGGTAAAAAGCCCGTCTTTCGTGCCATCAACATGGAAGGACGATTTGTCGCGCCATATTGGCGCGGATAGGATGGCGAGGGCCCAACGTTTGATGTGGCCGCAAACCCTGCATTCGGTTCGCGTTCCGCCCTTGCGAATTTGAATTCAAAACGGCCTTGACCGTCCGTCATGGCGGCGTAGCGATTATCCGGAGAGTAGACCAGCGCACGACCTATGGGTTCATGGGTCAGACTGTTCACGACCGTGCCGCGGAGGGTGTCGCTCTCCTGATCGGGTGTGCCGGCAGTTTGTGCGCACAAAGGATAAATGGCCCCGGAGCAACAGAGAAACACGGTGCCAAGTGCAAGCGCACCAAGTGATTGCAGGCCGAACATACACTTCGAATGCAAGAAACCTGCCCGGTCTTTTGAAAGAAGATAATGAAGCCTTCGACGTCCTGGGTTTGCCGAGGACAGGTTCGCCTCGCGTTGCATAGGATGCCGCAGCGCAGGGACCGGTTGTCCCCGAGGTCGAACCCAAACCGGGTGCCAACCGTAGCAGATTCATCCATGCGCCGACAATTGGGGTGAAACCCCTAATTCCTCGCGCAGGCAAAAACCTGAGCATATGCTTAGTAAACCGTACGCGGTGAGGATGCCGAGCGATCATCGGAAACCAAGCAACAGGCAATTGAGCGATGCGGAGTGCGATTTGCAAAAGGCAGATCAGGATGCCTAAGGGGAAGAGATCTATGCCGCCAACAAATAAGCGGAATTTAACAGGATCAAGTTGATCGCGATTTCAGTTCGCTCACGGCTTTTGAGAGCACCATGGTCGAGGTCCGTCAGTCGAACGAATAGGAGCTCGACAAAAACTTATGGCTGAGACAAACATTGCCGTCGCGTGCATCGGACTTGGGCGCCTGGGGGCTGGAATTGCGCACAATGTCCAACGTGCCGGTTTCAGGTTGATCGTCTACAACCGCACCCAGGAAAAGGCGGAGCCGCTGATCACTTCCGGCGCAGCGTTGGCGCGGACGCCAAGAGAGGCAGCTCACGCGGCGGATGTAGTCGTCACATCATTGATGGATGATGCTTCTGTGCTCGACGTCGTCAACGGCGCGGACGGCGTCCTGTCTGGTATGCGCCCTGGTGCGGTTCACGCCGGCACAACCACCACTTCGCCAAATCTCAGCACTCGGCTAACTGAATTGCATTCATCTCACGGCAGCGAGTATGTAGCGGCTAACGTGCTGGGACGCCCGGATGCCGCCGCTGCGGGCAAGCTGATCACGCTTCTCGCTAGAAAGCCGGAAGCGATCGCGCGCGCCCGGCAAGTGATTGATACGTACTCCGCCCGCGTGATTCTCTTGGGAGAAGATCCCGCGCTGGCCTCCAGCATGAAGCTGGCTGGAAATTTCTTCCTCGCCGGATTGCTCGAAGTCATTGGAGAAGCATTTGCGTTTGCCAAAAGAAGGGGGGTTCTTGATCCCTTCAGCGAAATGTTGAAGGCTTTTTTGCCGGGCTCGCAGGAATATCTGGATCGGATTCGCAGCTCTGATTTCGGTCGTGCGGGCTTTACGCTAGATGCCGGGTTGAAAGACATCCTGCTGATTCTCGACGCAGCTGCCGAAGTAAGACTTCTGATCAGTGCGACTGGTCGGTTTTCACAGCGATCTCTTCCCTTGACGCCAGTCCGTAGCAGAGACGGGTGTGATATTACCCGGCTTCGAACGGAGTCGCTAGTTTGTAGGTCCCGATCAGCGTCTACCACCGCTGCCGAAATTCCGGAATGGAGGTCGTCACGCTGGCCCGCCGAATACGGCCACAAACCGTGATGCAGGGTGCGCGAAAAAACACAGAGCGCTTTTACTTATTTACACCTTAAAGGACTCATTGATCGGCGCGTCGGAGATCGCTCAGTCGTGCCGCCTGCATCATCAGGTAGTTCCGCTCAGGCAGGCTGGTTGCGCGGCTGGCGGCATTCCGGTAGTTCGTGATAGCAGCCTCGTGCTCGCCGGCCATTTCCAGCAGATGAGCACGCACGGCCTCAAGACGGTGGCGCTCCGCGAGTCGCGGATCAGAGTCGAGTGCGTTGAGCAGTTCCAGTCCTTTTCTTGGTCCGTGCACCATGGCGGCGGCGACCGCGTGGTTTAGCACGATCATTGGATTATCGGACATGTGCTTCAGAAGTTCGTAGAGCGCCAGTATCTGCGGCCAGTCGGTATCCTCGGTGCGCGCCGCCTCGTCGTGCACTGCCGCGATGGCTGCCTGCAATTGGTACGGGCCAACCGCGCCCTTCGGCAGCGCAGCCGACAGCAGCGCGATCCCCTCCGCGATCTGTTGCCGGTCCCACAGCGCCCTGTTTTGCTGTGCGAGGGGGACCACCAGCTCCTCGGGCCCTGTTCGCGCTGCACGTCGCGCATCGGTCAACAGCATCAGCGCGAGCAGTCCTGCAACCTCCGTGTTATCCGGTTGCCGATCGTACACAATCCGCATCAAACGGATGGCCTCATCCGACAGATCTGCTCGGCGCAACTGCGGTCCGGCGCTGCTCGCGTACCCTTCATTGAAGATTAGGTAGAGCACGTGCAGCACAGCTCGCAAGCGTTGCGCGCGATCTTCGGCAGTCGGCAATTGGAAGGGAATCCCGGACTCCTTGATGCTTTGCTTGGCGCGGCTGATGCGCTGCGCCATGGTGGCCTCAGGCACCAGAAACGCGTTTGCGATTTCCGCTGTCGTTAACCCGCCCACCGCCCGGAGCGTCAGCGCAATCGCGGAAGCCGGAGTGAGAGCAGGGTGGCAGCACATGAACAGCAGCTCCAGCGTGTCATCATCGACGGTCTCCGCCGCTCCCTCGACTTGCAGCGCCAGTCGTTCCGCTTCCTCCGCGGCCACCTGCTCGCGGCGCCGGCGTGCGACCTCGCTTCGAATGTGGTCCGTCATCCGGCGCGACGCAACCTGAATCAGCCAGCCGCGCGGATTGGCAGGCACACCGTCACGAGGCCATTGCTCGGTCGCCGCGATTAACGCCTCCTGCACAGCGTCCTCTGCCGCTGCAAAATCACGAAATCTTCGCACCACCGGGCTGAGCACCTGCGGCGCCATTTCTCGCAGCAATTGCTCGATGGGAGGGTCTAATCGATCGGCCATCGTTCCACTCAGCACCTTTGAAATTTCACAGCCCTAAATCGGCGTGACCGCTTAGAACTTGCCGTACCTCGATAGGTATGCCTCCCGGCTTGCCTCCTGGTCCCGGCGCCGCCGAAGCCCGCGCCGCAATTTTGTAGGCTTGCTCCGGGCTCTCCACATCGATGATCCAATACCCTGCCAGAAATTCCTTCGATTCCGGGAACACACCGTCCGTAATCGCCTCCCCGTTCTTCCCCGTGCGCACCATCTTGGCCTCGCCCGGCCACCCCAAGCCCTCGGTCGCGACAAACACTCCCGAGTCCTTGAGTTCCTTGCCGAACGCGCGCATGAAAGCGACGTTCTGCTCCAGGTCTTCCTTCGACCACTTCGCGTATTCATCCCAATTTGCCCTCGTGCCCGTCATCATCAGAATAAATCTCATATCCTTTTTTCTCCTCTCATTCCATTTCGGGCTTCGCATTCAGCTACGACGGGCGCATCCGGAGTCCCCCATCGCTCGACTAAGACTCTGGCTCTGGATAACTCGCGAACCCACGCACTTCGATCGGCACGTTCGTCGGCATTCCACCGGGTCCCGGCGCTGCTGAAATTCGCCCCGCTATAGCGCAAGCCCGCTCTGGAGTCGCGACGTCGACGATCCAGTAGCCCAGGAGAAACTCCTTCGACTCCGGGAAGACTCCGTCTGTAACCGGCATGCCGCCCTTCTCCCCGAGCACCACTTTGGCTTCCTGCGGCCCAGCTAATCCCTGGGTGGCGACAAACTCTCCTGATGCGGTCAACTCCTTAGCGATGCGCCGCAGGACTGCCATGTGCGCATTTCTGTCCTTTTGGGACCATGCAAGATAGCTTTCAACCCCTACTTTCTTCCCGGTCATCAGCAAAATGTATTTCATGTCTTTTGCTCCTATGCTGTTTCGGTACTGCCTTGCCGTTCTGTTAATCCTTCTTGTCAGTCTGAAACATCCAACGAACGCCAAACTTGTCGCTGAGTGCGCCGTAAGTCCCAAAAAACTGCTCTTTCAGTGGATCGGTTAATTCTGCTCCGTCCGAAAGTTTCTCGAACAGGGCTTTCAACTCTCGCAATGCTCCTCCGCTCAGGAAGAGACAAACCGTGTTGCCTCGAATTGGAGTTTGCTCGGGTCGTAGCCAGTCTGATGCCGAAATCTCCACATTGCCGCTTCTGAGTCGCGCATTGATGACTTTTTCGTGCTGGACTGTTGGCATCCGATCCTTCACCGGAGAATCCTTCACTTTCGTGACCGTCAACTCTCCCCCGAAGCAGGACTTGTAAAACTCCATTGCCTGACGGCAATGGCCATCGAATAAAAGGTACGGCGTCAAGGCTGCCATTTCATCTCCTTGGATTTTCTGAATCTTAGCGCCGGCTATGAAACGACTGGGCCAAGCTGCCAATGTCGCCGTGGAAAGCCAGGACGCGAGCAAACGGCGGCGAGAGATTTTGTAGGCTTTCGACATGGCCGACCTCCTTGGCTGCTGGTACTTGGCAGTCAGAACTTAGCAGTTGCGCTTTCATAGGTAGGTCGGTGCCCGCCCCCGGTTCTCGACATCCCGCCCAGCGATTTTTCAAAGAAGATTGTCGCCACCGCCGTGTCGATTCTGCGGTTCCTGGACCGACGTTCTTACAGAGGCACGAAGAAAATGACGGACACAATGGTAGTAGACGTGAGTCAAGATTGGGAAATCGCCTGCGATGTCCAGGAGCGGTTCATGCACCACGCCGTGCCCACCCTGACGGCATCAGCTACGGCGCTCGTTGCAGGCAACTCCGGGCGTCTCGGCGACGTTCGGCTGGCAGCGAATCGGGAGCCACGTTTTCCCCTTATACCATTCCGTTACCGACACCTCCTCGGGGACGAGTAGTTGTGGCAGCCCTTGGGGAGGGCGGTGCCGTCTCCAACGGCGGGGTTTCTTCGCCGCGGCCGACTGTGGTGGATGACTTCACTTCCAGCAGCTCACGCGTTCGGTGCGTTTCTGGAAGGCCCCGGACAGGGAATGGTTCCGCGCCCGGAGCAAGAGCTTGCGACCCTCAGGGGTGCGTGTGAAGACAAGCTGCAGGGGACCCACAAGCCTTCTCCAGCGCTGGGCAAAAAATTCCGCGAACTCCTTCTTCCGTGCCGGCACATCCGGCACGGCGAAATAGTCCTCGCGGAAAATCCGCCAAATCCTCCCGCGCGCAAGCAGGTAACGCGGGTTGTCAGTCGGGCTCATCGTCTGCTTCAGGGCACGAAGGAAGATCGCTTGGTCTTTGCCAGTACCACCGCCAATCCAGCAAAAGACCGTTCCGTCTTTATTCCCGTTTGCATAGACGCGGAAGTCTCCTGCACGTTGGTCGATGGAGCCCTCGTATTCAAGAGCGTCAAGCACCGCGCGCCCGATCTGCCCGATGCTCCTTTCCGGGGTTCCGTGTCGAATCAAGCGCCAGAGTGCAAGCAGGCTCCAAGGCAGGCTTACGGCCGCCGCGATGCCAAGCAAGGTGAGCACAAAGCTCCAGAAGTCTTGCGTCGTCCGGGTGCGACCCAACGCCCGTCCCAATGACTCAAGAACGGCAAGGAAAATGTAGAGAGATTGGACCGGCAGTGCTGCGATCGTGTTTGCAAGTACGAAGCCTCGCGGCAGCGATTCCTCTGGTGCTTTCAGGCCATCCGTCATCTGCTTGATCGAACCCGCGTTGAGGGCATCATGCCACTGATTACGGAGCCCTTCGCGGTCGAGGGGCACGTTTGCGAGTCTGCGCGTTGATTTGGTCAAGCTGTTCACGGCTGAACGGCGGACGTCCAAAACCGAGCCGCTCGGTTCCATTCTCGATGACCGGGGCAGTGGCGCTCACCCCGACGAATGCAGAGCATCGACGAACAAGCAGTTCGAAATCATCACCGGGCCCAAAGATTCCGGGCTCGGCGCAAACCAAGTGCCAAATGTTTGCAGTCTTCTGCGATTGCGCCGAATCCACACGGATCGCTCGTCCTCGCATTTGGTTCGACAGCATGAACGAGCCAGCGTAGCCGTCAAAGCCAGCGGAGGCAGAAACTCCGGCCGCGGAAACCCTGGCTGCGAACGCAGGTGGTTACCGTCGCCGCAGCGAGAAGGAGAGGCGGTGAATCCTCGCCGAGATTCACGGCCAGAGTGCGTCGCCACCCAGCTCCCTTGGCTATTCCGTTTACCGCCCACCCTCGTGGGTAGCTCTTGGGGGGTAGCTGACCTACCCCCGTTGGAAGCCGTCATGGCAATGCTCTGCAGTCGAGCACGATAGAGGAACGCATTCTGTACTGGCTCTCGCTCGACACCGAGGTGCGGCGCTGGCTGAAAGGCTGCTCCAACGGTTTGCGGTAACCGTAGGCGACCTGCCAGCCAGAGTGCAGCACCAGCACGCCGAGCCCGGCTGGCTTTTTGCGCCGCCGCGCACCGGCGTCGGTCACCAGGGACGGCTAGTAGTTCGGCGGTTTCGATGCGCTTGCTTGTAGTTCTCACGCCGCGCCGGCTTGCGCTTGTGTTGTCGGCTGTGAGTCCTTTTGGAGCGCTCGCCATTGTCGGGGCGAAGTGCCCTCCCAGTGGTGGAAAGCTCGGAAAAAGGAATTGGCATCTTCGTAGCCTAAGAGGTATGCCGTTTCACTCAGCTCCACAGATGAATGCAGCAGGTAGTGGCGCGCCAGCTCACGACGCGCATCTTCCAGCAAACGCTGAAAGGTAATGCCCTGCTCTGAGAGCCGTCGCTGCAACGTCCGAGTGCTCAGATGCAGCTCTCTTGCAAGGTCCTGTATCCCTGGCCGCTGGCCTGCAAGTAGACGTTTCAGAATGGCTTTTGCTTGTTCACTGAACGTTTTCTGCGCAAGCTGCTGCGCCAGTTCCGCCTCAAGCGGCGGTGCCACAATCGCGAGCAACTCAGCGTTGTAGGTGACAAAGGGCAGGTCCATATCCGCTTTGCTGAATACCAACGCATTCTGCCTGGCCTTGAACTTCACGGCGCTGCGGAAATGCGCCTCATACATTTCTCGGTGCGCCGAGGTCCGTTCAAACTCCACGCGTTTGGGGTTCAGGGGCCGCCCCGTGCCTCGGCATCCGATGCTGACAATCCATGCGAAACAAGTATCCACCAGCAACGGAGGCTCCTTCTCGTGCGCGAGAAGCCAGACGAACTGGACCGCGCATTCGTTTCCCCGTTCGACTAGACGGATTTCCTCGGGACAGGTCAGTTGTTTGTAACGCGCCAGTCGCTCGACCGCATCCCGAAACGACCGGGCGGAAAGCGCGGCGATCTTAATCGGGTCGTAACGCTCGACGCGCTCCTCGGTCCCCAGCTTCAGGCCAACGGCGGGATCGTGGCTCGCGTCCGCAATTCCTCGGTAAAGCGCGAAGAACTGCTCGGTGCTCACCAGGATTTTCTCCTGGTTGAACAACGCCATTGGCAGACCAGCTTGCCGCAGCACTGCCTCAGGCGAGAGGTCCAATTCTTCTAGCTTTCGCGGCAGCGTACTCGAAACTCGGAACCGGTTCGTCATGGCTCGCCTCAGAGCATAACTCACCGACCGCTCAGCTGCTCGATGTGTTCGGGATACCGAGCTCCTTGGACCGTAATCTGTGAGGCGGCATTCTCGATGTGCCGGAGATCGTCCGGCGCTAGTTCGATTGCCGCTGCTCCGATGTTCTCTTCCAACCGCGTGAGCTTCGTGGTGCCTGGAATTGGAACGATCCACGGCTTCTGCGCAAGGAGCCAAGAGAGCGCGATCTGAGCGGGCGTCGCGTTTTTCCGTCTTGCGATCACGCCAAGCAGGTCCACCAATGCCTGGTTCGCCCTGCGAGCCTGCGGCGTGAACCGCGGGAGTTGATTGCGGAAATCGGAACGGTCGAACGTGGTGTTTTCGTTGATTTTTCCTGTGAGGAAGCCCTTGCCCAGCGGGCTGTAAGGAACAAAGCCCATCCCAAGTTCCTCGAGTGTCGGCAACACTTCTTTCTCTGGGTTGCGATACCACAACGAGTATTCGCTCTGGAGAGCGGTGACTGGCTGGATTGCGTGGGCGCGACGAATCGTCTTTGGGCCGGCTTCAGAAAGGCCGAAATGCTTCACCTTGCCTTCCCGGATCAAATCCTTCACCGCTCCCGCTACATCTTCGATGGGGACGTTGGGGTCAACGCGGTGTTGATAGAACAGGTCGATGACATCGGTCTTAAGCCGCTTGAGCGAGGCTTCGGCTACCTCCCTGATGTGCTCTGGCCGGCTGTCCAGCCCAGCCAAACCTCTCTCCGCCTTGGGATCGATTTTCCATCCGAACTTCGTGGCGATCACCACTTGGCTCCTAAACGGAGCAAGGGCTTCGCCTACAAGCTCTTCGTTTGTGTACGGACCATAGACCTCGGCCGTGTCGAAGAACGTGACGCCGCGTTCGACGGCCGTGCGGATCAGCGAGATCATTTCCTGCTTGTCTTTGGGCGGGCCGTAGGAAAAGCTCATTCCCATGCAGCCGAGGCCGATGGCCGAGACTTCCAAATTGCTTTTTCCCAGTTTGCGCTTCTGCATTTGTTTCTCCTTCGATTCCCTTGATGTTCATTTCAGTGAAGCCATGTCGATAGAGAAGCGATACTTCACATCCGACTTGACCAGCCTATCGTAGGCTTCGTTGATTTTCTGGATCGGTATGACCTCAACCTCAGCAGTGATGTTGTGCTGCCCGCAGAAGTCGAGCATCTCCTGAGTTTCGACGATGCCGCCAATGGGCGAGCCGGAAAGGCTGCGGCGGCCCATGATTAGGCCGAACGCGGACACCGCGAGTGGCTTTTCCGGCGCGCCGACGAGCGTGATGTTGCCGTCGCGGCGCAGCAAATTGAGGTAAGCATTTATGTCGTGATTCGCGGAGACAGTGTCCAGAATGAAGTCGAAGCTGCCAGCATGCTTTTGCATCTCGTCCGCATTCCGCGAAATGACGACCTCGTTTGCTCCCAGCCGCAGTGCGTCCTCTTTCTTATCGGGCGAAGTCGAGAAGACCACAACGTGCGCGCCGAGCGCATGCGCAAACTTCACGCCCATGTGGCCTAGTCCGCCGAGACCGACGATGCCGACTTTCTTGCCTTTGGTGACGCCCCAGTGCTGCATGGGCGAGTACGTCGTGATGCCGGCGCAAAGCAAAGGAGCGGCTCCGGCCAGTTTCAGATTTGAGGGAACGCGCAGGACAAACTTCTGGTCCACGACGATGCTATCCGAGTAGCCGCCATAGGTGACGCCTCCCAAATGCTTGTCGGGAGAGTTGTAGGTGAGCATCATGTTCGCGCAGAACTGTTCGAGCCCAGCCTGGCACTCGGGGCAAACACGGTCTGAGTCGACCATGCAGCCCACCGCCGCGATATCGCCAAGCTTGAACTTCGAGACTGCGGAGCCGACCTTGGTCACGCGGCCGACGATCTCGTGTCCAGGGACGCAGGGGTAGACGGTCGGCATGAAATCACTCCACTCGTTGCGCACTTGATGTAAGTCTGAGTGGCACACGCCACAATAGAGAATTCCAATTTGTACATCGTCCGGGCCCGGCTCGCGGCGCCGGATCGTGGCCGCCGCTAGGCCCGATGTCGGGCTGCCCGCCGCAAACGCTCTCGCGACATAGGCTCGTTTCTCTTCGGACTGACTCCCTTCCTGGAGCACGACCTTTTGCGTAGCTTCGTTCATTTCCTGAACCTCCTTGTCGTTCACAACTTTAGATGTCCCCGGCACAGGAACGCACTAGCCGGACACGCCAATCTGCTTGCAAAACGCGCCATCTGGTTGGTCTTAAGTCAGCAGCTTTATCCGGTCGAAAGAGGGTGGCTTGCTCGACGCGGGTTTTCAAGGGCCGACACTGATCGATGACCTGAGAGCCTATCACTCATAAATATGGGATAATGTGAGCGATAGGAAACTACGCTATCGCTCATGACTTGGAACTGGCAAAGACCGGATTGGCCCAATTTTCGGTGGCAACGAACGCGCCTGGAAGCTGCGGAGAAGCAGTTTCTCGTCAGCGGAGGCGTGTTCGTCGGCTCCGTTCGACACCTCGTCAAAGAGGAGCGTAACCAACTCACCATCGAGGCCATGAGCACGGAGGCGGTGACGACTTCCGAAATCGAAGGCGAAATTCTGGATTGCGCAAGCGTTCAATCTTCTCTCCGCAAGCAACTAGGCCTTGCCACGGATGAACGGCGCGTCCGGCCTGCGGAACGAGGCATCGCCGAGATGATGGTCGAGCTGTACCGATCCTTTGCCGACCCGCTTTCCGAGGAAATGCTGTTTCACTGGCATCGCATGATGATGAGCGGGAGCCGAAACTTGAGAGATGTCGGACGCTACCGAACTGGAGCGGAACCCATGCAGGTGGTTTCCGGGCGCATTGGCGAGCCGAGAGTGCACTTCGAGGCGCCGCCATCTGCGCGCGTGCCATCCGAAATGGAGAGATTCATTGCTTGGTCCAATCGGACTGCGCCTGGCCGGGATGAGCCGCTGCCCGCGTTGACGAGGGCCGGGATTGCTCACTTGTATTTTGAAACCATCCATCCGTTTGAGGATGGAAACGGGCGCATCGGACGTGCTATCTCGGGAAAAACTCTCGCGCAGGGCCTCGGTCAACCCACGCTCACCGCGTTGGCGGAAACAATTCTTGCTCGGCGCAAGAATTATTACGAAGCGCTCGAAGCGGCGAACAAGGAAAATGAGATCACGCAATGGCTGATGTGGTTTGCCGACGTCGCCATTGAAGCGCAGCGGAGGACCATCGCGCTGGTAGAATTCCTGATCGACAAAACGAAGCTGCTCGACAGGCTGAAGGGCCAGCTTAATGCGCGGCAGGAAAAGGCTCTCTTTCGCATGTTCCGCGAAGGCCCGGAGGGATTCAAAGGTGGACTTTCAGCGGGAAAATATACCAGCATCACCGGAGCCTCGCCCGCAACCACCACGCGCGACCTGGCCGACTTAGTTGCCAAGGGCGCGCTAGTTCGCGAAGGCGAGCGCCGCTACGCCCGCTATCGCCTCAGCATTCCCCTTCGGCCAGTGCCCCACGTGAGGTTCAACGAACGGGGTGAGCTGGCGCAAGATGAGCGACAGCGACAGATAGAGCTGGAATGACTCGTCATAGCATTCCTGATGGGAAAGCCACAGCACGATGTCTTGCAGGAAATCATCAAACAAACAGTCTGCTATGGGGTGGGGAACCCTATCGTAGTACTGGATGGAAGCACTTGCCCTACAGAGCAATTTCCATCCTATCCAATTGCGCCCAAGTCGGGAACGCAAGGGCAGTGGATTCAATAAGTTAGTTGCGGAGCCTGGCCGGTTCCGGATCTCTCGGTGCTTGACGCATCCAAACGACAGGCCTATTTGTGGCTCGGCAAGGACAACTTGTGCGACTCGGCGGAACCTCGAGAGACTTCTGACTCCCGCAGCTGCACGGGACAGAGACCGATCGTCTTTCATTTATGAGACTCTCCTACAAGCCGGGTATCGCCGCAGTCGTCCTTCTTCTTCCTTGTATCTCGGCATACCCTGGGGAACTCGCAATCCTTCGAAATGGCTTTGCCATCCGTTATGAGCGTCGCGAGGCAAGAAACACCGTTACTCGGCTCTATCTGACCGGGACTTCCAATGACTATGTAGATGTTCCGACTCGAGAAATCGTGCGCTTTCAGGTAGAGGAACTTGACCTGCCAGAGATCCCAGTTCCAAGCTTACCGCCCTCCGACACACTGGACGAGGCCATCAGTGCGGCTAGCGCACGCAACAAAATTCCATGCGAGCCCGCGAAGCAGCACATTGGACGTGGGACGCGCGGCGGGGCTCCCCACTCGTAGCCTGTGCGTCGCCGAAAATAAAGCAACTCGAACATATCAGATTGGGTCGAAGCGAATCTTTTTTTCAAGCTGGGAATCGCGGTGGGTCACGCGCGTGTGCGTGCGCAATTTTTTGAAGGCATCGCCCAAAATGCTAGAGTGGAGTTCAACGGGAGTAAAGTGTCATGTGCCGCCCGAGGCGATTAAGGGTGTTTGCGAGATGATAAGCAAGTCGGTGCAGCCAATATTCCCGTTTGCGCACGAGGGCGCTTTGCGGAACGGGCCACTGTTTTGCGGTAACCGACCACTTGGCGCTCCGCAAGGCACGGAGCCTTCGAAAGCCTGGACGGGAGACCCGCCACAAGGTAAGGGCAAAGCCCCTTTGGATGTAAGGCGAGGAGCGCTCCCCGAATATTGCAGAAGGAGCTAACGTGTCTATACCAAGGAGAACGCATCGCAGAGAATTTTTGAGAATCGCCGGACCGGCGGTCATCATGGGCACGGAACTTGCCCGCACAGCTCGTGCGTGGAAATCCATGCCAAGCACGGAACCCGGGATTGAAGCAAAGCCGCGGCTCCTTACGGGTTGCTGCGCGTACTCTTACAGCAAACCTTTGAAAGCCGGCAAGATGAGCATGGAAGACGTCATCGGAAAGGCCGTCGAGCTCGGGATTGATGCCGTGGACATGACGGCTTACTGGTTCAAGTCGACGGCACCAGCCTATTTGGCTTCCTTGCGATACCTAGCTTACAAGAATGGTGTATGTTTTTCCGGTGCAGCCACAGGAGCCAGCACCGTGCAAGCGGATGCGGTCAGGCGCGCAGAGGTTTTGGAGGAGATCAAGAAATGGATTGATGTCACCGAGTCTCTGGGAGCACCGCATCTGCGCGTCTTCGCGGGCAAGTGTCCTCCCGGGGCGACCGTGCAACAGGGTATTCGCTGGACCGTTGAGACGCTCAAAGTGGCTTGCGAGTACGCGGGGAAAAAAGGAATTACTCTCGGCGTTGAAAATCACGAAGGTATCACCCAGAATGCGGATGTGTGCATCGAGCTTGTTCACCGCCTTGATTCACCCTATTTTGGGATCAATCTGGACGTTACAAACTTCATTGCTACCCCTCAGGCTGACGCTTACGCGCAAATCGAAGCCACCCTCCCTTACGCGACCCACTCCCACATCCGAGACGTGTTCGAAAATGGGCAAGCTGTCGATCTCGACCGCGTGTGGTCGCTTTTCGCCCGCGCGAACTATAAGGGATTTATGTCCGCGGAATATGAAGGTGAAGAGGATCCCTTGACCGGAGTCCCCAAACTCGTCGAGAAAATCAAAACGCTTTGTCGGAAGTATTCTTCAGTTTAACCAAAGGAGTTGCACCATGCTCAATCGCAGAAGGTTTATTCATCAGGTTAGCGGAGGTGCGGCCGCGCTCGCAGGTTCGTCGGTTTTTCCGCCGGCGAGTATCCTCGGCGCTAATGACCGCGTCCGGTTCGGGCTGATCGGGGCCGGCGGGCGCGGACTGGACATTTTCAAGCACGCGCTCCGTGCGCCCAATAGCCAGGCCATCGCGGTTGCCGACGTTTACACTCGTCGCCTGGAGGAAGCCAAACAACTTGCTCCCACGGTCCAGACATTTACCGATTTTCGCCGCTTGCTCGACGACAAATCCATTGACGCCGTACTAATTGCCACTCCCCAACACCAACACGCTCTCAATTTCGTTCCCGCCATCCAAGCAGGCAAGGATGTCTACCAGGAAAAAACCATGGCTCTTAATCCTGACCACGCGCGACGCATGCGCCGCGCCGTGGAAGGTTCGAACCGCGTGGTACAGGTGGGTGTGCAATCCGTGAGCGGGAAGACCTTCGCGCGTGCGCGTGAACTCACTGCGCCAGATAGCATGGGAACCATCACAGCAATTCATACTCACCATTATCGGAACAGACCTTACGGAGGATGGAAGAGGTCAATTCCCCCCGACTGCAATCTCGACCATGTAGCTTGGAAGGAGTTCGAAGGTGAAGCTCGGCCCCATGAATTTGATCCGCAACGTTTTATCAATTGGCGATTCTTCTGGGATTATTCGGGTGGAAACGTCTTCGAGAACATGGTGCACCAAGTGGCGTTTTGGTACAAATCGCTCGGCCTCAAAATACCGCGCCGCGTCACGATGGCCGGCTATAACTATCTTTCCCCCGGCATGGAAGTTCCGGACACTATGGACGTCTCCATGGACCAGCCGGAAAATCTCTTGTTCACTTGGAACTCGTCGTTTGGCAACAATTACTTTGGTGAGGACGGATACGATTTTGCGCTCGGAAACAAGGGGACGGTGATTCGCGTTGTGGACAAGGTGACATTCCAACCGCAGGACCACGCTGCACCGAAAGCTGGAACTCCGGCGCCGGTTGGCGGCGAACCGGATATTGTCGGCAGTGATGACGACGACACCGCGGCTCACATGAATAATTTCTTTGATTGCGTGCGAAACCGCAAAGAGCCCAATTGTCCTTTCGAATTGGGCTACAACTCGGCCATAGCTTGCCAAATGGCCATTGCCTCGCTGCGCCAGGGTCGCACGGTGCAATGGGACCCGGAGAAGAACGATATCGTTTGAGCATGGACCTCTATCGGCCGAAGGTGCCGAGTCCCTGCCGAAAATCGTGTCCTTTTTGAGCAGTGGCGGCGGGACTCAGGGAAGGTCGTCAAGCCCTTCGCGTGTGATGGTCATTTCAATAGAGCCGGAGCCCGCGAATGCGACATCCGCGGGTGGCAGGGAGCACACGCTTGCTCATCAAGAGCGTTCCTCCAACGAGTACTGGATCGCTGAGCTGTTCGAACTCTCTTATACGCAGTTGTTTACAACCATGGGAACGCTCCCGGCATGCTCAGCAAAGAAGGCTTCGATGCGCTGGGGCCGGTCTTTGCGATGAACGGCTGGGTGTTCTTCGGACCGTACAGAAGAGGCCAAGGTCTAAGTGCTTCGGTAGGCAAGTACATTGGCGATGAGATCGCCGCTGCGACCAAAACGGGAGGTCTCGCCAGCGGATCCGCAAAGATGGTCCGCTTGCTCGAGACGGACCACCTAAACGACCAAGTCGCCGCGTTAACATGGCTGAGAACACAGAAGTTCGTCGAGGCGGATCGGACCGCTGTGGCAGGAAATTCTTTCGGCGGCATCGAGGCAGAGCTGGGCGCGAGCACCCCTACTACAATCGTTGATGACGCGCAGTGTTCGCAATTCCCGCGCGCCAATTTTTTTCTTTCAGGCCGAGAATGATTACGACCTTTCCCCGAGCCGCGTTCTTTCGGCCGCCATGAGGGACGCTGGCAGGGAATTCGAGCTCAAGATTTATCCTCCCTTTGGTAATTCGGCGGAAGATGGCCACACCTTTGGCTATTTCGGAAGCTCGGTCTGGGTCGCCGATGTGTTCCGGTTTTTAAAGAAGCACTGCCAAACCTAACTAGGCAAGGGCTTCGCCCTTGATATCCCTGCGGGATATGGAAGTCAGCAGTCAGGATTCAGAAGCCAGAATGGCAGACGCATAAGCGTTGAGCAAGCGGCTGACTTCTTCCAGTAAAGTTGTCAGACTGCCGGT